>QLAH01000518.1_pt1 | contig 18612 bp, 12 predicted proteins | sample 4693081 | NCBI WGS metagenome assembly QLAH01 (sample SAMN09425401, study PRJNA476045) | Lake water metagenome, whole genome shotgun sequencing project.
GTTGACCATAGTAGGGCAACAAATGCAGGTCAATGGCTAAGCGATGACGGTGATTCACGATGCCCGATGGCAGGTGGCTTTGCAGCGCCGCATTCACTTGCCCCTCGACGGTCGTCATCTCCTCAAAGTTATTCAGGTGGTACCGGAGATCGTTGCCGCTGGGCACTCCAGTCAGGTGCCGGGCGGCATGTTCAATGCTGTCACGATGACTCGCCGCCCACAGCAACACGGCGTAGAGGGTCTCCGACGGGCACTCCCCTTGCATGGGCACCGGCAGATGAGCTTTCATGCACGCTAGGGCCGCACTCAAGGTCGCCTCGTCCGTCAACGCTGGCGTAGGAGATACTGAAGAAGGGCAGGTTGTCATGGCTTTTCATCCAATTCGTCTAGCCTGACCCTACCCCTTTTCTACAGATTCAGCCCCTGGCTCGATGCTTTGTGATCTACTGAGGTTGGGGAACAGGGACGATAGCGACATCCTGCCATCCTTTAGCGATTAACTCATGAGCCTGCGCCTCAGCCTCGGCTAAGGGAACACGACTCAAGGCTTCTATGGGGTTTGGTTTAGAGATGCCGATAACAACGGCATAGCGCTTCTTCATGATGTCAAACCTTATCAAAAGTGAAGTCAGCCTCCCCCGACACAATGGAAGTCGGATGTTTTGCCTTATCCGAAGCACTGGGCTTGCTCAGAGGTCACAAACCGTGAATCAGAACCTCAGCGGGTATGGATAGCATAACCTGAGTTCAGAATGGAAAGAACGTGTCCTCTGGGTGTGCTGCTCCTGGGGGCGAGGTCGGAGCCTTGAAGATAGCACCCAGGCAAAGTCTCCAATCAGATCTACCCTATTTTGTGAACAGGTGTTGATAGTTCTGAATCATGGGGATAACTAAGGGGGTAGCTAGATCCTTCTCCGCTAAGACCATGATTAAATCTACTGTCTCTGTCCTTGCTCTTGTCGGGGCAAGCTTGCTGATGCATACTGCTGCCAAAGCTAACGATCCCTTAAGTCATGACTACTATTGCTACGCTGAAGATAGCAGTGGGGTTGTTCATAACTTGAGAGAAATGTGTTTGCCAAACACTCCAGCGGTTTCTGCACCTGCTTCTGGAGCATCGCTCAGTGGCGCTGCATTTGAAGATGTAATTTCTACGGCATCCGTGGTTCATGCTGACGCATTTTGCGAAGCACGGGCACGAGGAGGTACGCGTATGCAAGCCAATGATGCCGCCAACGCATCCGCAGCCAGTTTCTTGGTGTCAGCAGGTCTTTCTGCTGACGACATACCTTACGATGACCTTATCACTGCGGCTGATGAGGCTAGCCAACTACTTTGCCCAGAACTACAGCCTACGGGACTATATGACTAGGGCACTGATCTGCCCTTGCGTCTTCATAAAGAGTTTGGGCAGAGTCGTACTCTAGAAAAAGGTACAAAAGCAAGCCCCTTTCCCAGAATCAGCGGCAGGGTTTGGGGAGAGGGCAAAGCCGGGGCTACAATAGACAGACTATTGCAATCAATCGTTTGTTGGAGCGGTTTATGACCACTGCGGCCCCCGCCAAAACCGAGTCTGCCAAAATCCAGTACGAGGCCATCATTGGTCTAGAAACCCACTGCCAGTTGTGCACCGAAACCAAGATTTTCTCTCCGGCCTCCACCGCCTTTGGGGCCGATCCCAACACCTACATCGACCCGATCGTGCTCGGGATGCCGGGGGTGCTGCCGGTGCTGAATCAAAAGGTGCTGGAGTATGCTGTCAAGGCGGGGCTGGCCCTGAACTGCCAGATTGCGCCCTACTCCAAATTTGACCGCAAGCAGTATTTTTACCCCGACCTGCCCAAAAACTACCAAATCTCCCAGTATGACCTGCCCATCGCCGAGCACGGCTGGCTAGAGATTGAGCTAATCGACAAGAAGACCAAGGAAGCCACCCGCAAGCGCATCGGCATCACCCGTTTGCACATGGAAGAGGATGCGGGCAAGCTTGTCCACGCGGGCAGTGATCGCCTCGCGGGTTCCACCTACTCCCTGGTGGACTACAACCGGGCCGGGGTGCCCCTGGTGGAAATTGTTTCGGAGCCAGACATTCGCACCGGACAGGAAGCCGCCGAGTACGCCCAAGAACTGCGCCGCATCGTCCGCTACCTGGGCATCAGCGACGGCAACATGCAGGAGGGATCCCTGCGCTGCGACGTGAACATTTCCGTGCGCCCCGTGGGCCAAAAGGAATTTGGCACCAAGGTGGAGATCAAGAACATGAACTCCTTCAGCGCCATTCAAAAGGCCATTGAGTACGAGATTGATCGGCAAATTAAGGCCAACGAAGCGGGGGAGAAAATCCATCAAGAAACCCGCCTGTGGGACGAAAGCACCCAGCGCACCAAGAGTATGCGCTCCAAGGAAGGATCTAGCGACTACCGCTACTTCCCCGAACCCGACCTGCCGCCCATCGTGGTTTCTGTGGCCCAAAAGGAGGCTTGGCAATCGGAACTGCCGGAACTGCCCGCCCAAAAGCGCAGCCGCTACGAGGAAGCCTTTGGCCTCTCCGCCTACGATGCCCGTGTGCTTAGCGACGAGCGCAGCATTGCGGAATTCTTTGAAGCCACCGTTGCCACCGGGGCCGACCCCAAGCTCACCGCCAACTGGCTTACCCAAGACATCGCGGCCTACCTGAACTCCGAAAAGCTGACGATTGAAGAGCTGCCCCTGAAGCCGGAGATGCTGGCGGAACTGGTGCAGCTGATCGAAGCGGGCACCATCAGCAACAAAATCGGCAAAGACCTGCTGCCCGAACTGCTGACCCAGGGCGGTTCCCCCAAGGCCATGGTGGAAGATCGCGGCCTCAGCCAGATCTCCGATCCCGCCCAAATCGAAGCCATGATCGACGAAGTGCTCGCTGCCCATCCCGAAGAACTGGAGGCCTATCGGGGCGGCAAGAAAAAGCTGCAAGGCTTCTTTGTGGGCCAGTTGATGAAGGTCAGCGGGGGGCGAGTGGATCCCAAACTTAGCAACCAATTGCTCAGCAAAAAGCTCAATGGCTAGGAACTGCTGCTAGGGCGAGTCAACCTAGGGTTGGAAACGGATTAAATCAAGCATTCTAGCCCTAACCTGAGTTCGGGATAAGCCAAAGACTGCAATCTCTAGAAGACTGCTTCTGGTTTGCGTTGTAGCCCTCACCCAAAGTCCCTCTCCCTGTGGGAGAGGGACTTTGAACCCTTCTGGCTCCCCTCTCCCCATGGGAGAGGGGCTGGGGGTGAGGGCTACCAGGGCATAGAGCCACAGAGCTTAACCCGAACTGAGGTTAGCCCTAGGTTGTCCTGCATTTACAGTTGCTCGCTACACAAACACGCCCCACTGATTCACAGGCCACCTAGACCACCCTAGGGACAGGGAATTGCCCTAGGGCGTCACCATGGAGGTTTTGGGGCGGGCGAAGATCATGCGTCCGGCAGAGGTTTGGAGGGAGCCTGTTACCACCACTTCCAGTTCTTCACCGATGTAGTCGCGCCCTTCTTCCACCACGACCATGGTGCCATCGTTCAGATAACCCACGCCCTGGGAGGGTTCTTTGCCTTCCTTGAGAATTTTCAGGTCAATGTCGTCGCCTGGGAGGTAGGAGGGGCGGATGGCCTGGGCGAGGTCGTTGATGTTGAGCACCTGCACCTCTTGGAAGCTGGCGACTTTGTTGAGGTTGTAGTCGTTGGTGAGCAGGGCGGCATTGAGTTCCTGGGCCAGCTTCACCAGCTTGGCATCGACGGTGGGGATATCGTCGTAGTCTTCGGAATTAATCAGCACCCGGTTGGGGTGGGCTTCGCGGATGCGGTTCAGTACGTCTAGCCCTCGACGGCCTCGGCCTCGCTTTTGGTCGTTGGAGGCATCGGCCACCTGTTGTAGTTCTTGCAGCACAAACTGGGGGACGAGGAGTTGCCCTTCCAAAAAGCCCGTTTCCAAAAGCTCCTCAATGCGGCCATCGATGATGCAACTGGTGTCGAGTACCTTGGTTTTAGAGGGCTTTAGGGTGCCCTCGGCCACCAGGGTCGATTCTAGGGTGCTGGGGCTGACCAACCGCAACAGCGACCGCCCGTGGGTGTCGGCCAAATTCATCCCAGAAACGGCAAACAACACACTGCCCAGCACCGCCGTTAGGGGCTTAATGAAGCCAAATTCTGAGGGAATCGGCAACAGAAAGAGGGGGGCCAGCATCAGGTTGGCAATCAGCAGCCCCAACACCAAGCCCACGGCACGGGCCAGCAAACGGTCGGGGGGAAGTTCTTTAATTTGCCGCTCTAGACGGCGGTAGCTGGTTTGCACCACCAGACCCAACCCCGTACCAATCAGGCCACCAAACACCGCCGTTACGGTGCCCAGCCCCTCCATGTTGGTCACTTGGGCCAAAATGGACTGTGGCAGCAGGTCGATACTGTAAAACCCAATTCCCGCGCCAGCTAGGATGAAGGAAAATACAATGAGTGTGTCTAGCATGGTGGTTGGCCGTAGGGGCGATAATGGCGGCGGATAAATAGTGGAGTTGGACGTTGAATAAACGTTAAATACAACGAGCGTACAAATAGATCTCAAGTTTTAGTGTACTCTGCCGACCTGAATGCGACGAAATACCTAGTCAGGCAAAAGTATATCGTTAATTTCTCGCTACTACGGGTAGGGGTTCCCGGACTCCATCGCTTCCCGCATCCTGTAGTCCCGCAAGTACTGGGTTCGCTGTAGGGGCTCATAAGGATAGTCACCGTTGGAGAAGGCTGTGGCAGCCTAGGGGTATGGGGTGAGGTCTACCAGGGGATCTGGTCACGATGTCTAACCCGAACTGAGGTTAGGGATAGGGTGGAGAAAGACGATGGTCGGACGAGAGAGGGGACTTCGCCCTGAACGGCGATTGGAGTACAGCCTCGGTCAAAAAATGGTGTTACCGAAATACAACGTGACGAGGCTGAAGGCCATTATCGCCGCTTTTCCTGCGGTGAATCCGGTCTTTTGGACGGGACGGAGCGACCGATTCTGCTGATACCAAATCCTGGTTGCTTACCCCCGATTCCAACGCTGATCCCGCTCAGCCTGAGCGGGTCGAAGCCTCAATTCGTTGGGGGGCTATTCGGATTTGGTATTAGTCCTTTTCTGGCGCGCCTTGGGGTGGGCAAAACGACTGCGTTAGCATCGAAGCGAAAGGATGATTGGGAGAGAAACAGTAAACATGCTGCCTTGTTCAGGAAGACTTGTGACGGTCAAGGAGGGGAAGATCTGCCGTAGCACAGCCGTGGAATCGCCCGTTGTGGGCAGCCTGGGTTCCAGGCTGTCATGGAGGGTTCCGGCGATGGATTCAATATCACACCTGCATTAAGCCGGCTGTCGTTTGATCGTCATAGCCAAGGCTTTTTCGGTGGATAGAATAGCCTGCTGAATTTCGTCGGCACTCACATTCAGCGGTGGCACAAAGCGCACCACCTGGGGGCCAGCGGGAACGAGCAGCAGCCCTTCATCCATGGCTGCTTTGACAATGTCTACGGACTTAATCGAGCTTTCGGTTTGTAGCACTAGGCCATTGATCAGCCCCCAGCCGCGCACCTGTTCTAGCACGTTGGGATATTGCTGCACCAGGCGTTGCAGCCCTAGGCGTAGTTGTTCGCCCCGCTGTTGCACGTTTTCCAGCAGGTTTTCCGCTTTCACGGTTTGGCAGACGGTGAGACCCACTTTGCAGGTGAAGGGATTGCCGCCAAAGGTGCTGGCATGGTCGCCCGGTTCAAATACATCGCAAGAAGCCTTACACAGCATGGCCCCGATGGGAATCCCGCCGCCCAAGCCCTTGGCGGAGGTGAAGATATCCGGCTCGATGCCGAGGTTTTCGTAGCCCCAGAGGGTGCCCGTGCGGCCCATGCCCACCTGCACCTCATCCAGAATCAGCAGAATGCCCTTTTCGTCGCAAATTTGCCGAATTCGCTGGAAATAGGCTCGATCCCCTGGGCAGACTCCCCCTTCGCCCTGAAGCGCCTCTAGCATGATGGCGGCAACCTGGGGCGTTTCGGCGTCTAGTTCGGCAATCAGAGCCTCTAGGGCAGCAATGTCGTTGTAGGGCACGTAGGCGAAACCGGGCATCAGCGGGTCAAAGTTTTTCTGATACTTGGGCTGCCCGGTGGCGGTGATGGTGGCCAGGGTGCGCCCGTGGAAACTAGCCTTGGCGGTAATGATCAGCGGGTTGCTGATGCCCCGCTTGGTGTGGGCATACTTGCGGGCCAGCTTAATCGCCCCTTCGTTGGCCTCGGCCCCAGAGTTGCAGAAAAAGGCCCGATCCGCGCAGGAGTGCTCTACTAGCCATTGGGCGAGGGCACCCTGTTCGGGGATGTAGTAGAGGTTCGAGACATGGTGCAGGGTTTGAATTTGCTGGCTGACGGCCTCCACCATGGCGGGGTGGGCGTGGCCAAGGGTGCAGGTGGCAATGCCCGCCACACAATCTAGGTAGCGACGGCCTTGGTCATCCCACACATAGCTGCCCTTGCCACGGGTGAGGGTGAGGGGAAAGCGCCCGTAGGTGGTCATCACCGCCGCATCGAACTGGGCCGGAGAGAAACCGTTGTGGCCATTGCCGTTGAAGGGCAAGGATTTGAGAGACTTTTGGACGAGGGTTTTTAGGCTCACGGTGGCAAGGGGGTGGGTAAAGAGTGCAGGTAACAGGACGGATCGCAGGTCACATCCCTATCTTGGATCGAGCATAGCGGAAAGTTCTAGAAAATCCAGCTTAGAAATAGGGGGATTTAATGACATGGCAGACCGATCAGAACGGGGAAAAGCCGACTCAGAATCATCGATTCACTGATTGAATAAACCATGCCGATTGACAAACCAATTTAAGAGGGCGTTTGAAAAGTGATCGGTGGTAGCTTGCGTTGCCTACTGATCCCTCCTGCCTCCCTTAGAAAGGGAAATTTAGAGCGATCCCCACCGTTGCTACAGCCAATAGGCTTTTCCCAACATCCCCTAGGACAAGCCAATAAACCGCTTAAACAGTTGAATTTTGCCCTCGTAGGGGGGGTAGCGCCAGTCGAGATCCATCCAGAAGGGCTTTTTCAACACACTTTTGAGGTTTGAGAACGTATTGAAACTGTAGGGGCCGTGGTAATGGCCGATGCCACTGTTGCCCACGCCGCCAAAGGGCAGATCCCACACCGCCACCTGCAAAATCACGTCGTTGATGCAGAGGGAACCGGAGGTGGTTTGGTGCAGCACGTTATCTTGGGTGGCCTTATCTTTGGAAAAGAGATAGGTGGTGAGGGGTTTGGGCCGCTGGTTAATGGCGGTAATCGCCTCATCCAGGGTGCGGTAGGTGAGGATGGGCAGCAGGGGGCCAAAGATCTCCTCCTGCATAATCGGATCCTCCCAGGTGACGCCATCGATCAGGGTGGGGGCGATGAAGCGATCCGAGCGGTTGTAATCACCGCCGATGAGGATATTGCCCCGATCCAACAGGCCCACCAGGCGGTCGAACTGCTGCTCGTTGACAATGCGGGAGAGATCGGGGCTTTGGGCCAGATTCTCGCCATAGCAGGCTTGAATACGCTGCTTGAGGGCCTCGACCAGGGCGGGTTTGATGCTTTCATGCACCAGTACATAATCTGGCGCGATGCAGGTTTGGCCCACGTTCAAAAATTTGCCCCAAACAATGCGGCGAGCCGTCACCGCCAGATCGGCGTCGGGTGCGACAATGCAGGGGCTTTTGCCACCCAGTTCTAGGGTCACGGGCGTAAGGTGCTGGGCGGCGGCCTGCATCACCAGTTTGCCCACCCGTTCGCCCCCGGTGAAGATAATGTGGTCAAACCGTTCGGCCAAGAGTGCCTGGGCCGTTTCTACGCCGCCTTCGACCAAGGCCACATGGTCAGGGTTAAAGGTTTCTGCCACGAGCTTGGCCAATACCTTAGCGGTAGCGGGGGCATGTTCCGAAGGTTTTAGAATGGCGCAGTTACCCGCAGAAATAGCACCCACCAGGGGCGAAATGATCATTTGAAAGGGATAGTTCCAGGGGCCGATGACGAGCATCACCCCCAGGGGTTCGGGCTGCACCCAGGCTGCCCCAGGGCGCTGACTGAGGGGTAGCGAAACCTTACGGGGCCGCATCCAAGCCCGCAGATGCTTGATGGCGTGGTCGAGTTCGCTGATCACCCCCACCTCGAAGTAGCCCTCAAAGGCAGGACGGCCCAAGTCTACCCTAGCGGCTTCCACGATCTCCTCCTGGTAACGCACCACCGCCTGCCGCAGGTTTTTCAATTGGGTGAACCGGAACTCGGCACTACGGGTGGCTCCGGTGGCAAAAAAGTCTCGCTGATGCTGCAACAAAGCGGCCATGGGGGGAGAGGCGGGCAGGGTGGTGGTCATGGCGGCTCCTAGAAACCTAGCGGTCATCGTTCTGGTGTTATTTTACAAAGGGTTAAGCTATTTTGCAGTACCGCAACATTCCGTCGCACCCCTGCCCGTTACTCCTTCTACTATGTTGATGTCGTTCCCAAAGTTATCGTTGAAATCCCTCGCCTTAAAACGCCTGAGTGCGGTTTTTCTGGCCTTTAGCCTCGTTTTTGCCACGGTTTCCCCAGCCTTTGCTGTTTCTCTTTCCCCTTCACCCATGGCTTCCCTTCCCTTCCTTGGTACGTTGTTTGCTGGCTCACGCCCTAGCACCCTAGGGGTCAAAGATGGCCAGCTTGCCCCTTGCCCCAGTTCGCCCAACTGCGTGGTTAGCCAGGGCAACCCCGACACCGAACACGCCATTGCCCCCATCGCCTACAGCGGCGATACCGCCAGCGCCCTGGCTAAGTTGGAAGCGGTGATTACTGAAATGCCCCGCACCGCCATCATCGAAAAAAACGACGCCTATCTCTATGCCGAATTTACGAGCAAACTGATGGGCTACGTGGACGATGTAGAGTTTTACCTCAACCCTACCGAATCGGTTATCCATGTGCGTTCGGCCTCTCGTTTGGGCGAGTCGGATTTGGGGGTTAACCGCAAACGGATTGAAGCCATCCGCGCGGCTTTTTCCCAGGCGTAAGGTTAAGGTCTATCCACCTTGATCACAGCCGTCCAACCTCAAGCGGCAGTATCCTAAAATCGGGTTTGGTCGCTTGAAATACATGGGAAGTAGAGGCAGTCGTCCAAGTGAGGTTGATTTAGTGGCTTGATTGAATCTGACCATCAGGGCCATTGACTGTGTTTTATTATTGTGATTTATTTCGCAATACTAGGAAACGTAAAGTCCCGGCCATTGGCCTGACCAAGATAGCGCCAGGTTTGGGAAAAACTAGGTTGGGTTGGTGATATTGTTCTGTTTCGGTTGGCCTAGGCCAAGCTAGTAATCTACGATGGTCGATCCTCCGCAATTGAGTGACAAAACGGGACGCTCGACCAGGGCCAAGGAACAGCCCCCTGGGTCGATGGAGGGTGATGCGGCGGCGAGATTGGTAGATCGTCTGGCCCCTGGCCCGTTCAACCCTTTGGCTTTGCTCCCGGCGGATCGGGATGCGTTGGATGGCGCTCCCTTGCCTGACGATACCCATTGGCTGAATTTTTTGTTTAGCCAAAACATCGATGGCTTCTTTGTGATGATGCTTGACCATCCGGTGCAGTGGCCCAATCTGGCCGACCCGGAGGGCACCCTAACGCATGTGTTCAACCATCTGCGGCTCACCCAGGCCAACGAAGCCTTTTGCGACCAGTATCTAGCCCAGCCCGCCGACCTGCTGGGCTGGGCCTTCGCTGAGTTCTTCAATCACGATGCCGAGGCCGGACGCGCTGCCCTAGCGCAACTCCTCGACAATGGTCGCCTGCACATGGAGTCTGAGGAACAGCGCCTCGATGGGTCAATTTTATTTACTGAACATGACTGTCTCTGCCTCTACGACCACCAGGGCAGGGTGATTGGCTGCTGTGGGGTGCAGCGGGATATCACCGACCTCAGGCTGGCCGTTCAAGCCCTTCAACAATCGGAGCAGCGGATACGGCAGCAGGAGGCGCACCTACGCACCGCCCTAGAAGCCGCCTACATGGGCACCTGGGAATGGGACTTTTCCAGCGGTCGGGTGGTGTGGTCAGAAAGCTTAGAAAAGTTGATGGGTCTGGTTCCCGGCAGCTTTGATGGCCGCATCGAGACCGTACAAGCCATGATCCACCCAGAGGATCAAGATCGGGTGGAGCAGGCTATCCAGCGGGCCATTGCCAAGGAGGCTGACTACACCATTGAGTTTCGCTTTTTGCGGGCCGATGGATCGGTACGGTGGGCCTTTGGCCAGGGCACCGTGGAATACGACGACCAGGGCCAGCCCTTGGTCATACGCGGCGTGGATGTAGACATTACCGACCGCAAGGAAGCCGAGGAACGCCTGCAGGAAAGCGAGCTACGGTTTCGCAATATCTCGAATAACCTGCCAGGGGCGGTTTTCCGCTACGTGCTCCACCCCGACGGCAGCGATTCCGTTGTCTACATGAACCCAGGCTGTGTAGAAATCTGGGAGGTGGCGGAAGATCAGATCCTTGAAAATGCCCAGGCCCTTTGGGACGTTGTGCACCCCGAGGATCGCTTGCCGATGTGGGAGTCGGTGCAGGCATCGGCCCGCACCCTGCAATCTTGGGTCTACGACTGGCGAATCACCACTCCCGCTGGCCAGCAGAAGTGGATTCATGGCATTGGTCGCCCCGAACGATTAGACAATGGCGATACGGCCTGGGACACGATTATCTTCGACTACAGCGACCGCAAACGGGCAGAACAGGCCCTCACCCAAACCACCGCCCAACTCGAATCCTTCATTGCCAACGCCCCTGCCCTGGTGACCTTTATCGACATCAACGGCACCTACCTAAAGGTCAACCAGGCCGTAGCGGATCAGTTTGGTTTTCAGCCTGAGGAGATCGCCGGAAAGTCCATTGACCAGTTCATCCCAACGGATCTCGTGCCTGTCTTTAAGGAGCGGATTCAGCGGGTGATTGCCAGCCAAGCCCCGATGACTGTGGAGGATCGGCTGGTGTTGTCCAGCGGCACAAAAATTTTCAGCACCGTTCTGTTTCCCATTGCCGCCAAAACGGGCGACCAGCTAGCCGCCATTGGGGCCATTGCCACCGATATTTCACTCTTGGTGGAGGCCCAGCAGACTAGCCATCGACAGGCGGAGGAAGAACGCCTGCTGCGTACCCTCACCCAGCACATTCACCAGTCCCTTGATGTCCACGAAATTTTGCAGACTGCCGTGGATGATATGCGGCGGTTTCTGCAAACGGATCGGGTGCTGGTTTACCAATTTAGCCCCAACTGGGGCGGTAGCGTGGTTGTGGAATCGGTTTTGTCGCCCTGGGTTTCGGCGTTGGGCCATACCGTGGAAGACACCTGCTTCATCATGAACCCTGCCGTGGTAGAGCGCTATCGCCAGGGGCAGCACAGCCAAATTACTAATCTCAGTCAAGCCCCCCTTTCTGCCTGCCATCAGCAATTTTTGGGGCGGCTCCAGGTGCAGGCCAGTCTTGTCCTTCCTATCAACTACGGTGACAAACTATGGGGCCTGCTCTGCATTCACCACTGCCAAGCTCCCCGATCTTGGCACGATCAGGAAATTGCCCTAGTACAGCAATTGGCAGATCAGTTGGCCATTGCCATCTACCAGGGGCAACTGCTGACCCAAACCACCCTGATGGCGCAGCAGGAAAAGCTACTCAACACCATCATTACTGCCATCAGTGACAGTCTGGAACTGGACGTTTTACTGCAACGGGCGGCGGATCAAATGCTTCAGGTGTTCAATGCCAGCCGCAGCCTGGTGACTCTCTGCCAGCCCACCGATGCCGAGACGATTCACACCACCACCTCTGCCGCCCCTGGGTTTGAGGATCTCAAGGGTGTCGCTCTTCCCATCGAAGGCAACCCCCATGCCCAGGTCATCCTGGCCCAAGAGTTGCCGGTGGCCATCGAGGATGTCAATCACGATCCCATCATGGATCCACTGCGTGCCACAGCCCAAGCCTACAACATTAGGGCCATGCTGGCGGTATCGATTCGCTATCGGGGGCAGGTGAAGGGGGTATTGAGCCTGCACCAATGCTATGCGCCCCGCCGTTGGAGCCTGGAAGAACAACGGCTCATCAAGCGGGTGGCCGATCACTTAGCCATCGCCATCCAGCAGGCGGAACTGTATCAACAGGCCCAAACCGAACTGGCGGAACGCAAGCGCCTAGAGGCCAAACTGCGCTACGACGCCCTCCACGACAAACTGACTGCCCTCCCCAACCGCGTCCTGTTTCTAGAACGGCTCTCTCAGGCCATGGCCGACCTGCACCAAGCCGCCCCGGTTCCGCCCACCTGCCCCCTGCCCTACGACCCCGACCGCGACAATTTGCGGGTGCCCAGCGGCCATCAGTTTGCCGTTCTATTTCTCGACCTAGATCGGTTCAAGGTGGTCAACGACAGCCTCGGCCACACCATTGGCGACCAGCTTTTACGCACCGTGGCCGATCGGTTGCAAAGCTGTCTTCGGCCCACCGATACCGCCGCCCGCCTAGGGGGCGATGAATTTGTAATCCTGCTCACCCACCTGTCCGATAGTCAAGTCGCCGTCAACCTAGCCCGCCGTATCCACGCTACCCTCGAAACCCCGCTGATTTTAGACGGCTACGAAGTCTTTGTGCGGGCCAGCATTGGTATTGCCCTTGGTTCCCTCGCCTACACCGACCCCAACCACGTGCTGCGCGATGCCGATATTGCCATGTACCAGGCCAAAACCAGCGGTCGGGAATACGCCATTTTTGACGCCCCTATGCACGCCCACGCCGTGCAGCAAATGCAGATAGAAAGCGACCTGCAACGGGCCATCGAACGTCAGGAATTTGTGCTGTACTACCAGCCCATCTTCAACCTCAGCACCTTCCAGATTGAGGGATTTGAAGCCCTGATGCGCTGGCACCATCCCACGGCGGGGGTGGTTTCTCCTGCCAACTTTATTCCCGTGGCCGAAAATACCGGATTGATCGCCAGCCTCGATATTTGGGCGCTCAACCAAGCCTGCCAACAACTGCGGCAATGGCAGATGCAGTATCCCCAGTTGCCCCTCTCGGTCAGCGTTAACCTGTCGGGCAAGCAGTTTATGCGCCCCGATTTGATTCCCCAGATCGACCGTGCCCTCGTCGCCAATGAAGTCAGCGGTCGCTTCCTGAAGATTGAAATTACCGAAACCGTACTCATTCAAAATTCCCAGGCTGCTATCGAACTCCTACGGCAGCTCAGGCAGCGGCACATCCAAATCTGCATGGACGACTTTGGCACCGGCTATTCCTCCCTCAGCTACCTGCACCGCTTCCCCATCGACATCCTCAAAATCGACAAATCCTTTATCGACTCCCTCCAGGCCGCCCGCCAAGGCGACGGCACCCAAGACGATGGCACCCAAGACAACGGCACCATTGTGCGAGCCATCCTTAACCTAGCCCACAACCTCAACCTCCAGGTGGTGGCTGAGGGCATCGAAACCCTATATCAAATTCACTATCTCCAATCCCACCGTTGCCACAGCGGCCAAGGCTACTTCCTCGCTAAGCCCCTCCCCGTTAGCGAAGTCCCCGATTTTCTAACCAACCACGCCTAAGCTGCACCACAGCCGGGGAACCCACACTGCCTCGGGTTGAGCGACTAACGCAACCAGAGGGCATAGACTCCAATGCCCAGCCCCGTCAGCACCATCAGACCCAGGGCCGGAAGCCCGGTGAGGGGTTGATCGGGCTTACCGGCTAGCGGTGGAAGATGGGGCGATGGCTGGATGAGATGCAGGGCATCGATCAGGGCAATGGCAAAGATCCAGCCCGTGTGCAGCCCCCAAGCGAGGCTCAGGTCTCCAGCCATGGCCCACCGTGCCAGCACCAGCACCAGCCCCATCAGCCCCAAGCCCGGCAGCGAAGGCACCCCAGCAGGGCCATCCCACACCAGATGGGAAACCGCAAAAATAGCACTGGCCAAAATTGCTACCGCCATCCAGGGCAGGGCCGATAGCAACCCATTGACTAAAACTCCGCGAAAAATCAACTCCTCTACCCAGCCAATAAAGAGGGTGAGAACGGGCAGGGCCACCAGCAAGACTAGGGGCGGGGCGGGGGGCTCGGAGGGAAGATCGGGGGAGCAGTCTGGGGGCGAATTGAAACGAGCCTTCCCCTGAGAGAAGCGGGGCCGCCACTGTCGCCAGCCCAAGGCCAGTTGAGTAGCAACAAGAAGCATAACCCCCAAGATGGCAACCCCTAGCCCTATACCAACGGTGGCTACGGTGCTAGCTTGCCAGGCTACGCCATAGTCGGCCCAGGTGCCTCCGTTGCCATAGCGGCGGTAGATCTCAAGGGCGACAGGGGCCAAAAGATAGAGCGGTAGTAAAAGTGGTAGTTTATGCTCTGGGGCAACGGGATAACGCCAGGGAATGTGGGCCAGCCGAGCTATACCAACGGCAATGGGCAACCACAGCCCAATCCACCCTAAAAAAAAACAACTAAATTTAAAACTGACAATATGCTAGGGGGCATGTTTTCCACAGGTTTTCCACAGGGGAGAAAAGGAACACAACCTAGGCCTACCGCCATCCATTCAGCAGGATCCATTGACAATGGGCGGCATGGGTTTAGCGTATTTTCGACAGCCATTGAATGACTAGAAGACGCGAATCTACAGAGAGGATTCGCGCCTTACTCACTCTGACTAAAGCCGTTGGCTACTAACAGTAGGAATGACCAACGGCTTTAGACTTCTAACCTAGGGACGGTAGCCCTATCCGCAGACTCAGACGACAGCACCCATCCTCTCAGGAATGGGAGAACGAAAGCTTCGGCCCAGATAAAGCTTGCCCCCTAACGACCTAGTCTTCTTCAGAAGCATCGTCGATCTGCTTCAGGTGAATGTGCTTATAGCCTAGTTTGATTTCAAACTCATCACCAGACTTGAGGCCCATTTCCTGGGTATAGGTAGAGCCAATGACGATTTGACCGTTTTTATGGACGCTGACCCGATAGGTCGGTTCGCGGCCACGGCCATCTTTACCACTATCGGGCTCCAGGTTAATGCCCTTCGCTTCTAGTAGGGCATCATAGAAACCCGACAGATTTACCCGAGGCTGACCATCCTTAGTCCAGGTGTAATATCCGCACTCTTTGGCGGTTTCACGCTTAGTCAGGTGGCTGAGCTCTTTGACCTTTTGCAGCAGGGCTTTGCCCGTGAGGGGAGTTGGTTTTTCTGCCATTGTTAGGAGAGATCCTTGTAGAAAATTACAGGGCCAAGACAATCTTGACTACTTGTGGGGATGGCTCGTAAGCGCCTACAGCGTCGTAACAGCTTGACCTTTTCGGAAAGACTCTAGCATTTTTGATGAGTCTATTCCTATGGATTTATTATAGGCATACGACAGAACTCTGTCACCAGATAACTAGACATTGCCACAAGCTTTTTAAGGAACTTATTAGGATATTAACAGCCTAGGGTTGATGCTTATGGTCTTATCCCTCATTCTTCCGGCACCCGCTCGGCCCGTCCTCGGCTGGCATTTAAACGGTTTGAGGGCGGGTGTCTATGCCCCTGTCCTGGGTGCAAATAGGAGATTTTTGGCCCATTGACCATCCATGGCTATCCCCGATGGATAAAGCCTAGACTGACCTTGGGAGTGGCCTAGGCGATGGTCGTTAAATGCCTAAGATTGGTTCTGAAAACCCGCTGAGGCTGACGGTAAAACCCAGTGATGGCGGCTGAAATCCTGGTAGGAGATGGGCCATCATCTGGGTCTGATGGGCCTTAGAGGCTTAGTATCTGGGGCTATTCGATGCCGTCATCTGGGGCGTATTTTCTCAGTTCTGGGATCGCCTTTGGTACCCATCAAAAAGCTGATGGAGCCCCTAGAAAGAGACTCCATCGGCCAACGGCTAGTAGACATTGAAACCAGGCAATCGTGGGGTAGTCGTGGTGCCCTCAGCGTAGATTTAGCGGCAGCGCTTGATTCTATCTGAATTTGGGGATATCACGATACTCATCGTTGCCTAAACCCTGGGTTAGCCTTCCCGCAATTGGTCGAGGACGCTTTGGTCTTCCATGGTGGAGGCATCTCCAGCGATGGCTTCGCCGCTGGCCAAACTGCGTAGGAAACGACGAATGATTTTACCAGATCGGGTCTTGGGTAGGGCATCGGCAAATTTAATTTCCCCCGGTCGGGCAATAATGCCAATTTCCTTGACGACGTGATCCTTGAGCTCCTGTTTAAGGGCATCGCTGGGGCTGTATTGCCCTTCTAGGGTGACAAAGGCATAGATGTCTTCGCCCTTAATTTCATCCTTGCGGCCCACCACAGCGGCCTCGGCTACGGCGGGATGCGACACCAGAGCTGACTCAATTTCCATCGTCCCCAAACGGTGGCCGGAGACGCTAATCACGTCATCCACCCGACCCATCACCCAAAAGTAGCCATCCTCATCCTTGCGCGCTCCATCGCCCGCAAAGTAGAGGTACTGGCCATCCTGGGGCGGAATGTGCTCCCAGTAGGTGCGGCGGTAGCGTTCGTCGTTGCCGTAGACGGTACGCATCATGCTGGGCCAGGGATGTTTGATCACCAGGTAGCCGCCCTCGCCGGGGGCGACGGGGTGGCCATCGAGATCCACCACATCGGCGATGATGCCGGGGAAGGGCAGGGTGGCGGAACCGGGTTTGGTGGGCACCGCACCGGGGATGGGCGTAACCATAAAGCCGCCCGTTTCGGTCTGCCACCAGGTATCCACAATCGGGCATTTTTCGCTGCCGATGACGGTGTGGTACCACATCCAAGCTTCGGGGTTGATCGGTTCGCCCACGGTGCCCAGCAGTCGCAGGGAGGACAGATCCCGCGCCTTAGGCAACGCATCCCCCATTTTGATGAAGGCCCGAATGGCGGTGGGGGCGGTGTAGAAGATGGTGACACCGTACTTTTCAATCACATCCCAAAAACAGCCCGGATTGGAGGGGCGAGGCACCCCTTCGTACATCACCGTGGTGGCCCCGTTCGACAGGGGGCCGTAGACGATGTAGCTGTGGCCCGTAATCCAGCCCACATCGGCGGTACACCAGTAAACATCGGTGTCCTTGATGTCAAAGGTCCACTTAAACGTGGTGTGGGTATAGAGGTTGTAGCCGCCCGTGGTGTGGACGACCCCCTTGGGTTTGCCCGTGGTGCCGCTGGTGTAGAGGATGAACAGCATATCCTCGGCATCCATGGGCTCGGCGGGGCAGTGGGCATCGGCGGTGGCTTGCAGTTCGTGCCACCAGTGGTCGCGCCCTTCGTGCATGGTGACGGTGGCCTTGGTGCGCTGCACAACCAGGACGTTCTCGACACTGGGCACGCCGTTGTCGGCCAAGGCTTCATCCACGGTGGCCTTGAGGGCGATGGTCTTGTCTTTGCGGAAGCCGCCATCGGCGGTGATCACCAGCTTGGCCTCGGCATCGTTGAGGCGATCTTTGAGCGCTTCGGCACTAAAGCCGCCAAAGACGACGGTGTGGGGTGCCCCAATGCGGGCGCAGGCCAGCATGGCAATGGCCGCTTCGGGAACCATCGGCATATAAATTCCGACCCGGTCGCCCTTTTTCACCCCCAGGCTTTTCAGGACGTTGGCCACCTGGCACACTTCTCGGTGCAGTTGGGCGTAGGTAAGGGTGCGGCTGTCGCCCGGTTCGCCTTCCCAAATGAGGGCGGCTTTGTTGCGTCGCCAGGTGGTGAGGTGGCGATCTAGGCAGTTGTAGGAAATGTTGATCTGGCCGCCCACAAACCACTTGGCAAAGGGGGGCTGCCAATCCAGCGTTGTTTCCCAGGTCTTAAACCAGTGGAGTTCTTGCTCAGCCAACTCCGCCCAAAATTGTGCGGGGTCGGCAGCGGCCTTTTCGGCCAGGGCTTTGTAGGCATCGAGACTGTTGATCGCCGCCGTATCTGTGAAGCTAGCGGGGGGAGAAAAGAGACGGCTTTCGTTTAAAACCGATTCAATGGTAGGTGAAGCCATGACAAAAATGCTTGTGAGTATCCTTTGAAAACCATACGTTTCCTGGGGGCGCTTTGGGAATTCTGTACGTTTTCTTTAACCTCAGGTGTCTATGGCTGGGGCCATGGATAGTTTAGGCGATAGGCTGGGTATGCTAGGACTAATCAGGGGCTAGCAACCTTTTCAAACAAGGTCAGTCTTAATTCACGATGTCATCAAGGCCCTAGTGGCTTAGGGATACTTGAGGGGTCTCACCACGGTAGTGCTACCTTCCAAAGCAACGTTACTGTAGCGGTGCAGCGATGCCAAAACCTCAAAACCCTCAAGCTCTATTGTTTTTACCGCTGTGATAGCCAGCCTAGCCGCGTTATTCTATGACTCCAGTGCAAGCCCCAGAACCAACCGGAACATCCTCGCCTCTGGCGTCCCAGGAGGCTATCCTCAACAGCATTCTGGGGATCGCTATTTTTGATCTCAACAGTCTGCCTAAGGAATAAGCTGCTAGTCATCTAAACCGCATATAATACGTTAAAGTTCTGAAATGAGCCATGGGATTCAGAAACTATCTAACATCCGAGGAAAAGCAGGAACTTCAGAAGCAGTTGAAGTTCCATGAAC
>QLAH01000520.1_pt1 | contig 18537 bp, 18 predicted proteins | sample 4693081 | NCBI WGS metagenome assembly QLAH01 (sample SAMN09425401, study PRJNA476045) | Lake water metagenome, whole genome shotgun sequencing project.
GATTCGGGCGGCTGGCACAAACAGGTGGTCATGATAGTAGGCCGAGACGGGATTGACGCTGATGCCCTGCTCTGCCAATCGGGACGCAATCGCTGCCAAAAACCCCACAGCCTCCAGGCTGGAATGCACAGCCAGCGTAATCTGGCAAAACAGAGTTTCGTAGGGCAAGTTGGCCGCATCGGCCTGGGTGCGGGGCAAAATCAGGGTTAGCCCTTCCGCCTCCCGAAACCAGCCCAAGGGCTGAAGCTGGGGGTTGCTGTAGATGGGCTCAACTGTACAAAACACAAATTCTCCGGCCTGAAGCTGGGGCTGCATGGTTTGCAGCAGCCTTGCTAAATCGGTTTCGCCTGCCATAATCCTAATCCCGCATCAGCAACGCCACGGCATAGGCCGCAATCCCTTCTTCCCGACCCACGGCGTCCAGCTTTTCGTTGGTGGTGGCCTTGATGCCAATCAGCTCCGGCTCCAGCTCCAGCGTGGTGGCTAGTCTGTCGCGCATGGCTTCCAGGTGGGGCTTGATCTTGGGCCGCTCGGCCACAATCACCGAATCCAAATTGCCAATTCGCCAACCCCGCTCGCGGATCAATTGGTTCACCTGGGCCAGCAGCTTCAGGCTATCTGCCCCCTTCCACTGCGGGTCGGTGGGCGGAAAATAATGGCCAATATCGCCCAAACTCAGCGCCCCCAGCATGGCGTCCATGATCGCGTGGGTCAGCACGTCGGCATCGCTGTGGCCCAGCAGTCCCAGATGGTGCGGAATTGTGACGCCACCCAAAATCAGGGGCCGGTCGCTGACCAGCTGGTGACTGTCGTAACCGTTGCCAATTCGCAGGTTCATGGGTTCAGCATCTCTCAGGTCCAGTTTTGATCCTACCTGAGCAGGGGCCGCCTCCATCAAGAGAGAGCAAACCTGGACGGGTTGCCGTCCTGGAGCGTCGCGCTTATTCTGAGGGGAAAGTTTCTTGTGGCCCTATGACTGGCTTTGAACCTCTGATTGGCATTGGTACAGCTGCCCTGACCGGACTCGTCACCGAAATCGTCAAAACCAGGGGCAGCAAGCTGGCCGACCAACTCGATCGAGATTTGCTGAAGCCGCGACTGCAACAGGCGATTCGCAACTATATCCAGAACTACGAAAAGCGTCACGGCGAGCTGAAGGTGGGGCTGGAGGCGCTGAAGGGCAAGAAAGGCGAGTTTCAGCACGACTGCATTCCGGTGTTTCTGGCCTTGCAGCAGTTTAAATCTCAGGAAATCAAGATTGAACAGGCGATTGCCAAAGAGTTTGAGGTCTGCGACTTCCCGGAGGCGGCGGATTTTGCTGAGGCGGCGCTAGAGAAGGGCAAGCTGTTGGTGCTGCTGGACGGGCTGGACGAAGTGCCGCTGGAGCATTTGGATCACGCCATCACCCAGATTCAGGATTTGGTGGATCGCTATGGCCAGAATCAGTTCATTGCCTCCTGCCGGGTGGCGGCCTACCGGGGCGGCTTCCCCCGCTTCAAAGATGTGGCGATGGTGGCGTTTACCGATCATGGTTTGAAGTCCCCCATTTATGGGGGATTAGGGGGCTTGAACCAGCCTTAAGGACTCTACCGCGCCTTCTCCAGGGCGGCTTCGCTGTTTTGTCGGTAGACCTGCACCCGGTCTTGAGCGGTGGGGTAGCGGGGGTCTTCCGCTGGAATTTGGCCCATCAGATCCGAGGCTTTCTGCCAGCGGCTAGCTACCTCCAGCCATTCTGCCGAGGTCTGGGCCGTTTGACCGGCGGCCACGGTTTTTTCGGCTAAACGCACCGCTTCAGCAAAGGGGTCGGTGGCGGTTGGGGCGGCAGCGGGAGCCGGGCTAGCGGGTGAAGCCGTCGTTGGACTTGGGGCAGCAGTTTCAGGGGATTTTGGCCCCAACCATTTGTAGAGCGCGCCGCCCAGCAGCAGCAAAAACAGACTGAGGCTGGCTCCACCTAGCAGACCGCGCCAGAACACTTTCTTTTCTCGCAGAATCCGGCGCGAAATTTGGGGCAGGTTGTTGCGGCTGGGGTCAGCTTTGGTGTCCTGCCGGTCTTGGGCCAGCCGCTGCATCAGGGAGGGCTTGGCCAGAGTGATTTCCTCTGACCAGAGCAGGTTGCCAGGGTCGCGGTTGATTTCCTCCAGCCAGAGCAACTGCTGCTCTCGCACAATTCGGCTGTTGATGTTGACACGGCGAATATTGCGCGGCTGCAGCGATTCCAGAATTTGCCGCACCTGGGGCACCAAGACGGGCTGCTCAAGCTGGCTGGGCTCAGGAGCTTCACACAGGAGCTGCAAAACGCCCTGGTCAAACATGGCCCGGGTTCTGACGCCCGAGTCGGCCAGCTTGTCGTTCAGGACCTGAATGATGGCCGAAACGCTGCCCTGGCGGGCTTGGCGGGCAATATCGTCTATCGGATCTACCATTGTTTACTAAGCGATGGGTCACGAACCCTGTAGTTCAGTTGCGGAACCTGCCGAAGCCTAGGACTGCCAATTAGGGTCTGAACGACCTTATTTAACAACAATGTTAGGGATAAGCGCAAAAGCTTAATCAAAGATTACAGCATTCTGGCCCTGCTGCATGATTTTTGGGCCAAGCTGGGGTGGAATCGGGCTGGAACAGCCTGGCTCAAATTAGCTCAAATGCTGACAGTCGTTGAAGCGGCGAATTTGCCAGAGGTCGGTGTTGAGTTTGTTCTGGTCATGGCGCTGCCAGCGGGAATGGTCGATCCAGAACTCAAACAGGGCCGTGTTGCTGGCATGGATGCGCCAGGAGCGGTCGCAGCCTAGCAGTTCGGCAATCAGGTGCTGCAAAATCCAGCTGTGGGAGACGATCCAGACCTGCTCGCCATTGCTGTGCTGCTCTAGCAGGCTGTGAATAAACTGCCGAGACCGGCTGCGGGCTGCCTGGAGCGTTTCGGCCCCCGGAATTTGAATCCAGTCTGGCGAATGCTCGAGCTGATGGCACAGATCTGGGTAGCGCTGGCGGGCTTCGGCCCAGGTCAGCCCTTCAAAAATGCCGTTCTGAAACTCACGCAGCTCTTCGGCATAGACAATGGGCAGGGTAGAAGCAGATGTGGTCATCGTATCGACCTCGCTGTCTACCAAATCGCTCACAACCGAGGGCAGCGGTTCAGCCAGAAACCGGGACAATAAAATTTCGGTGGTTTGTACCGCCCGTTTCAATGGGCTGGTGTAGACCTGGGAGGGCCGCCAGGACTCGGCCAACAGGCGCTGGGCCAGCTTTTCGGCCTGATGTATCCCTTCTGCCGACAGCTCAAACTCGCCGTTGCCCTGCATTCGCTTTTGCTGATTGCCCACCGACTGGGCATGACGAATAAACAGCAGCTTCAGGGGTTTCATAGATAGAGTCCTCTCCAGAACGCCAAGCAGACCGGCTATGGGCAAATTATGGCTGACGTGCTCTGAATTGGCAGAAAATTTTGGCACGACTGGTACAATCGCACCACGTTCGGCATTGCCCTATGTTCGACAACATTTCGAAATTTCTGATTGAGCAATACCCGGAAGACTTCGCAAGCTGGCTGCTGGGCGAACCGATTACTTTGTCGGAACTCAGCCCATCGGAACTTTCCCTGGAGCCGATTCGGGCCGATGCCCTGATTTTGCTGCAATCCGATCAGGTAGTGCTCCAGTGCGAGTTTCAAACCAATCCCGACCCCACAATGCCCTTCCGCATGGCCGACTATGCGCTGCGGGTCTACCGCCGCTTTCCCCAGAAACGATTGGTGCAGGTCGTGGTCTACCTGCGGCCCACCGAGTCGGCTCTGGTCAGGCAAACCCGCTTTGCTGCCAATAACTTGCAGCATGAGTTTCAGGTGATTCGGCTCTGGGAACAGCCCACCCAGATTTTCCTCCAGCGTCCCGGCCTGTTGCCCTACGCTGTGTTGAGCCAGACCGCCAATCGCCCCGGCGTTTTACGCGAAGTAGTGCAAACGATTGATTTACTACCAGAACCGAGCCAACAGGCATCTGTAGCTGCCGCGACCGGAATTCTGGCTGGGTTAGTATTAGACAAACAGCTGGTTCGCCGACTACTCAGGAGAGATCTGATGAAGGAATCTGTGGTCTATCAGGAATTGCGCGAAGAGGCAAGGGCAGAAGCTCGGGCAGAAGTCCGGGCAGAAGTCCGAGTAGAAGAAGCCCGCTCGCTGGTTCTGCGGTTGCTGAGGCGGCGGTTTGGCGACCTACCTGACGATCTGGTCAGACAGATCAACGGGCTGGAGTTAAACCCACTCGAAACCTTGGCCGAAGACCTGCTGGATTTTTCGGCGTTGGCTGATTTGCAGAACTGGTTAGGGCAACCGCCGCAGGACCAGCTTACCCCTGCTCTTTGACCGACCGGCCCCAGGGTCGCTGGACGCCAATCGATTGCAGATAAATCGCACCCACGACGCCCAAAAACACCAGATAGGCGACGGCCTGCACCAGATACAGAGTTTGGGTATAGCCGAAGAAGGCTTTGAGCAGAATGCCGGGAAACTGCCGGTCGGGTAAAACTGGGCTCAGATCCCAGACCAGCGGTCCCAGAATGCAGGACGGAGCGCTGAAGCAGAGGTTGGTTTCGCCGAGCTGGGAATAGAGACTGGCTGCCTTGTCGAAATGGCGCAGGGCGCTGACCACCAGACCCGAAACAATCAGCAGCAGCAGCAGCCCCATCACCTGGAAGAACTGACGCAGGTTGATTTTGACGCCGAGCTGAAACAGCAGATAGCCGATGCCCGTTGCGCCTAGCAGACCCAAGACCGCGCCCAGCACCGGAATCCAGCCCTGCTGAAACTGGGCAGCAATAAACACCACCGTTTCAAACCCTTCTCTGAGTACGGCAATTGTCACGAGGCCAAACACACCCCAGCCCGCCCGGTCGCCCTGCTGAAGCACCGCCCCAATTGAGCCTTCCACTTCGGATTTGAGCTGGCGCGCCTGTCGCGTCATCCAGACCAGCATCCAGCTCAGCAGGCCAATGGCAATCACGCCAAAGCTGGCTTCTAGGAGCTGTTTTAAAACCGGCGCGTAGGCTTGGTCAGAGCTAGCCAGAGCCGCCAAGACGCCGTTGAATAGAACACCCACGAGCCCGCTGCCCAAAATTCCGGCGGCAATGCCGGCCCAGACCCAGGGGTTGAGTCGCGTTTGCTCCGCTTTTTTGAGATAGGCCAAAACAATTCCGACCACAAGGGCCGCTTCGGTGCCTTCGCGCAGGGTGACGACGAAGGTGGGGAGGGCGCTGCTAAAATCCATGCCGATGCTCAACGAAAAACTCGGTTTTGCCTCTCTATTGTGCGGCTAACCCGCAGCAGCGGGCAAATGGGCTGTTAACCAGGTGGTGAGATCGGTCAAAACCTGCTGCCGTTCTGGTTCGTTTAGCAGCTCGTGGGCCAGTCCGTCGTAGAGCTTCAGGGTTCGATTTGCAGCAGGCTGGTCGCCCACCAAATACCGGCTGCCGACTACTGGAGCCAACCGATCCTGGGTGCCGTGCAGGGCCAGTACGGGTAGATCGAGCAGGTGAATTTGGGACCGCAACCTGCGCGCCGCGCCAAACAGTTCCACTGCCGTTTTGGCCTTGACGGCTCCCCGATAAACCAGTGGATCGACCTCATAGGCTTGCATGACGGCGGGATCTCGCGAGATTTCGGTACTGCTGAGGCGAGCCACGGCCAACTGGGGCCAGATGCGGCTGAGGGCGGTAACGGTTTGAATGCGCCAGTTGGGTACATCCTGGTCAATCGCCAGCACCGTGCCGGTTGTAATTAGGCCAGCCACCGGACGAGCTTGTCGCAGAAAGTCTAGCGCCACCAGACTGCCCATGCTGTGGGCCAGCAAAAACCGGGGTTGGGTTGGGGGAATTTGCGACCAGCAGGTTGCCAGATCTAGCCCAAAATCAGCAAAGCGACGAATCAGCCCCCGCTCGCCTTCAGACTGACCATGCCCCCGCAGATCCAGCCCGTAGACCGCAAAGCCCTGTTTGACCAGATGGGCCGCTACATGGCCATACCGTCCGCTATGTTCGGCGTAGCCATGCACAATCAGCACCGAGGCGCGGCTGGGGGATTCACTTTGGCTAGAGCCGGGTGCAGGATGCCAGGACTGGGTATAGAGCCGTAGCCCGTCGGGAGTGGTTAAGATTTGGGGCTGAGCAGCAGGGGACTGGAAGGGTTGGTTCATGCAGTTCCCCAGCCTTAACGACGCTTTTTGCTGGATTTGCTGTGCGGCTTTGCGGTCTGAAATCCGGTCTTGGCGGCTGGCGCACCCGACGGGGCCACTGGCTTTGCCGTCTGGCCGTTGGACTGGCTATGGGGCTGGCCACCAGGCTCAGCGTTGGCTAAAAACTGGCGATTGCGCTCTCGCACCAGCGCATCTTCATCGCCATATAAAAAGGACAGCAGCGCGTAGCGTTCGCCCTGGGTCACGGGGGTGACTTCATGCAGCAGCGAGCAGGAGAAAATCACCGCTTCGCCTACGTTGGGCCGGTAGAGCTGGGTGCCATATTCGGGAAACCGCAGGCAGCCGCCTTCATACTCTCCGGTATTCAGGTTAAGCGTCATGGCAAAGCGGCGGTGGGCCGTGCCTTTGGTGGTGTTGTCACGGTGCCGGTTAAAAAAGCCCTGATTGCTAGCGTCATAGCAGGCGACGATGTGGCGTTCAAAGCGGGTAATGCTGAACTGGAACGCCTTTTCGATTTCTGGCTTGATCCGCCGCAGGGCGATTTGATTTAACGTTTCCAGCAGCGGCGTCTCGGCCAGATTGATGTCGCGACGTTTTTTGAAACTGGGGTCGAGAATTTCGACGGTCTTGCCATCCACGTCTCGCATGAAGCCGGAGTCGCGGGCACCGCTGGTCTGGTGCAACTGGATCAGGCTCTGGCAAAATTCCGGGTCGAGCACGCGCGGAATGAACAGCACCGGGGCTTGGCGAGCGGCAAAACTGGGTGGCTCTGGCGGCGGCAGCTCAGTCACAGAGTTGAAAATCCGAGTCGCATAGTCAGGCGACCCATCGAACGGAAACACCCGCAAAATACGCAGATTTTCGTCCAGCACAAACGCCGTGGGGCTATATTCTCCTGCCCCGCCTGCCCCGGTTGGGGAACTGCATACCCCATACTGCCGACTCACGGTTTGCTCGAAATCCCAGAGAAATTTACAAAAGGTGGCGCTGCTGACCAGCTCAGCCAACTCCCGGTCGTCCGGGTCAATGCTGATGCCAAAAAACGGAATTTGGGCCGCGGTTAAGGCGGGCTGCATGTCGCAGAAATCCCGCAAGGCTCGGTCAATGGCCTCAACCTTGGCGCTACCAAAGAAGAACAAAATCACTCGATAGCCGCCCACCGTATCGAAGTGATAATTGGGGTTGGAGGTGGAAGGCAAAGTGAACCAGGGCGCTGGATCGCCAGTTGTTAGAGCTGTCATAGCGGCAGGATGCAAAAAATTAGCGGTGTCAGCCGGAACGACTCTAATCTAACTTCACTCACCCCTAGAGTGAAATAATCAGATAGCCGTCCTGGAATTTAGCGCCCGTGACCTGACGACCTCGCAGCGCTGGCGGCAGCGAAATGTTGCGGCGCTGGTTGCCGGCCTCAATGGTAATTTCGGGGCCGTACTGGGTCAGCTTCACCTGCTTTTTGTCGAAGCCCGGCAGAAACAGGTAGACCTTGCTCTCGGCCAGATCGACTCGGAACGGCTGGGGGGCCTGTCCGGTCTGGCTCAGGTCAGGGAGAGCCTGAATTAAACCCTGCCAATCGTCACCACTGCGGGTCGGGAGGGCATGGACTGCTAGGGGTGCAAATTCGGCGTCGAGGCTGGCAGCGGATTGATTCAGCAAAACGCCGTTCACCGTCAGGCCCGCCTGCTGGGCGCTGCCCCAGAGGTATTTGGCCGTAGCCACCGCATCAGCGGCAGCGGTTGTGACCAGATAGGCAGCCATGCGCTTTGGATCGGCCACGGCAGCTTTGCCCTGCTCCAGCATCGAAGTGGTCTGATTCACATCGGGTTGGGAAAACAGATCGCCGGACCAGTTGACGTTCAGAACCGCCGCCGCAATTGGCTGTACAAAGGGCGTAATCGTCTTGCCCAAGTCCGAATCGACAAATACCTGACGGAACCGCCGCACGTACCAGCTCGTAACTTCGGGTGCGCTAAACATTCGCAGCGTCGCCTGGTTGCCCGTTCCGTCAAACACAATCACGTCATATTGGTTGCTGCCGTCGTAGCGACGAATTGCATCCAGGGCCAAAGCATCGTCCATGCCGGGGAGAATGCCAAGCTCCTGCCCATAGACCGCTTTGAAAAAGGGCGAACGCAGGTATTGGGCCTCTAGCTTTTTCAGCTCTTCCCAGTTCTGTTCCAACAAACTAGTGCTCTGGAGCTGCACCACCTGAAGATTAGGCGCAATTTCTTGGGGCTCGGACCCAACCGGCACCCCCAGCAGCACCGCCAGGGCCGGACTGGTATCCTGGCTGATCAGCAAAACCCGTTTGCCTTGAGCTGCAAGCTGTTTGGCTCCAGCAATTGCCAGCGTGGTTCGGCCTGTGCCGCCTTTGCCCAAAAATGTCACAACAAATGCCATATCAAACCCCTTATAACGCTGCTCGCTGGCTGTTCCTGTTAAAGCTGTTCTTGTTTGGGCTGTTCTTGTTTGGGCTGTTCTTGTTCAAACTGCTCTTGTTCAAACTGCTCTTGTTGAATGCTCCAGTTCATGAGCACCGTTTAGGGCGTCTGGGCTTCTCACCGAACCGTGCTTCTCACTGAGCCGTTTGATTTGAGATTAGTTATTTGCAAGAGCCAGTATTTGCAAGCAGCCAGCTTTCAGATTAGCAGCCAGCAAAAAGGGGATGCTTCGGCTTCTGGAAATAGAATAATCTCAACGATTGCTCGTCAACGCTCTACCTCGACCGCACCGATCTGCAGCCCCTCTTGGGTTTACACCTGAATGGTACAGCTCAGCGCAGCCGTACCTGAAGCCAGCTTTTAACCTGAGCCAGCTTAAGTTTGGACAAGTTCTTCTGGGATAATTCCAGATGCGGGACAGATCCTACTGAACCAGCTCTAGCTCATCTTCAAAAAACCAGGTCGAGAAATTATCGTCAAACTTCACGACTGCTCCAACACCGCTGCCATCTACCATTTTGAAATTATTAATCACGCCAGTTTTACCTAGCCGAGCAATCACTTCTTTGGGCGGACGATCGCGCAAGCGACGCACACGCACCTTTTGACCAATATCCATCTCCACTCCAGAAAGCATAGACCATGAACCAATATATCAGTGTGCTGACCGGAATAAGCTATCCTAAATGATCAGTTTTAGGGATCAGTTTTAGGCCCAGATCGCTTTCTGTTCGCTTTCCCTAGTTTCACTGCAACGTTCACTCCCGATTCCCTATTCACCATGCTTGCCAAACGAATTTTGCCCTGCCTGGACGTCAAAGCGGGCCGGGTTGTCAAAGGCGTCAACTTTGTGAATTTGCGTGATGCGGGCGACCCGGTCGAATTGGCCCAGATCTACAATCAGGCGGGCGCAGACGAGCTGGTATTTCTAGACATCACCGCCACCCATGAAGACCGCGACATTATCTACGACGTGGTCTATCGCACTGCAGAGCAGGTGTTCATTCCCCTCACCGTGGGCGGTGGCATCCAGTCCCTGGACACAATCAAGCAACTGCTGCGGGCTGGAGCCGACAAAGTTAGCATCAACTCGACAGCCGTGCGCGACCCGGACTTTTTGAATCGGGCCAGCGACCGGTTTGGGGCGCAATGTATTGTCGTCGCCATCGATGCCCGCCGCCGCCCCGCCGATGACCCAGCCGGACCGGGCTGGAATGTCTATGTGCGAGGTGGGCGAGAAAACACCGGGCTGGATGCGGTGGCCTGGGCCAGGGAAGTAGCCCAGCGCGGCGCTGGAGAACTGCTGCTAACCAGCATGGATGCGGACGGCACTCAGGCCGGATATGATCTGGAGCTGACGCGCACCATTGCCGAACAGGTGCAGATTCCTGTGATTGCTTCGGGCGGGGCGGGCACCTGCCAGCATATCCATGCCGCCCTGACCGAGGGTCGTGCAGAAGCAGCCCTGTTGGCCTCGTTGCTGCACTATGGCCAGCTTACGGTCGCTGAAATCAAACAGTATTTAAACCAGCAGCAGGTGTCCGTGCGCCTGCCTGAAACCACGCCCACTTGATCGAGCTGAATCAGCTAAACAAACCTGCCCAACAGAAGCCCAACAGAATTGGCGCTGTGAAGCTCTGCTTCTGGCGGCCTGAGCAGGTGAACTTTGGGGCAGACCAGTTCGGTCGAACTGATCTCTTATAGGTTTCCTTAATCTCCCTAAACAAAAACTTACAATTCTGAGTTAAATCGCTCCGAATCATTCAGAGTTCGTTACACTTGCGTGCATGTGGTCGGAGTGCTTGATCTTGCAATGCCGGAAGCGGTTTGAAAGCTTCGGCAGGTCAGGGTCTCAGGATTTAAAGATATAGCTCGCTTCAACATTCGAGTCCGACCCGAACGGGTTTTGTTTAACCAATTTTCAGGCTTAAGCCGAAGCTATTTTAGGATTCAGGGATTTGAATCTTGGGATCTAGAGACAGCTTTCTGAGAATTTGTTAATATGTGTAAATATTACAAATCGTAAAATCTTTAAGAATGTTCTTTATTCTGGTTGTCGTGATTGGACTGGTGGCATGGGCCCTGCATCTGATGCAGGAAGCCATCGAACGCCGCGAGTTTTCTCTGATGCTGGCCGGTTTTCTGGTCTCAACGGCAGCCGTTGGCATGATGGTTGTCTACATTTTGATGAATCATTATTTAGGCTATATGTCGGAAATGGCTGAACGCTCCTATGTGATGCAGGAATGGTCTGTGCCCATTGTTTGGTCTGCTGACCAGGTTGATTGGCAGGCCGTCAACAGCAAATCCCTCGGCACAACCTATATTGCTCGCTAATCCTGCTTGCTAAGATTTTGCCTCATATCATCCCCTAATCCCTGCTGCGCGAAGCTGTCGATTGATTCCCACCCGAACAGAAGGGGCGAGAAAATCGAAATAGCTCTCTAGGTTGATCGCTGAATTCAGGTGGAGGGGTTGCCCTTTTCTAAAACGCCCGTCAGGGCTGCATTTTGGCGCTAGCAGCAAGAGGTAAACTACCGGGTAGAGAGTAGTTTGTGGGGGCGAAATCTCTGAAGGGCATTCAGATAAAGCATTTAGATCAAGAGAAATTGCCTTTCTTAAATCGATTAATCAAGGCTAGCGATTTGGATTAAGTGTTCAACTAGTCAAACAGATGGACCGGGAACGAAAACAGCCCTCAAATTGAGCTGTTTGGTGGATCAGAAGCTGCAGTTGCCCTGTAGAATCAGCTGTGAAGATACTTACCGGGTAAAGCGCTCCCGCCTGACTGAAACTTTGGTTGAAATCAAAATTGATTGAAATCAAAAATTTGTCATCAATAATTCTGCATCCTGTGCTAAAACTACTTTCGGGCAAGCCGAGAATTATTAAAACGGCTGCGAAAGACTTTGGTCTGTTTGTTGTGTACCTCCCACCTTGCTGATGCCCCCCCAGTACTTCCATCTTGTTGCATTCATTATTGCCGCCGCCATTGTTTTGTTGACGACCCCAATCGTCAAAAAGATTGGCTTGAAAAGTGGCTACTACGATCCACCGGGCGGTCGCAAAGTGCATCAGCGGCCTATGGTGCGGCTGGGCGGCGTCTCGATCTTTTTGGGAACGCTGGTCGCTCTGCTCTCTGTCTGGTGGCTCGGTGGCTTTGGCGTACTGCCGCCCGATAAAGAGTACGAAATCTGGGGCGTTACCCTGGGTGGAGTTGCCTTCTTTTTGATCGGGTTAGCCGACGATCTGTTTAATCTTTCTCCCTTTTTGCGGTTGCTGCTCCAGATGGTTGCCGCATCGCTGGCTTGGCAGGCTGGCGTACAAATTGAGTTTCTGAGCATTCCGTTTGTGGGTTTGGTCTCTCTACCCGTCTGGATCAGCCTACCTGCAACGGTAATTTGGTTGGTCGGTATGACCAATGCCATTAACTGGATTGATGGTCTGGATGGTCTGGCAGCAGGCGTTTCAGGAATTGCTGCGGTGATTATGATCATCGTCTGCCTGTTCATGAACCAGCCCGCAGCAGCCCTGGTTGTGGCGGCACTGGCGGGCGGGGCTTTAGGGTTTTTGCGCTACAACTTCAACCCGGCCCAGATTTTTATGGGCGACGGTGGCGCTTACTTTATGGGTTTTACGCTGGCGGGCGTTGGTGTGATTGGTCTGGTCAAGGGCGTCACCACCGTGGCTGTCTTGCTGCCTATGCTGATTCTGGCTGTGCCCCTGCTCGATATGTCGGCAGTCATTCTAGACCGCCTGCGGCACGGTAAATCTCCGTTCATTGCTGACAAGCGTCATCTGCACCACCGGCTGCTGGAGGCGGGCCTGTCCCACAGGCTGACGGTGCTGTTTATCTACGCGCTGACTCTGTGGGTCGGCAGTCTGGCTCTGGCGTTCTCGGGTGTGCCCAGCGGGATTGTCTATGCCGCTGCCGCAACGGCTCTGCTCAGCTATGCCAGTTGGCGAGTGCGGCGCTACGCAAGGCAACAGTAGCAAAGAGTGGGAAACGGCACGAGGCATCAGCAAGCAGTCTCGGTGCCAGATCTCGGTAGACTGGTCTCGATACCAGATCTCGGTGCCAGATCTCGGTAACCAGTCTTGGTCGCCACGATAACTAGACACAGCAGCTAGACACAGCAGCTAGACATAGGAACCAGCCCCATTAGGAAACAGACGACGGTTCTAGTTCTCTTACCCTTTGCGCTTATGAGCGAAATACAGGCAGCGGAAGTGATCTCGGTGGGAACCGAACTGCTGCTGGGCGAAATTCTCAACACCAACGCCCAGTTTCTAGCGCAAGAGCTGGCCCAGCTTGGGATTTCCCACTATTACCAAACCGTGGTTGGCGATAACGTGCTGCGGCTCCAGCGGGCGGTCGCTATTGCCTGCGAACGGTCGCGCCTGCTGATTTTCACCGGCGGCCTTGGCCCTACGCCCGATGATCTGACCACCGAAACCCTGGCCGACTTTTTTCAAACCCCTCTGGTAGAACGGGCCGATGTGCTGGCCGACATCGCCGCTAAATTTGCCCAGCGCGGACGCACCATGTCCCCCAGCAATCGCAAGCAGGCGTTGCTTCCGGCTGGAGCAGAACTGTTGCCCAACCCAACTGGCACTGCTCCCGGCATGATCTGGCAGCCCCGTTCTGGGCTGACGCTGCTCACGTTTCCGGGGGTGCCCAGCGAAATGCAGGTGATGTGGCGCGAAACGGCTGTGCCCTATCTAATCAGCCAGGGCTGGGGCCAGGAAATTATCTACAGCCGCACGCTCCGGTTTTGGGGCATTGGTGAATCAACCCTGGCCGAAAAGGTGGCCGACCAGCTCAAGCTGTCCAATCCCACGGTTGCGCCCTATGCGGGCAAAGGCGAAGCGCGGCTGCGGGTATCTGCCAAGGCTAAAACCGAGGCCGAGGCCATGCAGGTGATTGAACCTGTGGCTGAGCAGATCCGCCAGATCATCGGGGCTGACTACTACGGCACTGACCAGGACACCCTGGCCTCGGTGGTCGGAGATCTGCTGAAGCAGGCAGGCCAAACCCTAGCGGTGGCCGAATCCTGTACGGGCGGCGGTCTAGGCCAGTTTCTCACCCAGGTGTCCGGCAGCTCGGCCTATTTTCGGGGTGGCATTATCTCCTACGACAACCAGGTCAAGGTCGATCTGCTGGGTGTCAACCCGGAGGATCTGGCCGCTCAGGGGGCCGTCAGCGATCCGGTCGCCCAACAGATGGCTCTGGGTGCCCGCAACCGCCTCAAGACCGACTGGGGCCTCAGCATTACCGGAATTGCCGGACCCGATGGCGGCAGCCCTACCAAACCGGTCGGCCTGGTTTACCTGGGCATCGCCGCCCCTGATGGCAGAGTTGAGAGCCACTGCTACCGGTTTGGTGAATCCAGAAGCCGCGAGATGATCCGCTGGCTCAGCCTCTGTACGGTGCTGGATTTGCTGCGCCGGAAACTTAGCTCCACCCCGCCGCCGCCGTGTTAACAACTGTCTTCAGATCCGGCGTGATTTCGAGCTGGTAGGCAAAGGGTGAACTGCCGGAGCTGGTTTGGGTCATGGCCTGACCGTCTGGGCGGCGGGGGGCAAAAAAGGACTGGGCATTCACCACCAGGTTGCCGGCTGGATTTGTGCTGAGGCTATCGACCGTCAAACTGTTGCTCCTGCCATCGCTGAGCCGAGCCGAGAGGTAGACGGCATCGGTCATGTCGCCGGTCGCGGGGTTGAGGCGAGCGAGTACGGTGACTTTGGCTCCCCCGCCTGCCCCGTAGCTGCGTAGCCAGGTTTGGGTAGCTCCGCCGCTGACTCGCCGGAAATCCTGCTCTGGGGTGCCCTGGGTGCCGTCTACCGTGAACAGGGCGTAGAGTTGGCTGCCGCTCCAAAACAGGCCGTAGCCCCGCCCGTCGGTGCCCGTGATTTCGTAGTCGGTGCGTCGCCAGTTGTTGGCCGGATTCTGGGCGTCAAAGCTGACGATTACCGGGTTCTGATTGTCGCTGCTGACCTGCTCGGTGCCAATATAGAGCGTCTGGGTGCCCAACTGGATGCGGGCGGCAGCCGTAGCAGCAATCGTGGCCTCGCTGGCACTGGCGCTAAACTTCACAGTACTGGGTTGCACAGCCAGAGCGGGTGGCGTTAGAACCGGTAAACTGATGGCTCCCCATAGATCGCTCGCGTCAATGCTGCTGCTCTGGATGCCCCGAAGAACGGCTAGAAATTCGCCAGTCTGGTTATTTCGAATAATCGTGCTGCCTGCCAGCGTTCCCGTGCCCTGTCGAATCGACAGATCGGCAACGGTCAAGCCGGGGATTTCCAGCAGATCCTGGCCATTTCTAAAATCCAGAATTTCGGGGGCGGCAGTCACTTGTGCCCCTGCCGTTTCCAGGACAAATCGATCGCGTCCGGTGCCGCCCGTGATTCGGTCCCGACCGCCTCTGCCGTTCAAAATATCGTCGCCGCTGCCGCCCACCAGAGTTTCGGCGTCTTTACCGCCCAGCAGCTGATCCTGGCCTGCTTCACCATAGAGCTGGTTGCGTCCTGTCCCACCGTTGAGCCGGTCGTTGCCCAAACCGCCGAACAGCCGGTCGTCTCCGGCTTCGCCAAACAGGCTGTCGTTGCCGGCCAGTCCGCGCAGTGTATCGTTGCTGACCCGTCCCCGTAGCGTATCGTTGCTGGCCCGGCCCGTCAGGTTGGCCCGATTTGGAGCGATCTGGACTGAGCCAAACCCAGGTTCGAACAAACGGCTCTGGCTTAAACCTTTGGCGGTCGGTGCAACTGGCCCGGTTTGTTCCAATGCCCCTGAAGTCGAAAATGCAAGTCCCGTGGCAAGTCCCGTGGCAAGTTCCGTGGCAAGTCCCGTGATGGTTGAGAGTTCTGCAAACATGAATCTGAATCCTGAAAAAACAGCAAATTAACCCACACCGCTCTAAGAGAAGGTGCAGCCTGGATTGATACCCTGCCAGGTTGGGTGAAATGGGGTAAAACCGTAGATCAAAAACTCTGGCAGATGGCCGCAGTGCAAATGAGGTGTTCGCTGAGGATTGCTCCTGGCCCTCAAACGCTTGCGTTGGTAGAGTGCGGAAAGATTGCCCTAAACCCGATTCTGAACAGTTGGCGACGAAGCTCGCTGCAATCGGTTGCCAGCAACAGCGCTGGGTTGAACCGAGTCTAGCCGAGCCGATTTAGCAATGACTTCCGCAGTTTCGCGGACAGAAAGTTTTCGGTAGACCTAATCAGCTCGTCCCACCACGGGCTTGAGCAGACAGCCGTGAATTCGCCAGCTACCGTCAGGCTGCTGCTGCATCAGGTAAGTTGCCTCGACTAGCTCCTGGTTGGCGCTCATCAGCATCACCGTTTGGGCTGGCATTCCTTCCAGGGTAAGTAGCTCGCGGAAGAGAACGGCCTGGGGACGATAGACCGGCGCATAGCCCTGCCTGACCATGCTCAAAAAAACCTCTGCCGTGCCAAACTGGGCCTGAATCGCCGGACTGGCAAATTGAAAAGCGCCCGCCGCGTCATCTCGCTGAAACGCTTCGAGTTGCTGTCGAATCAGGGATTGAATCGCGGTTTGGTCGGCAGGCGTCATAGGACTTTTACAATTGCTAAAACATCCAGTCGCCCGGCGGGAAAGGGTCGATGGGGTCGGGCTTTTTAAGCGTGGTAGGAGGCCGGTCGCTGCTCCAGGCCCACCAGGCTGTTCCGCATTCACAGTGGTAGAACTCTTGCCATTTGCGGCGATGATTTTCGGTAAAAACCGGCGAGCGGCGATTGATCCAGACCTGTTGCGCCCGGTCGGTGAGGGCATGACAGGAGGGGCAGTAAAATCCCTGGGCGTGAATTGCTGTTTCAGTCCAGTCCGGTGCAGTCAGGGCAAATGCGTCCATGCCAGGTGCGTCCATGCCAGTGGTGTGGCGAAGAGGAACATTCCTATCCTACACGGAGTTTTGAGGCGGGGCAGCGAAGGCGAGAGCGGCATTTGGGGATTTTGCAGCCCAGGTGACTAAACCTCGACCGTTTTCCGCTATTCTCTGTAGGTAGAATTGGCGGCTGTCGGTTTGCTGATTGGTGTTTGGCCTCAAATTCTGAGTTGGTTTCCAGCCAAGGTGAAGCATGACTGTTCTGAATCTGATCTCGCTGCTCGGAATTTTTGGGCTTTGTGCGATTGCCTGGCTCTGCTCTGAAGATCGGCGTCCGCGATATTTTCCCTGGCGTGTGGTAATTGCGGGACTGCTGCTGCAACTGGTTCTGGGAGCATTGATCTTCATTGTGCCGGGTACGCGCGAGCTGCTGCAGCTTTTGAGTAACCTGCTGAACGTCCTGTTTGAGGCCGCCGATGCCGGAGCCAGATTTGTGTTTGGCAGCCTGGTGCCGCTGCCCGGAGAAGAACCGCTGCTGCTGGCTCCTCTGGCCCAGGGTGAAGTCTGCTCTAGCAGCACAGTCGGGGAAATCGTGCCGGGCTTTTGCGGCGTTAGGCAGGGCTACATCTTCGGGGTGCGGGCTATGCCAGCCGTGATCTTCTTTTCGGCTCTGGTGTCCCTGCTTTACAGCCTTGGGATTTTGCAGGTGATCACCAATCTATTTGCCCGAATTTTTTATCGAGCCATGCGGCTTAGCGGAGCCGAAGCCCTGAGCGGGGCTGCCAATATTTTTGTGGGGATCGAGGCGGCGATTGTGGTGCGGCCTTTCCTGACCCGCATGACCCGCAGCGAACTCTGTGCGATTCTGGCCTGCTGCTTTGGCACGACGGCTTCTACCGTTCTAGCCATCTATGCCCTGGTGCTGAGGCCCGTGTTTCCCAATATCTTAGGCCACCTGGTTTCGGCTTCGATTATGGCGATTCCGGCCTGCTTTGTGCTGGCTAAAATTCTGGTGCCCGAAACCCAAACGCCCCTGACGGCCAACCAGCTTCCCGACCGGTCCTTTGCCGCCGAATTGGACTCTACCCTGGCCGACCCGGAAGAACGGCTCAGCCCCATGGATGCTGTGCTTGGCGGCGCTACGGACGGGCTGCGCATGGCCGCCTCAATTATTGCGGTGCTGATTGCAGTGCTGGGGCTGGTGTTTCTGGTGAACCAATTCTTTGTTGCCCTGGCCAATCTGGCCGCTTCCCCCAACGCTCTGCTGCAGGCCGTGGGCCGGTTCTTTCAATATGTCAGTCTGCAAAATATCCTGGGAGCGCTGTTTTTGCCCCTGACGGTGCTGACCGGCGTTTCGCTCAACTGGAATGAGCTGTGGGAATCCTCGGTGCTAATTGGTCAGCGGCTGTTCCAAACCGAAATTCCCTCCTACCAGCAGTTGGCCGTAGCCAGCGCGCTGCCCCCCGAAACCCGCGTTCTGTCCGACCGGGCTTTGCTGATTGTCAGCTATGCCCTGTCTGGATTTGCCCATTTGGCCTCGCTGGGTATTTTTGTCGGCGGGCTAGCCGCTCTGGCCCCCAATCGCCGCAAAGAAATTGCTTCCCTGGGCTGGAAGGCTCTGTTTGCAGGCACGCTGGCAACCTATATGATTGCCTGTGTGGCGGGCCTGTTTGATACGGGCAACCCTGGCATTTTGGGCCGGGCTGAACCGCCTGCGGTCACTGCACCTGCTCCAGCGAGCCCAGCGGCTAGTCCACCAGCCAGTCCGGTTCCGGCTCCGCCCAGTCCCTAAATTCGTTCTACTTTCCCAGCGATTTACTCCCCCAGCAACCTAAACTATGAGCAAAAAAAAGCGGCTCCATCGACTTTCGCGGCAGGTGCGGCAGGTGTCTCGGGGAGTCGAGCTACTGGCCTATCAGCTCAAGCATTTGGGCGAAACTCGCCTGCCCGACTTGCAGCCCGAAGAGTTCCCCTATGCCCAGGAACTGATTACCGATGCCCAGGGACGGGTGTGCAAGGTGGTGCTGAGCCTAGACGACTACCGGCAGCTTTTGGCCGAACTGAAAC
>QLAH01000521.1_pt1 | contig 18528 bp, 18 predicted proteins | sample 4693081 | NCBI WGS metagenome assembly QLAH01 (sample SAMN09425401, study PRJNA476045) | Lake water metagenome, whole genome shotgun sequencing project.
CGGGTCTTTCGAGAGCGTTTCCCGCTCAAAACCATGCTCTCCTTCATCCGCCAAGTCATTGAACGACATTTCCCCCTCGCCCAAGCTGTCTATCTCCCGATGTCTACATGAGTTTGTGATCTACTGAGGATAGCTTGGGCGGGAACTTAGTGCCCCAGTCTATCGACATAGAGACGACGGTTTCTCTAGGATTCTACCGATCCTCCTAGCCTCACCATGGCTTTAGTCCTCTGGCCGCTGTGAGGCTCCATTGCCTTACCTTCTTTGCCAAGCTCCTAACGGGAGAATTCGCTATGGTACGCAAAACCGCTAAACGCTTTCTAGCTCTGACCCTTGCCGCCTACAGTTTGGCCTTAGTGGTCAACGTTGGCTATGGTCTACGCACGCCAATTAGGGCCGCTGATTTTCCAGTCGCCCTAGCCGTTGCAAAGCGCAAACCGATGGAGTCTAGCGATTCTCCCCAAATGGCTCCTGGGCTTTCGGCTTCTACCCCTACCCCTGCGGTGATGCGTTCGGACGCCGTGATAACATGGCCACTGGATCCCGTAGGGGCACCAGCCGTAGGCAATTCGGCTGAGATGGGGAGTCGCCCCACCCAGGAAGTCGTCACAGAAATTAGCCTAGAACCCACCGCCTCACCCGTACCAGCACCCACCCCGGCACAGGGTCCCACGACCGTACAAGCCCCCTTAACGACCCAAAATTCCACGATGGTTCAGGAGGTGTCAACGCCTGGTTCTGCCCAGGACTCAGAAGCCCCCCAGGAGCCTGCCCCAGAGCCGTCCCAGTCGGAAAGCGCACCGTCGGACTCACCAGCGGCTATGGCAGAGTTATTCATCGGCCTTTCCCCAGAACAGGTCAAACGTAGCGAGCTTTTAATGGAGGCGGATCGGTACCTAGTGGCGGGGGATCGGGCGGCGGCGGATGCTCTCTACCGTCAGGCCAAGGAAGCCAAATGGCTGGCGGAAATGACCAGCGGTGAAGCCATTGTGCCCATCACCGACGCCGAAGCGTTGCCCCCGGCAGGTCGGGTCTATTGGCGCGAGGCCCAGGCGGGGTTAGAGTCTGGGTTTCCGAACCGAGTGCTGGTTCCGTTGGAACTGTTGGTCAAGGACTATCCTGACTTTTTGCCCGCCCAGTCGCTCTACGCCCGCTACCTGATCCAGCAGGAACGCACAGAGGAGGCACGGCAACTTTTGGAGGCGCTAGCCCTGCGGTTCCCCTACCATCCCGATATTCTGCGGGCGCAGGTTCAGCTTCAAATGGCCCAGGAAAGATGGATTGAAGCGGCCATTACCGCCAACCAGTTTGCCCTGCTCAACCCCGAAAACCCCGATGCCGCAGCTATGGAGCAACTGGCCGAGGAAAACCTGAGCCGCTTTCGGGGAGAGGTGAATGCCAGCCTCACCCGCAACCTGGTCGGCAATATCATTACAGGAGCCGCCAGCTATTTTCTCACGGGGGGCTTGTTTGGCCCCTTCACCGCCCTCAACTCCGGCATCTTGCTGATGCAGGGGGAAAGCGCCCTCGGCCAGCAGGTGGCGGATCAGGTCAAACGCCAGTTGCCCATCGTCACCGACCCAGAGGTGCGCGACTACGTGAACGAGGTTGGCCAAAGGCTAGCAGCCCTAGCCGGACGGGATGAATTCAACTACACCTTCGAGGTGGTGATGGACGACAGCCTCAACGCCTTTGCCCTGCCGGGGGGGAAGATTTTCATCAATGCCGGAGCCATCACCAACAGCTATTCTGAGGCCGAACTGGCCGGACTCTTGGGGCACGAAATTTCCCATGCGGTGCTGTCCCACGGCTTCCAAATGGTGACTCAGGGCAACCTCACCGCCAGCCTCGCGGCCTTCATCCCCATTCCAGAGGTGGCCAACATTGCCGCTAACCTGATTGTGGCCAGCTATTCCCGCGATATGGAACGGCAGTCCGACATTTTGGGCACTAAACTGCTGTCCACCGGGAACTATGCGGCGGATGGCCTTCATAACCTGATGTCTACGCTGGAAGCGGAGTATGGCAACCGCAGCATTACCTGGTTTGCCTCTCACCCCAACCCTGGGGAACGGGTGAGCTATCTGAAGCAGTTGATTGATCAGGGTGGCTTCGACCGCTACACCTACGAAGGGGTGGAAAAGCACCTCACGGTTCGTAAAAAGACCATTCAACTGATCAACCAATACAGGCTAGAAAACAGTCGCCCAGACAAGCGACCTCAGCGCTACTAGGCCTATTCTAGGGCTCCTTCTATAGTGTGGCGCTTGCTATGACGGCTCTCAAACCTGTCACGGGTTGACATGATGGGCAGAGCGAGACTCGAACTCGCATGACCGAAGTCGCCACATTTTGAGTGTGGTGCGTCTACCAATTTCGCCATCCGCCCTTGGATGAACCCTTATTATACTCAATGGGGTGCTTTTTCACCAGGGCGTAGTAGGCTTGGCTGCTGGCCCAGCGATCAATTTCCCTAGCCCGCAGCACCGGGACGGGGTGGGTAAGCCCCTGGGTGCGCAGTTGTTTGAGGGCATCACCGAGAGCATCCTGGCTCAGATCGTCGTAGGCACGGGCTTGGTCAATGAAGGCCTCTACACTCAACTCGGCGACCAAGGAAGGCGATCCGCCACAGAGTTTCATCAGCAACGAGGCGACGATGCGAGGATCTTGGGCCACTAGCAGGGCGGCGCGGTCGCAGGTGAACTCTGCACAGCGCACCCATTCCATCAACTGATTTTGCAGCCCTTGGGAAAGCCCCTCGCCAAAGGGTAGTTGGCTGGCGGCCAGGGTAATCAGGTTCGCCACCGTCAGATACAGGCTGTGGTCGCACTTGAGGTGGCCCAGTTCGTGGGCAATCACCGCCTGGGTTTCTGCTGGGGTCAGCAGTTCCAAAAGGGCGGTGTGGATGACGATAAAGGGCCGCTTCCCCCGCATGGCAAAGGTGTAGGCGTTGGGCATGGGGTTTTGCCGCACATAGAGTTGGGGCACCTCCAAATCCAGAATTTGGCAGGCTTCCACCAGGGCAGCGTGCAGGCTGGGTAGTTGCCGATCACTCACCTGAAGCCCAGAGGCCAGGTTTTCTAAATGGAAAAACGATTCCGCTAGGGGAGCCACCACCATCCGCACCAGCACATCTAGCCCCGGCAGTTGTTGCAGGGTGCGGGTGGCTTCTAGATCAAGGGGATGACGGAATTGATCGGCCCGAAGGCCTGTGATCCGCGTTTTGCCGGACATAGGATGACGAGGGGTAGGATGGTTGAACGTGATTGAGAGAATCAGTGCTGAGGAGAAGGCCTCGCCCACCGAATTCGGTGTCCAAGGGAGGGTCATCTATCCTAAGGTAATACAGAACCCTGACGAGGATAGTAGCGTGACTCCCCAGGAATTTGGGCTTCTGCTGATCTCGGTTATTTCTAGCAGTCTAGGACAGTTCTGCCTCAAGCTAGGAGCCTTACAACTCGGACAAGTGACTGGGGATAATGCCCTCAGCCATGTCCTGCGTATTGCCACCACTCCGGCACTTTTGGCCGGGCTCGCCGCCTATGGTGTCGGAGCCATTTCCTACATTTTGCTGCTCACCCGAGTCAAACTCAGCGTTGCGGCACCTTCGGCCTCCCTAATCTATCTCGCCTCGGTGCTGATGGGCCATTTTGTCTTTGGGGAAGCCCTACCCCCAGATCGCCTACTAGGACTAGGGCTTATCGTCCTCGGAGTCGTCCTGGTCACCACCCGCTAGCGTTCCCCCCGTGGCTTATTGGGCAGAACTGCCTGCCGAGTCAGGGCTTACGCAGGTTAGGAGACCCTCTTGGTTAATTCGCTCGAGGGCAGGCTGGAACCCGGGATAGCAGCGCACAAGCACCGTATCGTTGCTGCGGGTAATGTAGAGCACATGGATGGGGTTGCCGTTGAGAATAGCCGGCACCAGTCGTGGCGGCAGGGGAGCCGTAGCCTGGGCGGGCAGCCATAGACCCAACCCCACAATCGCCACTGCCGTTAGCAATCCTAGGGTGAGAAACCCACGCAGTCCCAAGTAGAAGGGCTGCCAAATATTTTTGATGACCATAACCAAGCTCGATGATAAAGGATGCTTCTATCCTCTACCACAAAGCTTTGTAAGTTGCCCTAGTTTAACTAAACTGTAATGTTTGTTGAGGCTAAATGAACAGCCCCAGAGCTCTTAGGATCACCTTCAGCAGGGAACTGACAATCGCCAAGGCAATGGCCCCCATGATAGCGCTCCAAATACCCCAGCGCAGACGAAATCCTTCAATAAGCCACGCGGCAAGGCCAAAGACAATAATGGAACCCAGCAGGGGAATAATCCCCAGGCTTAAAACAAAGATTCCGGTGCGAAGTGCTGATGGAAAAAATCCCCACAGGCCGTCAAAAGCTCCAATAATTGCTCCCCCTAGAAGCGCTTTAACGGGGCTATCTATCTGAACACCAACGGGAGGAATTTTTGAAATGATTAGCAAGCTAACCGCTAAGACGACGACGCTAATCAAAAAGTAAACTATTGGACTCATTGGGGGTCTCCTTATGCATTTTTTATTAACGACTGGTCAATCAGAAGCCTATGGATCTGGAAAGGACAAAGTCATCTCTGTTACCCCAGGTCAACGCACCATTTGGGTTATCCGTTTCGGCATTCTATCCTAGAAGTGAGCTGTTTTTCCCTTGGCTTAGTAATTACGACAGGCAAGGTTTCATCGTGATGCCAATGGCTATAGCGACAACCCAAGGGCAGCGGCAAGGGCTTTCAGAACGTCTGCTTCTCGATCACTAATTCGACTGCCGCCAATCCCCATAAACCCACTTTCGCGCTGAAATTCTGCTACCCGTTGAGCAATGGACATTAGCCAGGTTTTAAATTCTGTAGCCTGGGCTCCAGTCACTTTTTGATCTAGGATGATGGAGATAGTTTGAAAGCTTTCTATTGCCCGATTGCGCGCATCCTTAGGCTTCTTAAAGGCTTGGATAATTCCTAGCAGTTCGAACTGCTTTTTAAGAATCAACTGCTCACCCGTCAGGGATTCTTGGGCATCTTTTTCGGCCATGGCGCTAACCAAGGCTGGCATCAGTTCCCCAGGTAGATCCGTACGCTTCAAATCCTCGGTGACAATTGTTACTCCAGCAATCAACTCTTGCAGAAAGGAAATGGGATCAACTTTATCTGCCAAGCAGACGGCCATGACCGCTTCCATGGGAGCTTGCAGCAGTTTTGTCCATTCTTCCTCTGTAAAGTTTTGCCGCATGGCTATCCTCCCAAAAACAACATAGACTTGATTAGGCATACCATATCGGCTCAAGAATAGTTGTCAAACCTATGAAATATATAGGTTTCCTAGGTCGGGTGAGGTCGCCTGGGGGATGGAAAAGCCACCTATAGGGCCTAGATGTCTAGAATCATGATAGGCATCACAGCCTTCAACGTCGGTTGTCGTCCAGTATCTATGGATGGGGGTGGGCTGTGAGGGCCAGCGCCCATAAAAAAGGGGCGCCGGAGCACCCCAGTGATTCATGATGATTTAGCCAACCGTGGCTAAGCCCTAGAAGCTCATTTCGGCGGCTTGGACGCGCTCGACTTGCTTCTTCTTAAGTACCAGCATGATTTGGGTCAGCATAACGGCAGCCACAAAGGCGATCAGGCCCTTAATCCGGTTGGGGCTTTGCAGCACGATTTCGGTGTCCATTTGGCCGAAACCACCCACGTTGGGGTTGCTGGTCAAGGGCTTGCCGGCTACAACCATATCGCCTTCGGAGACGATCAGTTCAGGGCCAGCGAGGATGCTGTCTACCACGGTTTCGCCGCCCTCGGTGAGGATGGAGACGGCGTAGCCGCCACCAGCCTGGGCTTCGATGTTGGTCACGGTACCGGAGGCAGAAGCGTTAACAGCATTGTTATTGCTGTTTTGGCCGGTGGGATACACCTGGCCACGGCCACGGTTGCCGCCAACATGGATTTGGTACTTACCAAAGGCAACAGACTTATTGGTAGTGGGGTCGGGGGACAGGATCGGGAAGACAATCTCCTGATACTGCTCACCGGGCAGAGGCCCAACGATGAGAATGTTCTCCTGGGTATCGCTGTAGGGCATGAAATAGGTATTGCCCACTTCTTCGGCTAGATCCTCAGGAATCCGATCCGCTGGGGCCAGCTTAAAGCCCTCAGGCAGCACCACTACGGCACCAACATTGAGGCCACCTTTGCTGCCGTCGCCCAGCACTTGCTGAGTGTTGAGGTCGTAGGGAATTTCCACCTTCAAAGGGAAGACGGTGTCGGGCAGAACCGCCTGGGGCACTTCCACTTTGGTGGGCTTAGCCGCGAGGTGGCAGTTGGCACAGACGATGCGGCCCGTGGCTTCGCGGGGAACGGGATAGTTTTCCTGTGCCCAGAAGGGATAGGCCGCTGCGGGCTGGGGCTGCACAAGCACCCCGCCAAGGACGAGAAGAACGGTGGCAAAGGCAACGGCTACTGGCCGCCAACGACGCACCGATGAAAGGAATGCAGTCATGGGTATAGATGTCATAGCGATGGAGTGTGTCATGGAGACCGGCTAGGGCAGTTGCCCCTAGGCCCACCAGGGGCTTTCGCCAGTGCGGAAGTCGGTTTCCGTCCAGGTGGTGAGGGAAACCTTATCGTCTTCGGTCACGTCGGCATGGGCCAAGGCCAGAGACAGGGGCGCGGGGCCGCGGACAACCTTACCCGTTGCATCGTACTGGGAGCCGTGGCAGGGGCACATAAATTTGTTTTCGCTGGCGTTCCATGGCACCACGCAGCCCAGGTGGGTGCAGATAGAGTTGATGCCGTAGCTTTCCAGGGTGCCGTTATCCTGAACAACCAGGTAGGTGGGATCGCCCTTCAGGCCTTGCACCAGAACCCGATCTCCAGGGTTATGAGCCGCGAGAAATTGGCTCACTACCACATCATTACCCAGTTCATTTTTGGCGGTTACGCCACCGCCACCGCCCCCACTGGAGGGCGGCACAAAATACTTAACCACCGGATACAGCATGCCCAGGACAGTGCCCGTAGCTGCCCCGAAGGTCAGCAGGTTCATAAATTGGCGACGCCCCAAATCGGGGACATCGGAGGTTCCAGAAACTTGAGTCATAATTTAGCTGGTGTACCCGTTCAAATGTATTATCAGCGACTATCCACGCTCCCCTGGCTGTACCGCTGTCAGCAACAACAGCGCCCATTGCAAGGCCATCGCCTTAAGGGGCATCGCCTCAAGGGGCCGACGGAGGAATTTCCCCCTCCTACGGAAGCCTAGAACTTAACCAATCGTATTATTGCACCATGATGTTCTCAGATTCGTAGCCAGCCACAATGGCCCTGCAACGGCTGGGGATTGCCGGTCGCCTTGACGGAAGAAAATTGGATTATGCCATTTATCAGGGCTTAAAATGCGCTTTTGGCGGGCCAGAACGGTAAAGAAAGGGCGATAAACCCTCAAAAGGCTTTTTTTCGAGGTCTTAAGCCCGATTTCTAGGCTCTGAGATCGAATCTGAGGGATAGACCGTATCGTAAAGAAATGTATCAACCAGGACGGATCGCCGCCGGAGGAGAAGGGATGACAGGCCAGGACTTACAAACCCTGCTGCAAGACAAGTGGGGCTATTCCTACGATCTTCAGTTGCGGCGCACCCAGGGCAAAATTTTCCTCCAGGTGATGTGGCGCTACCTAGAGCAAGCCTCCTTTCCCCTCAGCGAGGAGGACTACCTGGCCCACCTCAACCAGGTGGCGCTGTACCTGAATGAGTGGGGACAAAGCGCCTACGTGCAAAATTGGATTGCCGAAACCCGTGAAAAGCCACGATTGGGAAAGGCTGTGAGCATCCCCCTCGCCCTAGGCGATCGGGCCCTAGAGTGGTTGGCAGACGAGTTTTAACCGGGCATTGCCCAGAGATCGCATTCAAGACTAGCCCAGGGCAGGGGGACTCTATGGACGGATCAAGACTCCATGGACGGATCAAGACGGATCAAATGTACAGATCAAAGCGTCCCTGGTAGGGATCGAAACGTCTTTGGTATCTGGTTGACGGACAAAAGATTCTCTACCTGGCGCGGCAACCGCACCCCTACCGTATTGGGATCATGTAGGGTGCAGGTCGCCTGACCCTTTGATGGATCTGGGTTCTGGCAAGTTTTGTCAGTCAACCAGCCCTGATATGGAGATGGACTAGAATTCCTAGGCTATTTTTCAGCATTTAAGGCTCAAGATCCCCGGCATTAGCTAAAATTTTCTTAATTAAACTCTTTTTGTCATCCGTTTCTGAGATCGCCACCTTTATACCCTCGTCCTCGCCACGGGATGCCTACAAATCATGCGGATCAGCTAGGGTCTGTCAGCGGGTTTTAACATATGGGCGAGGATAGTTGCTGCTGAATACCATTTTTGATATCTATGACTCATCAAGGCCTCGAGCATAGGGAGTTCACGGTTTAAGCCACCCCTGCCCCCACGGCAAGGACGTAGTTTCCCGGTTACAGGAATACCGTTGAATGAGGATAAATGCTCAGAAGGTTTTGATTTAGGAATGTTAGGATTTCCTAGGTGAACATGCTCAGAGGGCCTGCTGTGATTCGTTCTGCCACCCTGCCGGTTCAGATGCCGTCGCTTCCCGCCTTTAGCGATAACAATCGTCTAAAGCTTTTTTCTGGTTCTGCCAATGTTGAACTTGCCCGTGAGGTAGCCCGTTATCTCGGTATCGACTTGGGGCCAATGGTTCGCAAACGGTTTGCCGATGGCGAACTGTACATCCAAATTCAAGAATCCATCCGGGGCTGCGATGTCTACTTAATCCAGCCCACCTGCCATCCGGTGAACGACCATCTGATGGAGTTGCTAATCATGATCGATGCCTGTCGGCGGGCGTCGGCACGGCAGATTACAGCAGTAGTGCCCTACTACGGCTATGCCCGCGCCGACCGCAAAACCGCTGGCCGGGAATCCATCACCGCCAAGTTGGTGGCTAACCTCATGGCCAAGGCCGGGGCCAGTCGAGTTTTGGCCATTGACCTGCACTCGGCTCAAATTCAGGGTTATTTTGACATTCCCTGCGACCACGTCTACGGCACCCCGGTGCTAATTGACTACATCGCCAGCAAGAAGCTAGAGGATTTGGTGGTGGTGTCGCCCGATACGGGCGGCGTGGCCCGCGCCCGTGCCTTTGCCAAAAAGCTGAATGATGCTCCCCTCGCCATCATCGATAAACGCCGCCAAGCCCACAATGTGGCCGAGGTGATGAACGTGATCGGCGACGTGCGCGGCAAAACGGCGGTGCTGGTAGACGACATGATCGACACCGCAGGCACCATCTGCGAAGGGGCACGGCTCCTCAAGCAGGAAGGGGCACGGCAGGTCTATGCCTGCGCGACGCACCCGGTCTTTTCGCCTCCGGCAGTGGAACGGCTCTCCAGCGGCCTGTTTGAAGAAGTGATTGTCACCAACACCATCCCCATGACCACGGCCCGTCAGTTTGAGCAACTCACCGTGCTCTCCATGGCTAACCTCCTCGGCGAGGCCATCTGGCGCATCCACGAAGAAAGCTCCGTCAGCAGCATGTTCCGCTAGATAGATCTCTGCTAAATGCACCGTAGGGGCGAGGTCTCCTCGCCCCACCCAACCAGAGGTCATCAACCAGGATTTAGGGTCAGCTAACCACAACCAGGAATCCAGCCCCAGGAGACCCGTGCTGCTATGGTTGCCGCCTTCAACTACGTTTCCCCAGAAGACTACCTTGCTGCCGAAGCTGACAGCCCCCTCAAGCACGAGTACCGAGATGGGGACGTTTACGCTATGGCCGGGGGTACCGATGCCCACAACCAGATTGCGGGCAACCTGTATGCGCTACTGAGAAGCCACCTGCGTGGAAGCGACTGTCGCACCTATTTTGCGGATGTTAAAGCCCGGATTGAGGCACGAAACTGCTTCTATTATCCCGACGTGATGGTCACTTGCGACGAGCGGGATACGGCCCTCAGCACCTACAAGCAGCATCCTTGCCTGATTGTGGAGGTTTTATCCGAGAGCACGGAAGCCTTTGACCGGGGCAATAAGTTTGCTGACTACCGCCATTTGGCGAGCCTAGATGAGTACGTGCTAATCTCCCCAACGCGGCAGCAGGTGGAGGTGTTTCGTCGTAACGATGAGGGGCTGTGGGTGCTGCATCCCTACGGTGAAGGGGATCGCGTCGTCCTGGCCAGCGTGAATTGGGAAGGAGAAATTGCGAATCTCTATGAGGATGTGACTTTTCCCGACCCTGAAGGTTCTGAATCTGCGGTTTAACCAAAACAGAAGCCCGGTTCCTTCAAGCAACCGGGCTTCTGGATGAGTTAGTGGGTGATTTCAAATTCGGGATAGGCTTCCATGGCGTGTTCGCCGAGGTCTAGACCGTTGTGTTCTTCGGTGGCGGAGACACGGATACCGATAGTGGCCTTGATAATTAGCCAACTGACCAGGCTAAACAGCACGGTAAAGGCGGCGACGGCCACAATGCCCAGCAGTTGAATTAGGATTTGAGCTACCCCGCCGCCCAAAAATAAACCTGCCAGGGGGCCATTGTCGGTGCCGTACCAGGGGTAGATGCCGGGGCCAACACTAAACAGTCCTACGGTTAGGGTACCCCACACGCCGCAGACCAAGTGGACAGAAATGGCCCCCACGGGGTCGTCAATTTTGAGGCGGTCGATAAACGTCACCGAGAACACCACAAGCACCCCGCCCAGCAGACCAATGATGGCCGCACTCCCCAGGTTGACGAAGGCACAGCAGGCCGTGACAGACACAAGGCCTGCCAGAACGCCATTGATAATCATCGACAGGTCGGGTTTGCTGAGGTAAATCCAGGAGGTGACGGTGGCGGCGAGGGCACCCATGGCCCCAGCCAGGTTTGTGGTGACAACAATGTGGCTGATGGCAAAGGGATCGGCGGCCATGGTGGAACCAGGGTTAAAGCCAAACCAGCCTAGCCACAGAATCAAACAGCCCAGGGCGGAGATACTGAGGTTATGCCCCGGCATGGCGACTGGGCGTTGCTGGTAGCGTCCGATACGGGGGCCCAGCAGACTTGCCCCAATCAACGCCGCCCAACCGCCGACGGAATGCACCACGGTAGATCCCGCGAAGTCGTAAAACCCTAGATTCGCCAAAAAGCCGTTCCCCCAAACCCAGTGGCCTGTAATCGGATAGGAAATACCCACCAGCAGCAGGCTAAACACAAAGAAGGCGAGGAACTTAATCCGTTCCGCCACTGCCCCAGAAACGATGGTGGCGGCGGTTCCGGCAAAGGCTAACTGAAAGAAGAATTTGGCCTTGAGGGGTACCCCAGCCCAACTGAGGGAGTCGTAGGCTCCTTGGTAATCGGCTCCGGTGGCGGGGCTGTTGTCGGCACCGCTGAGAAAAAAGCCGGAATAGCCTAAGACCCCGTTGCCATCACCAAACATGAGCCCAAAGCCCAGCACCCAGAAGGCCAGGGTTGATAGGCCAAAGACAATCAGGTTTTTGGCCAGCAGGTTAACGGCGTTTTTGCTGCGGCAGAATCCGGTTTCTAACATACAGAATCCGGCATTCATGAAAAACACCAGAAAGCCTGCGACCAATACCCACAGGGTATCCATTGCCACCTGAAGGGATTCAGGGCTGAGGGTGGCAGTGGTCACCATAACCGGGGATTCCGCCTGGGCAAATACCGAGGGGCCGAAGGCCAATGCGCCGCCAATGCCTAACCCCAGTGCCCAGGTGAGGGCCGTTACCCATCGTTTTCGCCCCTTTGCTACCAAGGGAAGATACACACTGATACGCTGTTGTCCCATGGGCTTTTTTGATCTCCAACGCCTAATCCTTCAGGACTATAGCAACTGCGTGAAATTCTGAAGTAGCGGTATATCCCATTACCCCGATGATTTTTCGTAGTCCCTGGGCTCGGCCAAGTCCGTGCAAACTTGGGGAACCCTTGTATTCTGGTAATAGCGGATTGATGGCAGGTAGCCCCCATGAGTGAATGGCTTGACCACAGCGTAATCGTGGATGTGAATGTTCCGGTAGAGACCTCCTGGGATCTCTGGTGCGATCTAGAACAAATGCCCAAGTGGATGAAATGGATCGACTCGGTGCGAATTCCCCCAGAAAACCCCGAACTGTCGGAGTGGAAGCTGGCCTCGCGGGGGCTAGAGTTTACCTGGCGGTCTAAGATTACCAACCTCGTCACTCACCAAGTCATTCAGTGGGAAGCCATTGATGGCCTACCCAACAAAGGCGCTATTCGGTTCTACGACCGCAAAGAGGGCCAATCCAGCGTCAAGCTCACGGTGTCCTACGCCATTCCTTCCATCATTAAGTGGATGGACGGGCTGTTTTTGGGTCGTCTGGTGGAGGCGACCCTTCAGTCTGACCTCAACCGCTTCCGCGACTATGCCCAAACCCACTACCAGCCCCCCGCCGCCTAGGAACAGGTGGAGGGGATGGATGGAATCCAGCCAAGTCTCGACAATCTAATCCTAGAAACCCTCTTCTTACAGGAGCTGGGCTGGGAACCTGTATCGGAGGCTTGGCCCAATGACGCTTCTCCGATGGCGCTGAGGTTGGCCCAACGGGGGGCTGCGACGGTGATCTTGGCGATGGCGGATGGGCCAGAGAATGGGCCAGAGGGCCTAGCGGGGCTGGAATCTCGCCTACAGCAGATCGCCACCACGGTGGCGGATCCCCTAGTGATTACCCTGGCCGACGATGGCCATCGCAGCCTGTGGGCTTGGCGCACCCATCCAGACCAGGATTCCCCCTGGCGCTTTCGGGTCGTGATCCGAGGCCAGGGGGATCGGGCCTGGGCTAATCGCCTACGACGGCTACACGGGGCGTATCAGGATAGGTTTCCTTCCCTCGAATCGGCTCTCAATAGCGACGATCTACCCGCCACTGCCGACCGTTATCAAGGCTTTCAGCGGGGCTGGCACACCTTAACCGAAACCTTGGGCGACTTGGGCACCATGGCCGAACGGCGCAGGTTTGCCCTCCTGCTCATGCTGCGGTTGATCGCGGTGGCGGCCCTTCAGCAGCGGGGCTATCTGGGGGGCGATGAGTGGTATCTGCACAACCAGTTTGGCCAAAGCCAGCAGCGGGGCGCAGATCGTTTTTTTGTGGATATTCTTCAGCCACTTGCCACCCAGGGCTTGGCGCTGCCCATGGAAGAATGGCCTCGCCCTCTGCGGGATCGCCTGGGTGCTCTACCCTTTCTGCCGCGTCATCCCTTTGGCACCACCGATCTCGACCAACGCTGGGGCACCCGCCCCCTCCCCGACGACGCCTTTGAACCCGCTCTAGAGTGGTTGGGGGATCTGCTAATGGCCCCCGCCACATCCCTAGGAGATTGGCTACCAGAACTTTTGGAACAGTGCGTCAATGACCGGGGAGGCCCCGCCCTCGTCACGCCAGAACCCATCCAGACAGGCTTGCTCCATCGCACAATCCACGCCCTGCTGCTCGATCAGGCGACGCAGATTACTGGGCAACGGTATACCTCGGTGGAGCACCTGCTGCTAGCCCTACCCGCCGCCGCCGCCAGTGCCCTCCTGGATCGCTTGGGCCACCTCAGTCTCCTCGATCCGGCCTGTGGATCGGGACGATATTTGCGGGCCGCTTTGCACGATTGGCTCTACCTGGCCCAGGCCCTAGCGGCGGTGGCTGGTTTAGAACGCGCCGTTGCCCTACCCGACTGGATGGGCACCAGGGAGATCCGGTCGCCTCAACGGTGGGGGCTGTACTTCTACCGTCGGTTCACTAGTCACGGGCTCTACGGTGTGGATAGCCGCCTAGAGGCCATCGACCTCGCCCGTCTGCAAATTTTGCTGCTGGGCATCCAGCACACCCAAAGTGCCCAGGAATTGGCCAGTTTGCCCGACCTCAGCCTTACCCTCGGCGTAGGCCATGCGCTGATGGGGTTAATATCGGTGGATGCAGAGCGGTTCGATCAAGCGGCGATGAAGGGCCGCCGTCCTCCGTCGGGCGATGCCCCTGACCCCGTGGCCCTCCCCTTGCAGGGCAACTTGCTACAACCGTTGATGGCCAACACCTACCAGGCCATCTTGGCCGAACGCCAGGTGCGGATAGAGCACTACCGCAGCCAGATGGAGCTTTTGGGGGAAAGCGGCAGCGTGCCCATCTATGCCCAGGCCGACTTTTTGCGAGATCGCCTAGAGGAACTAAACCAGACCACCCAATCCAAACTCACGGAACTGCTGTGGAATGAGGCCAGCCAGCAACTCGGCATTCGTGTGCCCCAGCACGACCACCAGGGGCAGCGCCATACCCGCCCTCTGACCTTGACCGACGTAACCGCCACTAACCCCTTCCACTGGGGCTTTTCCTTTGATCGGCTGATTCAAGAACGGGGCGGCTTTGACCTGATCGTCAGCCACTTTCCGGGCGGGGCGGTGCAGCCCACCGAGGCCGACTTTTTAGAGGCTCAAGCCGACTTGTTTGAAGCCAAGGGCGTCACACCATCCACCTTTTTGAACAACCACAAACAGGTGCTCACCATCGACCCCGACCTCACCCAGGCTTGGGCCAACTATCGTGGCCAATTTGCCTTACCCAGTCAGTATTTCCGCCGGTCTGGCCACTATCCCTACAGCAGCCAACCTGCCCCTGGCCAAACCCAGGCTCGGCTTTATTGGTCGCGGCTGTTTTTAGAACGCAGTTTGCATCTGCTGCGCCCCGGTGGACGGTGTGCGGTGCTGATGGATCCCTTTTGGGCCACGGGCAATAGTGCCCCCCTGCGCCATTGGCTAGAGGCCGAAACGAACCTGGGCGGCGTGGTGGATATCTCCAATCACAATCACCTTTGGCCGGATCTGTCTCCCCGTACGACGATCAGCCTGCTGTGGCTGCAAAAACAGGGCCGCACCCAGGCTTCGCCCTACAGCGCCTACACCCGCATCGATAGGGCACCCACCCCGGAAGGGTTAGTACGTTTGATGCAGCGCTTGATCCACCTGGCGGAATAGGGTTTCCAAGTCGCCAGAGTTATCCAGCACCACATCGGCCAGGGCAACTTTTTCGGCGAGGGGCATCTGGCTAGCGATGCGGGCCTCGGCTTGTTCCACAGTTAGACCATTGCGTTCTATCAACCGCTGGCGTTGCTGGTCATGGGTGCAGGCCACCACCCAAATTTCTGTGACTTGATCCGTCAAACCTGCCTCAAAGAGTAGGGGAATGGCCTGGGCCACGATCGGTGCATCGGTCAAAGCCGCCATGGCTGCCCGAAAACACTGGCGCACCACGGGATGAATCTGCTGCTCTAGCCACGCTTTTTCCTGGGCATCGTTAAACACCACCTCCCCCAGCTTGCCGCGATGCAGAGCACCATCCGCATTCAGCATCTCTGCACCGTAGCGATCCACAATCGCCCCCAGCACCGGAGAACCCACGGCCACCGCCTGCCGCGCATAGACATCCGCATCCAGCACCGGGATCTGGTGGGTTTCCTCAAGATATCGGGACACCGTAGATTTGCCCGTGGCGATGCCCCCGGTTAGCCCGATAATTCGCTGGTGGGTGATGGGTTGGTCGATGCTGCGCTGGCCCATGCCACAATCGCCTCCGTTAGGGCGTCCAAAGTGTATTCGGCGGGTTCAAGGTCTACTCGGCCCAGGCGTTCCCGGCAGGTATCGGAGGTTTTGGGGCCAATGGAGGCCACCGCCACACCCTCCAGATACCGTCGCCAATCTGGGCCTAGCCCCTGCGCTAAAAGCTGGGCCGTATGCACCACGGTTTTGGAACTGGCGAAGGTGATCACATCAATCTGGCGCTGCCGAATCGCTTGGATTGCCGCTGCATCCGGCACCAGCGGACAACCCGACTCGTAGGCCCCCACCTCCACCACCTCGGCCCCAGCGGCGGAAAACTCCTTCACCAGGATCTCGCGCCCGCCGCTCTCTACCCGTGGAAAGAGAATCCGCTGTCCGGCCACATTCGCAGGGAAATCGCTGACCAGAGAATCTGCCACAAAGTCCGGCGGCACAAAGTCCGGCAACAGTCCCCGCTGTTTGAGGACGGCGGCGGTTTTGGTGCCCACCACCGCAATTTTCAGGGCCTTCAGCACCCGCAGATCCCGCCCTAGTTCCATCAGCCGATCTAGGAAAAAATTCACCGCATTGGCTGAGGTGAGAATCAGCCAGTCAATGCTATCTATCTCGGCAATGGCCTGATCCACGGCGTCCCAACTCACCGGAGGCCGAATTTCCAGGGCAGGAAGCTCGATCACCTGGGCACCTTGAGCGGTGAGGAGGTCGGCAAACTGGCTGTTTTGGCCAGCGGCACGGGTGATGAGGATGGTCTTGTGCTGAAGGGGGGATTGAGAGAGGGGGAGAGGGGGAGAGGGGGGGACGGGGGACGTGAGGTAGGGGCGGAGCTTGACCACTTCGCCAAACACCATGACGCAGGGGGAGAGGGTTTGTCCTTTCACCACCTGGCGAATGCTGAGCAGAGTACCTTCCCAGACCTGCTGTTGCTCGTGGCCGCCCCAGCGAATGACGGCCACGGGCATATCGCCCCGACAGCCGTTGTTTTGCAGACGGTGAACAATTTCGTCGAGGTGCTGGCTGCCCATCAACACCACCAGGGTATGCAGGGCGGCGAGGGCGGGCCAGTCGAGCAGGTCGGGATCGTGGGCGGTGACGACGCCAAAACCGTGGCTCCAAACAGGATCCGTCAACGGAATCCCCGCCAACAGCGGAGCCGCCAACGCCGAGGAAATACCGGGCACCACCTCAAAGGGACAGCCCGCTTCCCGAAGCGCCTGAATTTCCGAGGTCGTGCGCCCAAAAATAAACGGATCGCCACTTTTTAACCGCACCACTTGATGACCCGCCTGACAAAGCCGCACCAAAAGCGCGTCAATCTCCGCCTGGGGGGTGCTGGGTTGGCCACCCCGCTTGCCCACCTCAAACACCTGGCAATGGGGAGGTAACAGGGTCAGCAGATCGGCATCCACCAAGGCGTCATGCACCAGACAATCGGCCCGCTGCAACAGGTCGTGCCCCCGCAGGGTGAGGTAATCTAGGCGGCCTGGGCCAGCGCCCACAATGTAAACGGTTCCCGGCTGGGTCATCGGTCAAACATTCGTCGTAGGATGGGCTAGGGCTAACCAATACGGCTGGCAAACTATTCCTTAACCTAGCTTCGCCCTCACCCTAAATCCCTCTCCCAAGCTGGGAGAGGGACTTGGATGGATTGGCTCCCCTTCTCCCAATTTGGGAGAAGGGGCTGGGGGATGAGGGCCAAGCTAGGCATCAAAGCGATTCGCCAACAATGTCAAGCCACCTTAGCCCATCCTACCGAGGAACGTTACGCCTACTCGGCAGGTTTGCCGACCGTCCCCCGTCCCCATTACGAGCTGCAACCATGCTGACCTTCTACCATACGCCGCTGTCTGTGAACTCTCGCCGGGTCTGGGTGGCCCTGCTCGAAAAGGGCTTGACCTTCGATGCGGTAGAGATGAACCTCGGTGGCGACCAATTCAAGCCGGAATTTCTGGCGATGAACCCCTTTCACCACATCCCCGTGCTAGTGGATGACGGCTTTTCGGTGATTGAATCCTTCGCCATTTTGGACTACCTCGAAGCCAAGTATCCCACCCCGGCCCTGCTGCCCAGCGACCCCATCGCCCTCGCCAACACCCGTATGGTGGAAATGGTGACGCTGAACGAACTCAACCTCGCCATGTCGCCCCTATTCAAAGAAATGATGGGCTTTGGGGCCGAATCTCCCGAAGCGGTAGAGCAGGCCAAGCAAAAAATCGAAGGCGTCCTCAAGTTCTACGCCGACAAACTGGGCGATGGCACCTTCTTCGGCGGCGACCAACTCACCCTGGCCGACATCGTGGCGGGCACCTTCTCCCCCTGGTTTGAAAAACTGGGCCTGCCCATGGCCAACTACCCCACCCTGCAAGCCTGGACGGCTCGCCTCATGGCCCGACCCACCTGGCAAGCCACCCAACCCACCGAAGAGATGATCGCCGCCTTCCGGGATCGCATGAAAGCCCGGATGGCCAAGGGCTAGGCGAAACAAGCTAGGATCAGTAGATCACAAAGCATCGAGCCAGGGGCTGAATCTGTAGAAAAGGGGTAGGGTCAGGCTAGACGAATTGGATGAAAAGCCATGACAACCTGCCCTTCTTCAGTATCTCCTACGCCAGCGTTGACGGACGAGGCGACCTTGAGTGCGGCCCTAGCGTGCATGAAAGCTCATCTGCCGGTGCCCATGCAAGGGGAGTGCCCGTCGGAGACCCTCTACGCCGTGTTGCTGTGGGCGGCGAGTCATCGTGACAGCATTGAACATGCCGCCCGGCACCTGACTGGAGTGCCCAGCGGCAACGATCTCCGGTACCACCTGAATAACTTTGAGGAGATGACGACCGTCGAGGGGCAAGTGAATGCGGCGCTGCAAAGCCACCTGCCATCGGGCATCGTGAATCACCGTCATCGCTTAGCCATTGACCTGCATTTGTTGCCCTACTATGGTCAAC
>QLAH01000523.1_pt1 | contig 18476 bp, 15 predicted proteins | sample 4693081 | NCBI WGS metagenome assembly QLAH01 (sample SAMN09425401, study PRJNA476045) | Lake water metagenome, whole genome shotgun sequencing project.
GGCTGGAGCGCCTCGCCAGCAGCGGTGGCCGGCTGGTCTGCCTGGTCCGGCCCAGCCACACCCAGTCGGCCCGGGAGCGCTTTGAGGCCCGCTTCGCCCACCTCGACCCGGCTACGGCGGCGCGCTGGCGCACGCTGGCGGCGCAGCACCTGGAGGTGGTGGCGGGCGACATCGTCGAGCCGCGGCTGGGGCTGGAGGCCGGCACCTACGACCGGCTGGCCCACGGCATCGAGGCCATCGTCCACTGCGCCGCCCTGGTCAATCACCGGCTGGACTACCGCCACCTGCGCCGCCCCAATGTCATCGGTACCGCGGAGGTGGTGCGCCTGGCGCTGACGCACCGGCGCAAGTCGATCGACATGGTCTCCACCATCGGCGTGGCCCCCCTGGGGGAGCGCCTCCGTCTCGATGGCTCCTATGCCAACGGCTACATCGCCAGCAAGTGGGCCTGCGAGCAGCTGCTGCGCTCCACCCACGCCGCCACGGGCCTGCCGATCCGCATCCTGCGATCGGGACTGGTGCTGCCCGACCGCCACCTGGCCGGGGAACGCAACCCGGACGACATTCTCTCGCGGCTGATCCACAGCCTCCTGCTCACGGGCCTGGCCCCCCCGGCCTTCTGCGTCACCGATGCAACCGGCCAGGAGGCGGGTTTCCGGGCCAGCGGCCTGCCGGTGGATGAGCTGGCGCAGGCGATCGTGGCCCTGGGGGACTTCGCCCCCGAGGGTTTCCACCGGCTCACCCTCGGTGGCCCGGCCGACGGCTGCTTTCCGCTGGAGGCCCTGGTGGAGCGGATCGAGGCGGCCGGCTTCCCCCTGGAGCGGACGGCCAGCTATGGGGAGTGGCTGGAGCGGATCGCGCCGGCCCTGCGCCGGGTGCCCGCGGCCCAGCGATCGCGCTCGCTGCTCGATGTGCTGGAGGCCTACCGCCCCGTCCGGGCCCCGGAGGCGGCGGAGCCGGGGGCCGAGGCCTTCGTGCGTTTCCTCGCCAGCCACAGCGGCGTGGATCTGAAGGCCGGCTTCCCGGCGGCCTACCTGGGCAAGGTCTGCTCCGACGCCGTCGCGGCGGCCTGAGCGGGGTCCCGCCGGGACTCCATCTCCGAGAGCGGCCGTCCCGCCATCGCCTTGGGATAGGCGTTGAGCATCGTGTCGATGACCACCTCCAGCAGGAAGGGGGCACCGGGCTCCGCCCACATCAGCCCCAGGGCCTCCTCCAGGCCGGCCTCCTCGGCGACGAGGGCGGAGGGGATGCCGTAGGCGGCGGCGACGGCGGTGAAGGCGGGGGCGTCGTAGCCCCAGAGGGTGGACTGGTAGCGGGCGCCGAAGGCCACGTCCTGGATCTGCCGCACCATGCCGTGGCAGTGGTTGTTGATGACCAGCATCTTGATGGGCAGCTGGTTGCGCCGGATCGTCTGCAGTTCCTGGATGTTGATCTGGAACCCGCCGTCGCCGGCGATCACCACCACCGGTTGCTGCCCCGTCGCCAGGGAGGCCCCGATCGCCGCCGGCAGGGCGAAACCCATCGCCCCCATGCCGCCGGAGGTCAGAAACCGCTGGGATCCGTGCAGCCGCAGTGACTGGGCGGCCCACATCTGGTGCTGCCCCACATCGGCCACGAAGGCGGCCGCTGGGCGCGAGGCCTCGGAGAGGCGATGCATCAGCCCGTTGGGGTTGATCCCCTCCACGGCACCGACTTCGGCCGTATCCGGCCAGCGGGCTCGCTCGGCCTCGATGAAGTCCTTCCAGGGCCGGTGGTCCCCCGCGGGCGGCCGATGGCGCAGGCCATGGCGCAGGAAGGTGTCGAGCTCCAGCGTCAGCGTCCGGCAGCCCTTGATGCGGTTGTTGAGTTCATGGCGGTCGCAGTCGACGTGATACAGCGGGCGGGATCCCCGGAACAGATCGGTGTCGCTTCCGGTCTGGCGGCTGTCCAGCCGGCTCCCGAGCACCAGCAGGAAGTCGCTCTCGCAGAGGGCGACGTTGGCCCAGCGGTTGCCGTAGAGGCCGATCAGGCCAACCCGCAGCGGATCATCGAAGGGGAGCACATCCACCCCCATCAGGGAATGGACCACCGGCAGATTCAGGGCCGCGGCGAACTGCCGGAACGGCTCGGCCGCCCCCGAGGTGCGGATGCCGCCCCCCGCCAGGATCAGCGGACGCTTCGCGGCGGCCAGATCCGCCAGGGCCGCCGTCCAGAACGCCTCGAGGCCCTCCGCGCCGGGGCCGGCCGGCGGCCCCAGCGGGCCCGGCGGGCCCGGATCAAGTGACGCCGGCTGGAGCTCCCAGGGGATGTCCGCCGTCTGCACCTCCATGGGGATGTCGAGCAGCACCGGGCCGGGCCGGCCACTGAGGGCCAGGGCGAAGGCCTGCTCGAGCGTGCCGGGTAGATCGGCCGGATGGTCGACGAGAAAGGCCCCCTTGGTGATGGGCCTGGCCATGGCGACGATGTCGGTTTCCTGGAAGCCGAGCTGGCGCAGGGGCAGGTCCCCCTTCCGCTCCTCCCGGTTGATCTGGCCGGTGACGAAGATGGCGGGGGTGGAATCGAAGTAGCAGCTGCCGATCGCGGTGAGCAGATTGGTGGCCCCCGGCCCACTGGTGGCGAGGGCAATGCCCGGCAGCCCGGTGAGGCGGGCGTGGGCCTCGGCGGCAAAGCCGGCCCCCTGCTCGTGGTGCATGCTGACGATGCGGATCGATGTGCGCTGCTGGATGGAATCCAGCATGTAGGTGATCGTGCCGCCGATCAGTTCGAACACATGGGTGATCCCCCGGCTCTCGAGATAGCTCGCGAACAGATCAGAACCTTTCATGGAGATCGCTTCATGACGATGGCGTGCCGCCGTGTTGCGCCCTGCCGATCATCGGACGCCTCCGGTGGTATGGATCGTTTCCCCCGTCAGCCAGCGGCTGGCGCCTGAGGCCAGAAACACCACCACAGGGGCGATGTCCTCCGGCGTCGCCACCCGCCCCAGGGCGGTCTTGGCCGTCCAGAGGCGCTCCAGTTCGGCGCTGGCGAAACCGGCCGCCTGGGTTCCCTCGGTGATCACCAGCCCTGGATTGATGGCGTTCACACGGATGTTGCAGGGGGCCAGATCTTCCGAGAGCGTGCGGGTGAGGGCATCGATGGCCCCCTTGGTGGCGCTGTAGACGAGGCTGCCGCAGGCCCCCTTGGTGGCGGCCAGGCTGCTGATGTTGATGATCGAGCCGCCCTCGCTGGGGAAGCGGCTGGCCGCGGCCCGGCAGCAGAGCATCACCCCGAGCACATTGATGTGGAACAGGTGGTCGAACACCTCCTGGGTCACGTCCTGGAGATCCGTGGGGTAGTACACCCCGGCGTTGTTGACGAGCACATCCAGTCGGCCGCCGAAGGCCCGGTCGGCTTCCAGAAACAGCCGCTCCACATCGCCGTCCTTGCCCACATCGGCCTGCACCGCCACGGCCCTTCCCCCCCGATCGGTGATGGCGCGAACCACCCCCTCGGCCCCGGCCGCGTTGGCCGCGTAGTTGACCACGACCGACGCCCCCGCCTCGGCGAGCGCCACGGCGATGGCGGCGCCGATGCCCCGCGAGGCCCCGGTGACCAGGGCGATCCGCTGGGCCAGCGGGGGCGTCGGGGGGGACGGAATCACGGTCATCGCAGGGTCGCGGGGCTCTGCCCCGCCAGCCAGTGCTGTTCGATGGCCTCCAGACTCCGGCCCCGGGTTTCCGGCATCACGAAGCACCAGAAGGGCAGGGCCAGGGCGGCGATACCGGCATTGAGGAAAAACACCACAGCCAGTCCGAGGGTATCGGCGAGCATGGGGAACACAAAGGACGCCACCATGCCGCAGAGCAACTGGAAGGCGATGACGAAGCCGATGGCCCGATCTCTCACCGCCTGGGGATAGATCTCCGACACCACCATGCCGCAGACGGAGGCCAGGCACAGGGAAAAGGACGAAACAAACAGGATGAAACAGAGCAGGACAAGATATTGAACGGCAGGGGTTCCGTGGGGCAGCACACTGAAGATCAATCCGAAGCCGATCGAGCTGGTGAGGACGCCGAGAATTCCCATCAGGAACTGGGTGCGGCGCCCCAGCCGATCGACAAGCAGAAAGGACAGGGACGTCATGGCCAGGCCGAAGCCACCGACCCCGATCGTGGTCAGCAGGCTGGCGGTGGTGGGATCGCTCACCCCGCAGGCCTGAAAGATCGTCGGGCTGTAATAGGTGACGATGATGATGCCCGTGCACTCCTGGAAGAACACCAGGGCCAGGCCGATCAGCAAGGGCGGCCGGATGGTTTTCGAGAACAGGGGTGTCGTCCGTGTCCCCGATGGGGTTTGGTCGGCGCTGGCCTTGAGCAGGGCCACCTCCTGCTTGGGGTTGGCGACGCAGAGTTTCTGCAGCATCCGTTCCGCCGTGCTGAAACGGGCCTGGGAAATGAGCCAGCGCGGCGATTCCGGCAGGAACAAAGCGCCGATCCCCAGCAGCAGGGCCGGTACGGAGCCCAGGTAGAGCATCGCCCGCCATCCCTGCGGCACGGCCATCAGCAGGGTGTTGGTCCCGTAGGCGATCAGGGCACCGATGCCCACCGCCAGATTCTGAATCGCGTTCAGCCGGCCCCGGATCGAGGCCGGGGCGATTTCGGTGATGTACAGCGGCACGATGCTGGCGGTCACCCCGGTGGCCAGGCCCGTGACGAGGCGACCGAGCACCAGGATCTGCACCGAGTCGGCCAGGCCGGAGACGGCGGTGCCGACGATGAGCACCACGGTTGTCGTCAGCAGCATGTAGCGACGGCCGAAGGCGGCCGCCAGATGGCCGCTGACGAACGACCCCAGGATCGCCCCGACCAGCACCGCGCTCACCACCAGCCCGCTGCTGAAGGGGGTGAGGGCGAACGCCGTGCGGATCTGCAGCAGGGCACCGGCGATCACGGTCAGGTTGTAGCCGAAGAAGATCCCGCCGATGGTCACGACGGTGGTGGCCAGGGTGGCGGCGATTTCGTTGCGCTCGCTGGCCGTTCCCGATCGGTGCCAGGTGCTGCGGATCTGGGAGAAACGCAGCCGCCGGGTCTCCGGATAGAGGAGAACGCACAACGGAATCGCGATCACGGTGGTGGCTAACGAAATCCAGTAGATCGCCAGGGTGTCGTCCGGGGAGTCGACCGAAAGGGCGGCGAACACCATCACGGCATTGATCAGCCAGTTGACGGTGATCGGAATGCTCATCGAGAGGCCCCGCACGGGCAGCGGATACATCTCGGCCACGAACAGCCAGGGCAGGGGCCCGAGGCTGATGGCGAAGAAGAACACGTAGCCGAGGATCAGCAAGGGGCTGAGGGCCACCGGCAGCGGCGGGAAGATGCCGGTGGTGGCGTCGAGAATCAAGGCGGCCAGGCAGAGGACCAGGCCCACCAGGCCCGCCAGCAACAGGGGCCGGCGGCCGAGGCGATCGACGAGCAGCACGAACAGCAGGGTGCTGAACAGATTGACCAGCCCGACCACGATCACCAGATCCCAGCCCAGATCGAGGCCCTGGAACAGGGAACCGTCCCCCGCCATCTGCAGCACGAAATTGATGCCGCTCAGCTGCTGGATGGCGAACAGGAGGATGCCGATCCCCAGAAGCCGGCGGTTCGCCGGCTCCAGCAGCTCCACCCACACGTTCGGATGGCTGTCCGCCAGGCTCTCCTCGATGGCAGCCACCTCCGGCTCCACGTTGGGGCCGTGGATCGCCTTCAGCACCGCACGCGCGGCGTCCTTGTCGCCCTGTTTGATCAGCCAGGCGGGGGAATCCGGCAGGATGATCGCCCCGATGCTGACGACCACGGCAAGGATCCCGCTGATCGTGTACAGCTGGGAAATGTCCAGTTCGTCCACCAGCCGGGTCTCGATGGAGAAGGCGAGAACGATCCCCAGGGTGATGCTCAGCTGGTTGAGGGACACCAGGGCTCCCCTGTTTCTGGCCTGGGAGATTTCGGCGATGTAGAGCGGGATGGCCAGGGAGGTGACCCCGACGATCAGCCCCAGAAAGAAGCGGGCCACCACCAGCTCCTCGAAGCGTTCGGAGATGGCGCAGGCAAAGCCGAAGAAGGCGTAGCAGGCGGCACTGGTGGTGATCACATCCCGGCGGCTCAGGCCATCCCCGAAGCGGCCCATGAAGACGCCGCCGAGGATGGCGCCGAGGAAGAAGGCGCCGCTGAGCAGCACCTGGGAGCTGAGGGTCAACGACCAGTCGTTGGCCGCCGTGGCGGCCACCAGCCCGAGGGTCGTGGCGTTGAAACCGAACAGCAGGCCCCCCAGGGAGGCCACCAGCGCAACGATCCAGACCCTGGGTATCACCGCTCAGGCGACCGTGGCGACGGCAGGGGCGGCGGGCCGGCCGACGCGGCCGGTCTGGGGGTTGTGGCGGGCGGTCTCCAGCAGGGCCATGCGGCTGTCGAACAGGGTCTGGGGGTCGACCGCCTTGCCCTCCCCGCACACACAGTTGAGGCTCTTCGTCTGCAGGTCGCGGTGCTCGCGAAGCAGGCGCAGGTTGCCGTATTCCTCCTTCTGGTGGCAGGTTTCGGCGTACTGGCAGGGGGCATAGACCTCCTCCCGCAGGGCCGGAACGAAGCCGGGATCCAGCACGGAGCCCAGGCGGCCCGTGCGCGTGTCCGCATAGCTGGTGCAGGGGAAGACATCGCCCCAGTTGTCCACGATCAGGTAGTCGTGGCCGGCGGAACAGAGACGCCCCTTGCCGCCGTAGAGGCCCACCAGCAGGGCGGCCAGGAAGCGGATCTCCCGGCCCAGGGGTCCGCTGTCGGCCATGGTGCGGAACACCTCCAGGCCGGGTTCACCGGCCGCCAGCAGCTCCTCGATCGGGTCCTTGCTGAGGAAATGCCTGGCCCGCTTGTCCACATCGACGGCGTCGCTCACCGCTTCGGTGGCGGGCACATCGAAGCCGGGGAACTTCAGGTCCGCCGAGGTGGGGATGGCCAGGTCGGCGCAGCGCGCCAGGGCGTCGCGGATGACCGCCACGTTGTCGGTGGAGAGCAGGGTGTTCACCACCACGTCGAAGCCCAGGTCGGCGGCCAGGGTCACGTTGGCCAGGAAGTCGTCGAGGGCGATCTCGGTGTGATGGAAGGTGCAGAAGAGTTTGAGCTTGGAGGGCTCGATGGGGCCGGCCAGTTCCGGCAGCCGCTTCTTGAACAGCGAGGCGTTGGTCTGCACCTCCACGAAGGCCACATTGGGCTGGGCCGTGAGCCAGGTCAGATCCTCGATCACGTCGGCGTTGAGGAAGGGCTCCCCGTGCACGTCGTAGCGAACGCCGATGCGATAGGGCAGGGCGGCGGCCCATTCGATGGCTTTGCGCGCCATGCCCCGGCCCTGCTCGGTACCCCACATGTTGCGTTTGGTGCCCCGGCTGTAGTCGATGCCGCTCACCTGGCTCTGCCCCGCCGCCGCCACGCAGTAGCTGCAGCTGAAGTTGCACTTCAGCATCCGCACGGAGATGCGGATCTTGAGGAATCCTTCGCCGTCCAGGGGAAAGGGGTTGGCCATGCGGGTGGGGAACGGGTTGGTGGGGCGGTGAATCGGCGAGGTGTCAATCGGCGAGCTTGACGACGATCTTGCAGTCGCCGCCGGCGATGTCGTCCGGATGCTCAAGCACGGACCGCAGCCGCTCCAGCCCTTCGATGGTGGTGCTGACGATCCGATCCAGCGGCAGGACCCCGGAGAGGCACAGGTCGATCAGCCGCTCGTAGACCCCGCCGAGGTGCCCGCGCAGCCCCATGACGCTGATGGCGTTGGTGATCATGTGGTCGACCGCCCCGATCCGCAGCGGCTGGCCGCCCCTGCCCAGCAGGGCCACCCGGCCGCCCGGGGCGATCTGGCGGAACACGGCATCGACGTTGGCCAGCGCACCGGAGGCTTCCACCACCACGTCCCAGCCGCCGTCCGGGATCTCCAGCGCTTCGGCCGATGCCGCCACCTGATCGGCCCAGGCCGCCGCGAACTCCCTGCGGTAGGCGGAGGGCTCGACGACGCACACCTGGGCGGCGCCGTGGAGTCGGCGGGCCATCATCGCGCTGAGCAATCCGATCGGTCCGGCCCCAAACACCAGCACCCGCTCGCCCGGGGCCATCTGGGTTTTCCGGCAGGCCAGCAGGGCCACCCCGGCGGGCTCCAGACAGGCGGCCATCTGCAGGCCCCGCTCGCTCTCGGCCAGCCGGCCGATGCCCACGGCCGAACGGGCGGGCACATCGGCGATCGCGGCGAACAGCCCGTCCTTTTCCATGCCCAGCAGCCGGGCGTCGAGGCACTGGTTGAAGGCACCGGAGCGGCAGCACCGGCAGGCCCCGCAGCTCAGCACGGACTCCGGCGCCACGATGTCGCCCACCCGGAATCGGGTGACATCGGCTCCGATGGCGATCACCCGGCCGATCCCCTCATGGCCCAGCACCCGGCCCTGCGCGGGGATCGAGGCGGGGGCGGAACTGCGCACGAACCCCAGCGGATCCCGCTGGGTCATGTGGAGGTCGGTGCCGCAGAGGCCGACCCGCAGGATCTGCAACCGCAGCGAGCCGGGATGGAGCGGTTGGAGCGTCCGCTGCTCCAGGGCGATGCGGGGATCCTTGTAGCGCCGGTTGGCCTGCCGTGGCTCCTCGCCGTCGCCGGTTTCGGTGGCGTGAAGCACCAGGCTGCAGGTGGAGCCTGAATCCATGCTTCCCATCCGGCGTCCGGCACATGCCGATGGTCGTTGGACGACCGGCTGCTGTCAACAGGACGCCATCGCCGCCCCGGGCCGCCACCGGCGGCGGACAAAGCCAGGCGGGCCGGCCATCATGACGGGGCCGGCAGGAGCGCCATGGCCGCCAGGGATCCGATCCGGGACTTCTTCAGCTTCCTGCTGGGGGGTGTGCTCTTTTCGATGGGGGCGTTCCTGTTCTTCAACCAGGTGATGGTCAGTTCCGTGCCCATGGGCATGGGGTTCCGCTTCGGCCGGCGCGCCGCAGGTGCCTGGGGTGGTGCCGGTGCGGCCTGGGGTGGCGGCTGGGGCGGCGGCTTCGGGATGTCCCAGGGCCTGGGCGGCGGCTTCGGCCTGCTGCTGATCCCGCTGACGATCGGGGTGTGCCTGCTGTTCGCCCTGCGCAACCAGCGCTGGGGCTGGTTCCTGGTGCTGGCGTCGGTGGCCGCCCTGGCGGTGGGCGTGCTCCAGACCCTGATCATGAGCTTCCAGCCCACCTCGCTCTGGAACCTGCTGACCATGTTTGCCCTGATCGGCAGCGGCGGCGGGCTGATGTTCCGTTCACTGATGGCGTACGACGATGGCAAGGACCGGCAAGAGCGACAGGACCGCGGCGAGCCCGAAGACCGTTGAAGACCTGATCGTCGACATGGAGCCGGTGCCCCCCGGGGGACGGCCCCCGTCGCCGCCGGCCCTTCCCCCTGCATCCGGACCCTCCCGGTTCCCGATCCTGCAGCGGCTGCTGGTGCTGGGGCTGGTGCTGGTGGGCTTCGGCGCCGGCTGGATGGCGGCCGGCCTGCGGGCGTCCCTGGCCGAGAAGCCGGCCGCCGGCGGCAGGGGCGAAAGCCGCCAGGACCTGCTCGCCGATGGCTGGGTGGAATCGGATCAGGGGGTGTTCACCCGCCGCTGCCAGGGGATCTGCCGGCGGCCCCGGCTCTATGGCGGCGGCATCGTCGATGTGATGGAGGTCGCCTGCCTGGAGCGCCCCTGCGGGGACATCCAGGTGACGTTCGCTGTGCTCGACGGCCAGGGCCAGAAGGTCGACACGGTGGTCGAAACCAAAAACGGCCGGCAGGGGGAACGGCTGCAGCTCGTGATCGAATCGCAAAAGCCGCAGGCCCGCAGCTTCGTCCTGCAGTCATTCACGGCCCGCGCCAGGGTGGAGTGACGCTCGTTTGGGGTTCACCGCCTTGAAGACCCTCCGCTTCGTCGACGGCGCTGAGATGCCGATGCTCGGCCTGGGCACCTGGAATTCGCCGCCGGGGCAGGTGGGCGCGGCGGTGACGGAGGCCATCAAGCTCGGCTACCGCCACATCGACTGTGCCGCCATCTATGGCAACGAGGCGGAGATCGGCGAGGCGCTGGCGGGGGCGATCCGCTCGGGCCAGGTGCGGCGCGACGAGCTCTGGATCACCTCCAAGCTGTGGAACAACGCCCATGCGCCCGAGGACGTGGCCCCGGCCCTGGAGCGCACCCTCGCCGATCTGCAGCTCGACCACCTCGACCTTTACCTGATCCACTGGCCCGTGGCGACGCGGCCCGGCGTGCTGTTGCCGGAGGTGGCCAGCGATCTGATCTCCCTCGAGACCCAGCCGATCGCGGCCACCTGGGCGGCGATGGAAGCGGCCGCGGAGCGGGGCCTGTGCCGCCACATCGGCGTCAGCAACTTCGGCATGGCCACCCTCTACAGCCTGCTGGGGCTGGCGCGGATCCGGCCGGCCATGAACCAGGTGGAGCTGCATCCCTATCTGCAGCAGAGCCATCTGTTCACCTTCTGCGAGGCCCATGGCGTGCACCTCACGGGCTATTCGCCCCTGGGCACCCCGGGCCTGCCCCCCCAGATGCGGCCCCCCGGCCAGCCGGTGCTGCTGGAAGATCCCATCATCACGGCGATCGCCACCCGACGGGGCCTCACCCCGGCCCAGGTGGTGCTGGGCTGGGCCCTGCAGCGCGGCACCGCCGTGATTCCCAAGTCGGTGTCGCCGAAGCGCCTGGCCGAGAACCTCGCCGCCGCCGAGGTCGAGCTGGCTCCCGAAGACATGGAGGCGATCGACGGGCTCGACCGGAGCCATCGCTTCATCGACGGCTCCTTCTGGGTGAAGGAGGGCGGCCCCTACACCCTGGAGTCGCTCTGGGCCTGATCAGGACGCGCAGCGAGCTTCGAGGAGGACGTCAGGCTGCCTGGAGATTTCCTGGCAAGCGGTGACGGATGGGTTTTTGTTGGCTCCGCCAAGCCGTTCTGACGCAGCCAGAGCTGCATCAGAAACTTCGCGGCATACTCCTCCAGCCGCCGGCCGGTGAGCGGTTTGATGAACTTGTCAAAGGGATTGAGGTCGACAATGTAGTCGCCAACCCTGACGCCCAGGGGCTCCAGGTGCTTGCCCGGCAGTTCGACCGTCATAAGCGGATAGTGACGACCTCTCAAGAGCTGAAGCAACCAGAAAACATCACTCTCTTCCTGGGGCTTCTCACCTGGTTTCGGCTCCACGGCACTGCCCGCGATCGTGTCTTTGTCAAAGGAGATGACCGCGGTGAGGTTGAACAGCCGGCTTCCTTCGATGAGGTCTTGTGTCTGGCGCCGCGTGGGTTGCACACCCAAGCCTGCCCGATCAAGGAAACGAGCGATGGCTTTCACGGGAATGGCACTTTCCGTGTCGCTGATGTCGGGAGCCACCAGCAACGACGGTTGGGACAGAATCGATGCCTCTTTCAGGCCTGCATGGTCGAGGGCCACCGCCTGTTTCCCCAGGTCGCCACTCAAACACTCCAGTAACGCAATGTACTTGCACCCGAGGCTATGCCCCAGCCAGCAGTAGTTGGCCTGCTCTTGATAGAAGGCATTGCCCGTGATCGTTGAAAGTTCTTTGCGCAGGACGGCCTGCTCTCTCAATAATTCAACCGCAATGTCCCAATGGCGAAAACTGAATCGGAAGGGCAAGGCGATGATGGTGTATCCCTCGTTAAATAGGCACCTCAAAAAATAGCGATAGAAGACAGTTGGGAAGGTGCCAAAGAAAGCGCCACCCATGAACTGGATCACCCCTTTGGGTTCAGGATGGATCGCAATCCAGCTATGGCTGATCGGTCTGAACCGAAAGGCTGGTGCCATGGTCGTTCACCGTGAAGGACGTGTTGGCGGCAGTGATGCCTGAATGAATGGCAGTTGCTTCGTAGGCCTTCTGGGGGGATGGTGTGTCTCCATCCCCCTGGGCCTGGATGGTCAAGCCCTAGTTCAGGGTGAGCAGGCCACCATTTTGAACCGTCAGCCCATAGGCAATCTGATCAAGTCCCCTGTCGGCGATATTGGGAGCTGTGGTGTTATCGAAGAACGTGCCTCGTTGCTCTGCGGTCACCAGGACTTGGGTCCCCGCTGGTGGCGTTCCTGCCAAGGACGAGAGCTGAAGATCCACAAAGCCGCGGGCTTCAATGTCCAAAGCGGCGAGAGCCGCGTCCGTGGGGCTGGGCTGCAGGATGAACAGGGCCGTTGCGTCCGCAGGAAGGAACAGTGGGGAAAACCGATACTTATTTCCCACACCTGACAAAGGCGCAGCATTGTTAAGCCCGGACGTATCGACAAAGGTAATGACTTCATCCAAGGTCACTCCCGAGGGGAGCCGGGTCGTGAAGACCAGGGACAGGACGAGATCATACGGATTGATATTGGCGATGGTCAGAAAGTAGCCCTGAAGGACGTTGCGACCCAGGTTTTTGACATCATTGAAGCCGGGTGGCAGGGTCGCAGGCAGCTGGGGCGTGAGCAGGACTTCAAAGGTGGAGACGAGGGACATGGCCGTAGCTCTCTTCGATGTAAGGGCAGTATCCGTCTAGAATCTGAGGTGAGAAAGACCAGGCGAATACGTCCAGGACCATCGCCTGATTGAAAGCCCAAGGCTGTGATCTTGATGACACGATCATGTCCTGTTGGTTATGCCATCCGGGGATCAAGCCGCCGGCGCAGGTAGGCGATGGCCAGGTCGCCGCATTCGGCCACCAGCCGGTCGCGGCGGCCCTGCTCCTGGGTGGCCGCCAGCCAGAGCAGGTGGCCGACGGTCTTGACCAGCACGTAGGCGATCAGGTGGCCCTCCTCCGCGCTGAGGGGGCTGCCCTCGGCGGCGGCCTTTTCGACGATCAGGCCGCTCCAGTCGTTGATCAGCCGGACGTCGGCCTCCTCCTCGATGGCCAGCAGCTCGGGGGTGGCGCTCTGCACATCCAGGAAGATGGCCGGGTAGCCGGGGTGGTCGCGGAAGAAGCGATCGGTGAGGGCCACGGCGGCGGTGATCGAGTCCTCCAGGGAGAGGCAGCGGCCGTCCCCCCGGTCGAAGAAGGCCGTGAGCAGCTCGTGCAGCTGCTCGGCGTAGAGCTGGGCGAGGCTGCGCAGGATCGCCCCCTTGTCGGGGAAGAACTGGTAGAGGGAGCCGATCGGCACCCCGGCTCTGGCGGCGATGGCGTTGGTGGTGGTGCTGCCGACGCCGCCGGCCACGAACAGCTCCTCGGCCGCCGCCAGGATCCGCCGCACCCGTTCCTGGCTGCGGGCCTGGCGGGGCTGGCGGCGCAGGGGCGAGGGCTCGCCGGGGGCGGCTGTGGCGTCGGCCATGGCGGGAAGCGGCAGACCGGGAAAACCTGAGCGATCCTCGCATCCCATTGACAAAGGCGAGGGATGCTCATAATTTCTTGGACGTGAGGACTGCTCACGTTCCTTCGCGTTCACCCCGATGACCACCACCGTTTTCCGCCCCAATCCCGCGCCCACCGTTGCGTCGTTCGAGGCCCAGGAGCTGCCGCCCCAGCTGTTCCGCGTCCTCGGCACCTTCGTGGCCATGAGCGGCGGCGACACCGACCTCGAGCTGGTGGGGGCCCTGGCTGAGGCCCTGCTGGAGACGCCCTCCTATGCCCTGATGGCCGAGCAGCTGCGCCGCGATCCGGCCTGCGCCGCGCTGATCGAGGCGCGCTGGATCCCACCGGCCCACGACCTGAAGCAGCTGGCAACGCTGCCCGAGGGTAGCCTCGGCCAGGCCTATGCGGCGTCGCTGGCCCAGCTGGGCTACGACCCCAACCTGCACGCCGGCATGGAGCCCGGAAGTGATGCGGCCTATGTGGAGCTGCGGCTCAGCCAGACCCACGACCTCTGGCACGTGGTCACCGGCTTCGACACCACGGTGACGGGCGAGATCGGCCTGCAGGCCTTCCATCTCACCCAGTTCCCCTACCCCCTGGGGGCCGTGCTCACGGCCCAGGCCCTGGTGTCGGCCACCCTCGGGGCCCCCGAGCTGCTGCCGGAGCTGGTGGAGGCGATCCGCACCGGGCTGCAGATGGGCCTGGAGGCCAGGCCCCTGTTCGCCCAGCGCTGGGAGGAGGGCTGGGAGCGGCCGCTGGTGGAGTGGCGCGAGGCGCTGCAGCTGCGTCCGTTTGCTGAGCGGGTGGGGCGGCTGTGAGCGGGAAGGCTGTTAGCGCCAAGGCCGTGGGCGACTCCCTGCTGCGGCGGCCGGGCTTCCGCTGGCTCTGGCTGGGCCAGACCCTCCTGTTCGCCGGCGTCCAGTTCTGGTTCGTCGCCGTCACCTGGCTGATGCTGCAGCGCACGGGCTCGGGCACCTCCCTGGCCCTGGTGCTGATGGCGGCGGCCCTGCCCCGGGGGCTGCTGCTGCTGGTGGGCGGCGTCCTGAGTGATCGCCATCCGCCCCGGACGATGGCGGTGCGGGCCGGCTGGATCCTGGCGACGGCCACCGGGGTGCTCACCCTGCTGGCCAGCCGCGACGCCCTCGACCTGGGCCCGGTGCTGGTGCTGGCGGCCGTGTTCGGGGCGGCGGAGGCCTGCCTCTACCCCGCCGCCCTGGCCCTGCTGCCCCGCCTGCTGGAGGACCGCCATCTCGGGAGGGCCCACGCCTGGCTCCAGGGCAGCGAGCAGATCAGCAACGTGGCCGGCCCGGCCCTGGCGGGGCTGTCCCTGGCCGTGGCCGGGGCGACGGCGGCCCTGGCCTTCGACACCGCTCTGCTGCTGCTCGCCGTGGGCTGCTTCGTGCAGGTGCGGCCTTGCTTGGCCGCGGCGGACACGGCCCCGACGGGGGGCCTGGGGCAGGGCCTGCGGGAGGGGATCGCCTTCGCCTGGGGCCACGGGGCGATCCGCACGGGCCTGACGCTGATCGCCATGATCAACCTGGCCGTGCTGGGCCCGGTGGTGATCGGCGTGGTGGAGCTGGTGACGCTGCGCTTCGGCGGTGGCGCCGCCAGCTACGGCTGGCTCCAGGCCGCCTACGGCGTGGGCGCCCTGGTGGGGGTCTGGTGGGCCGGCCGGTTCGGCGCCATCGCCCATCCGGGGGGCGCGCTGGGCTGGCTGTCGGCCGGGCTGGGGGCGGGCCTGCTGGGGCTGGCGGTGGCCGGCCAGTGGTGGACGGCGGCCGCCCTGCTGGCGGCGATGGGGATCGGCGGCGGCCTGGTGGGGGTGCTGGCCACGGCCTGGTTGCAGCGGGAGACCCCGGCACCGCTGCAGGGCCGGGTGATGGCCCTGGCCATGCTGGCCGGTGTTGCCTTCGATCCCCTGTCCCAGGCCCTGTCGGGGGTGCTGATCGACATCTCCCTGCCGGGGCTGTTTGTGATCGCCGGGGGGAGCCTGTTGCTCACCGTGCCGTTTGCGCTGCGCAGTGGGCGGGGTGATCGGGTTGGGTCTCCTTGCGGGACTTGTGCTGCTCAAGGTGGGCAGGATGGCAAGACTTGGGTATCTCTGGATACAGGGGGTTATCGGACTCGTGAACCACGGCTAGAAGGATGAAGTCGCTCTCTAAAGGCTTTCAGCATCGGGATTTCATGCACCTTCCTGCCGCTCGTCAGGCGGTTCTCGGAACGGGAGTACACCGGAGGGATGGTTCTCGGAACCGTCCAATGTCTTGTAAAATGTGGGCTGTAAGCTCTATTACACGACAGCCCTCTCCTCTATGGATCCGCTAGACCCGCGAAATGCGATTCGCGCGCTGAAGAAGATTGTCATTGATATTGATCCTAAGGACGTGATTAAAGACGCATGTTCAGCTGGTCTCCAGGTTGACACCATTGAGGACTTTCGGACACAAGCAAAAAACTATTGGAGAATTGAAGATGTTATGGAGCAATATTCTGGGGTTGCTTCAAGATACAGTGCAATTAGCGGAGCTACGGCCGGATCCGGCGGCTTGGCCACGGCTGTAACTCTTGGTGGAGTTGACATTGCAAACATGGCTGCTCAATTATACCGCTTAAATCAGCGACTGGCGATCCTCAATGGCTTTGACATCACGAACAAGCTCCACCAAGAGAAGACAGTAGAGATTTACTTCTATGCGCTGGGCTTTGACGCTGCTGCCCAAGCTGCCATACGCCAGCAACTTACAAGAGCTGCGACAATTGCAGGGAAGCGTGGCGCCTATGGTAACTATATTCTCCGACTAATCGTGCTAACTGCTGGCAAGCTGGGAGCAAAGATTACTTCCAAGCAGGCAGCAAAGTTTATTCCCATTGTTGGTGGAGTCGCTGGCGCAGGAATCAATTATGCATTCGCAGGTAATGCAGCAAAGCAAATGAGGGTCTCGTTCAAGGATGAGTACTTTAGGACTTGGCAGGCAGGCCAGTAGACCGCCAACACTCATGGACATCTGTATTATAATTAAATCCGGCAGGCGGGACAAAAAAGTGCATCATTCCCTTGAGCCTCCTGCCCGCCGCTGATTTGAGCGTTATTCACATCAACAGGTAATCTGTCCATTGACATTCACTTATAGGGCTTACCACGCTTCCTTCTCGCATTATGAGGTCGGAAAATTGGTCAATGCGGAGGAGCAACTGCCAACAGGATTGCGGGCTCGCGTCGAGGCAGTGCTCACGCGTCTTCAGCCAAATGGTGTAGTCTCGCGAACCAACGGCTTGTTTGTCGCGCACTCCGCAGCCCACGCAAGAAAGTTTCTCTTGGCCGAGCCCAATCCTGAGGACGCACCAGTATTTGTGTACGAAGTGGATGTGCCCAAACTTGTCGGCCTCCCGATGGCTTTGGTCGACCGTATTGCGCAATCCGTCGATGATCCTGTCGTGGACGAAATAGCCGCTGAGTACTGGAATCCCATCGAGTCGTGGCGCTTTCTTGAGAGCGTCGTGGATAAGATGGTGGTCGTTGCAGTCTGCACCAATCCTGACCTGATTGCGCTGTCCTGCGCGCAGATAGACTACGACAGTGATAGAACTCGCGCTATACAACGCTGGCCGTTGAAACCGAGTCCTTAACGTTGCTTTCTGCAGTCGGGCCTAGCTTTTGTCGCGAGCTGTGCACTCATTTCATCTGAACGCCTACTCAAAAGGCTGGCGTTAGGTTAGATGATCTCAACATCCTGCAGCAAACGACCTTGATGGGAAGCCTCGTTTCTGTAAGATCCTTCGTAGCCTAATCAGCCACTTGAATCTCGTATGCAAATTCAAGCCTTGGTCTGAGCTATTCGTCATTGCCTGTTCAAGTAGGTATCCGATAGGCTCTATGCAGTGGCCGAGTTTGTAGTGAACAACTCTCTTCTCTATCTGTCCGTGAATCGTTTCATAGGCGATAATATTCAATTGTTCTGCAAGGCTTCGTATTGACCCAAGGAAAAGGCTTGGCTCATCAGCCGAATTTTGGCCATGAGTGCCAGCGGATTCTTGAGTTAGCTGTAGTGAGCCATTAACAGCTAGGCCCCTGCCTTCCGGGATAAAAAGACCTGAAATCAGGTGTTGTTCACGCTTGCCGCCATTTAAGACTACGAAACAGCCCTGTTGGGCGCCTGATGACTCATGCGTACTTAACACCACGGATTCCAAAAGTCTTAGATCTGCTTGCGAGATATCCTTGGTAAATGCTTCAAGGAGAAGATATGAATTGCTAACTCTGACTTGCCGTGCTTGAGACTTAAATGTGTTTATTGCCACTAGAACGCCAACAACAACGGCAATTTTCTCGGTATGTTCTAGGATCTTGTAAAGCGCCATTCGATGGTTTGAAAAATACTTGGGGAAAATGATTGGCTTGGCCAAGTTTGCCTCGCTGACTTTAGCTGCTCTGGTTTGACTCAGGTGCTAACTGGCTCAGCGTGAGGCGGCACGGTCTATTGAGCATGATGGATTTAGGATGATGTAAGGCATCTAACATTGCTATTCACCAAGGCCGTCAGCTTTAGGGGTTTCCTTTGTGGGAGCATTCACTCGGCCTAGTGATGGCAGTCGCTAGATTGGTCGCCACCGATGACTGGGCACGATGTAGTCATGGGATCTTGATAAGACTTGCAACAATTGAATAGCCAAAGAAGTCGGCCAAGGCGAGGAGCCTGAAAAATGAAATCATCCATTGGCATAATGGGAATCCGAATGAGTCTATTTATGACATCAGGACGAAATAGTTCACCTCCGAATCAAGCGTTGCCCTGTTCTATCTACAATCGCTAAATGGAGTACCAGCCACTCCTTTCGCCCGGGTTGCATGAGTTGGATCAATCTGAGTTAGACAACCACTTTGCTTCTTCCTTCCCCGAATCCACTACACGCATACCTCTGATTGCAGGGCTTCGAGCTTTCTTTGATGCTTTATCACATTTTGATTTGACCTTTGAGATCTGGATAGATGGATCATTTACGACCAACAAGCCAGATCCAAATGATATAGACTTGGTAGTCTTTGCTGATGACGCTGCAGTGGAACAGCTCACTATGGACAAGAAGTTGGGCTTGGCGTCACTGCTAAATAGATAGGAGGCTAGAAGGGCTTTTGGCCTGGATGTATTATTCTGCC
>QLAH01000524.1_pt1 | contig 18407 bp, 9 predicted proteins | sample 4693081 | NCBI WGS metagenome assembly QLAH01 (sample SAMN09425401, study PRJNA476045) | Lake water metagenome, whole genome shotgun sequencing project.
GCCACAACTCAAGCGACGCGCCATCCCGCGCGACGCGCACCGTCACCGCACCCTCGGCGCGCGCCGCAAGCCGCGCGAGTGCGTCGACCGCTCGCACGGCGCCCACCGCCTCGGCGCGCGCGGCCTGCACGCCGCCGCCGATCGCGCCCGTCGCGACGACGCCCGCCGCGAACGCAAGCAACGCGACCACCGCGAGGACCTCGATCAAGGTCATCGCACGGGCGGCACGCGGAAGCCGGCTGGCAGACGCCGTCACGGCGCGGGCACCTCGTCGCGCAGCCGCGCGGATGTCACGTCCTCGTCTTCGCCCGAGCCGCCCTGCGTCCCGTCGGCGCCGAGCGACATCAGTTCGAACGGCTCGCCGTCCGGGCCCGGGGTCAGGTAGAGGTAGCGGCGGCCCCAGGGGTCGAGCAGCTTCTCGCTCGGAAGGTAGTAGGAGTGCTGCGCGTTCGCGGCGGGCGCCGTGAGCACGAGAAGCCCGGCGTCGGTCGTCGGATACGCGCCGCGCTCGATGCGGTACGCCTCGAGCTTGCCCGAGACGACCGAGATTCCTGTCTTGGCGAGTTCGCGCTTCGCCTTGCCGAACGAGCCCGCGAACCCGACATAGAGCGTGCCCGCGATCAAGCTTAGGATCACGACGACCGCAAGCACCTCGACGAGCGTCATGCCGCGCGCCCGCCGCGCGGCGACCGAACCATGGGAGACCGCCATCACGCATCGACGCATCACAAGACCTCCTGCAGGCGGATGAGCGGCAGCACGGCCGCCATCACCACCGTGCCGATGAAGAACGCAAGGACCACAATCACGGCGGGTTCGAGGAGCGCCGCCAGCCTTTCGACCATCCGCCCCACCTGGCGCTCGTAGCGCTCGCCGACGCGGACGAGCACCGCGTCGAGTTCGCCGCCGGCCTCGCCCACCGATACGAGCCTGCGGAGCTCTGCATCGAACCACGCGGGTTCGTCGAGCGCGTCGGCGACGGCGCTTCCCTGCTCGATGCGGCGGGCGGCACCGAAGAGCGCGACCGACAGCCCGCGCGAAAGACCGCGGTGGGCGGGCGCCGCCACGCGCAGCGCGTCGACGAGCGGCACACCCGACCGGAGGAGCTCTGCCACGCCGAGAAGCGCGCGCGACACGGCGAGCCTGCGGATCGCGAGCGGAAGCAGCCGGTCGATGCGCGCGCGGGCCGCGACCGACCCTTGCCGAAGCACCATCGGCGCGGCCACGGCTAGCGCGAGGAGCACCGCACCGACAGCCGCCGCGATCACCCACCACCACGCCGCCACGAACCCGCCGAGGTCCATCACGAACTGCGTGAGCGCGGGCACCTCGAGCCGCGCCGACTGGAGGATCGACGCCAGCTGTGGCAGCGTGCGGGTCGCGAGGAACACCGCGACGCCGACGCCGACGCAGGCAACGACCGCGGGATAGGCGAGCGCCGACACGAGTCGCTGCCCGAGACGCGCGCTGCGCCCCTGCCGCTCGGCGACCACGCGCAGCGACTCGGGCAGCGTTCCCGCGACCTGCGCCGCCTCGACGATCGCGACCTCGGCCGCATCGAACCACGATGGATGCGCCCGCATCGCCTCGGAAAGCGACCGCCCCGAGCGCAGCGCCTCGCGCATCGCGACGAGCGTGCGCCGCAGCGCGCGCGGCATGCCGGCGTTGGCCGCGATCAGCGTGTCGAACGCCTCGAGCAGCGGGACTCCGGAACCAAGCAGGGTCGCGAGCCCGTCGAAGAGATCCGCACGCGCCTCGACGCGGCGGCCGCGAAGCCATCGCGTCAACGCGGCTTTGCCCACCTCAGCGCCGACAGCCTCGTCCGTGCCGCCACGCAGGACGGCGTGTGGGACGGCATCTGCGGATCCATGCGAGGATGCATGCGAGGATGCATGCGCGGATACATGCCCGTCGGCATCGACGCCGCCAGCGGCCGCCGCCTTCCGCGCCGGACGCGCGCGCGCAGCGCCATCGACCTCAAGCCGAAGCACCTGAAACCCGACCGAGCGAAGCGCCGCCCGCACCTCGGGCGCCGTCTCGCCCGCGACCTCGCCGCGGCGCTCGACGGGACGCGCCGGGTCGCGGAGATCGATGGCTTGGTACTTCCAGACATGCATCGCGTGGCGCTCCGCCTTCAAACCCAGTTAGATCGCTCCGACCAGAACGCGGTCGACTTCCTCGCGCGTGGTCGCGCCCTCGCCGACGAGCCGCGCGCCCTCCTCGACGAGGGTCGTCATGCCCTCGGCGCGGGCCGCATCGCGCAGCCGCTGCGCGTCGGCGCCCTGCGTCACCAGCGCACGCACGGCGTCCGACACCGCGAGCAGCTCGAAGACGCCCATGCGCCCGCGAAGCCCCGTCTCGAGGCACTCGGCGCAGCCGCGCCCGCCGCACGCGCCGTGCACGCGCCGCACAAGGCGCTGCGCGAGCACCGCGCTCAGCGACGCCGACACGAGGTACGGCTCGACCCCGAGGTCGATCAGCCGCGTGAGTGCGCTCGGCGCATCGTTCGTGTGCAGGGTCGAGAGCACGAGGTGCCCGGTCAAGCTCGCCTGGATCGCGGTGCGCGCGGTCTCCGCGTCGCGGATCTCGCCCACCATCACGACATCGGGGTCCTGCCGCAGAATGTGCCTGAGCCCCGTCGCGAAGGTGACGCCCTTGCGCGAGTTCACCTGCGACTGGCTCACGCGCAGGCCCGCCGCCGAGAGGTCGTACTCGACGGGATCCTCGATCGTCATGATGTTGACGCGCGCGCTTCCGATCGCCGTCAGCGTCGCGTAGAGCGTCGTGGTCTTGCCGCTTCCGGTCGGGCCCGTCACGAGGATGATGCCGTTCGCGCGGCGGGCGCGCTCGAGGAACGGCGCCGCCACGCGCGGCGGCATGCCGAGCGCGCCGAACTCGGTCAGCTGCTGCTGGTGATCGAGGAGCCGCAGCACCGCGCGCTCGCCGTGGCTCGTCGGAACGGTCGAGATGCGCAGGTCGATCGGCCGCTCGCCGATCGAGACCGTCGCACGGCCGTCCTGCGGCACGCGGCGCTCGGCGATGTCCATCCGGCCCATCACCTTCACGCGGCTCACGACGGCGACCGCAAGTTCGGGCGCGAGGGTGCGCACGTCGTGCAGCACGCCGTCAACGCGGTAGCGCACGATCGTCGCGTCGGGGAGCGGCTGGATGTGGATGTCGCTCGCGCCGCGGCCGAGCGCCTCGAAGAGGATCGCGTCGACGAGCAGGACGACCTTGCCCTTTCCCTCGACATTCAGGAGATCGCGGTCGGCGAGCGCGAGAAGGCGGTCGACCGAGCGCGCAGCCTCGCCCGCGAGAGCGTCGCGCGCGGCGCCCCCCGCCGCAACGGGCCCGGCGGTACCGCGCGGCGCCTCGCGACGCTCGCGCTCGTAGAGCTCGTCGACAAGCCGCGCGACGCGTTCGCCGTCGTCGCGCCGCACCTGTACGGGCCGTCGAAGGCGCGCGGCGATGTTCGCAAGCACTGCATCGGGCGTCGCCACCGCGGCAACGAGCTGCTCGCAGGCGCCGCAACCCGCATTGTCGACCGCTGCATCCGCCGCCGCCGCTGCCTCGGACTCACCCGGAATTCCCTCGCTGGCCACCAGATGCCGCCGCGCGAACTCGCGCGGGATGCAGTCGACGAAGCGCGCCGCACGGTCGCTCATCGGATCACCTGCGGCTCGACCGACGGGAACCCATCGTCGATCCCCGCTTCCTGCGCGGCGAGGTCGCTCGCGTACTTGAGGTCCTCGAAGCCGCCCTGGCGCAGGATGTTCGCGCGGATGAAGACGTAGAACTTCGACCGCGTGCGCGTGACCGAGCGGCTCTTGAACGCCTCGCCGAGGATCGGGATGTCGCCGACGAACGGGATCTGCGAGATGCCCTCGACATTGCCCTCGAGCTGGAGGCCACCGACCGCGACGGTGAAGCCGTCGGGGATCGTCACCACCGACTTCAGCTGGTTCTGCTGCCGCGGCGGCGGAAGCGTGGGCACCGCCGAATCGCCGACGAAGCTCGAGATCTCGACCGAGTAGTCGAGGAGCAGATGGTCGCCCTCCGCGATCTGGGGCGTCACGCTGACCACGGTGCCAGCGTCCTGCGTGCCGCTGAAGCTCGTGGTCGCGACGGTCTGCGAGGCGTTCGTCGAGAGGACGGGCTGCTGAATGACGCTCGTCAGGAGCGCCTGCTTGTTGTTGGCGACAAGCACCTTCGGGATGTTGAGCGAGCGGCCCCGGCTCAGGGTCTCGAGCGCGCGGATGAGCGCGCTGAAGTCGCCGGGGCGCAGCATGAGCGCGGTGCCGCCAGTTCCCGGCGCAGGTGGCGCGGTCGAGCCGGCGTTCGTCGTCGAGAGCCCGAAGACCGACGACAGCAGCGAGATCGTGCCATCCGAGACATCGAGCTTGCTCAGCTCGACGCCGAGGTCGACGGCCTGGTCGTCGGTGAGGCCGACGACGAGCGCCTCGATCATCACCTGCGACTGCCGAATGTCGATCGACGCAAGCAGCGACTCGATCCGCGCGAGCATGCGCGTGCTTGCGACCACGATGATCGAGTTGGTGCCCTCGTCGGGCGTGATCGTGAGGTTTGCCGAGCGGATCGTGGCCGCGGCGCCCGGGCCCGCGGCGCCAGGAGCGCCTCCGGCCCCGCCCGATGCGGCCGACGGGCCGCCCTGCGGCACTGGCCCCGTCGTCCCCGTCACGGGGTTGCCCGTCGCGGGAGTCAGCGCAGAAGCGGCGCCCGGCGTCGGCGCGCGCGGTGTCGCAGGTAGCGGCGTCGAGAGGACCGCGCGCGCGGCGTTGTCCGCGCCTTCCGTGCGGCTTCCCGCAGCACCCTGCTCGGCCGTGTCGGCGACCGCGTCGATGAGCCCGCCGAGCACCTCGACCACCTCGCGCACGGGGCGGTTTCGGACGACGAAGGTGCGCACCTGCCGACGCTCGTCCTGCGGCACGGCGGCCAGCCGCTCGAAGAGCGCACGGATCGCCGCGTGCTCGGATGGCGTCGCCGTCACGACGAGCGCTCCCGTGAGTTCGTCGCGCACGATCTTCCAGCGGCCCGCCGAACCCTGGGGTCCCGCGTCCTTGCAGGTCGACTCGACGAGCGCCGCCACCTCGGCGAGGCCGAACGAGGCGGTCGCGTAGGTCTCGGTCACGGTGGCCGCGGGCTGGTCGAATGCGGCAAGGAGCTGCTTCCACGCCGCGATGTCGCGGTCGGAGCCGCAGAGGACGACGCTCGATCCGTCGGCCGATGCGATCGGCTTGCCGCGCAGCGTCGACTTGCTCGCGTCCTCGCGGGCGGCGACGGCGGTCTGCGCCGCGGCGATCAGTTCCTGCGCGCGGACGAACCGCGCGGGAACCGACTCGATGCGCACCTCCGCGAGCGGCTGGTCGATGAGCGAGAGCAGGTACTCGGCCTGCGCGATGCGCGAGGCGTAGTCGGACACGAGGATCAGGTTCGAGCCTTCGATCGGGAACACGCCGCCGACCTGCCGCGAGAGCACCTGCTTGATCGGCTCGACGAGTTCCCTGGCCTCGCGATGGCGTGCGCGGAGGACGACCGACCGGAACCCGCCGCCTTGGCCGGCATCTGCGGGCGCGGCGTCGCCGTCGCCCCCGCTGCGTTCAAGCCGCGCCGCGTTCGCCGCCTCGCCCGCGCGCACGATGCTCACGATGCGGCTGCCCGGCCGCCGCACGCTCGCGAGGCCGTTCGAGGCGAGGAGCTCGTTGGTGAGCGCCCACAGTTCGTCGGCCGACAGTGGCTCGGAGACGCGGATGGTCACCTTCGCACCGAGGTCGCCCTGCGCGTACTCGACTTCGAAACCCTGCTGCGCCGCGCAGAGGTCGACGAGGCGCGCAAGCGTGACCTCGCCGTTGAGAAGGGTCTGGGCCGCGGGCTTCGCAGCCTCAACGCGCGCCGACTCCTGCGCCCACGCAGACGACGGCCCCGCCTCGAGCAGGAGGAGCAGCGCGATGCAGCCGACCAGCGGCCGGTTTCGAGGAGGCGGTGAGCGGTGCTTCATGCGCAAGCCCTCATGAGTCACCTCGGCGCAGGGCGGCCGATGCTCGGTAGAGCGACCGCCGCGGTCACTCGGCGACGAGCGCAGCTTCGACGGATGGAAGAAGCGCAGCGAGCGACGCGGACGCAGCCGCGACCTCCGGGTGGGCGCGGGCGGCGGCGAGCAGCCCAGCGTACTGCGGATCGAGCGGCTCCCCCGTGCGCTGGCTGCGTGCCTCCTGCCGCACGGCCCGCTCGAGCATTTCCCACCCGGCCTCGCTTCGCGAGACCACCAGGAACTCGGTCGGCACCCGGCGCTTCCGACCGGCGTCGATCGCATCAAGCGTCACGACGACCGCAGGATCGAGGCCTTCGAGCGCGATGCCGCGAAGCACCGAGCGAACGGCCGCGACGGCGGCCGCTGCGTTCTGGACGGCGAGCTCCCGCTGAGGGATGCCTGCCGCCGCGTCGCCGCTCCCGTCCTGAGCGGACTGACGCGCCTCCTCGAGCGCATCCGCCGCAACGGCGAGGGCCGCCTTTGTCTGCTCGAGGCCGTCGAGCCCGACGGTCGCATCGACGAGTCTCTGAACGATCGCCGCGCATCCCTCCGCATCGACTCCAACCGCGGCGAGCGCTGCGGCGTCGAGGCCGATCTCGACGGCGATGCGACGCGCGGTCGCGTTCGACGGCGGTGGTGCCGGGGGCGCGTCCTGCACGAGCCCTGCTGCGCGCGCTTCGCACGGAACGAGTGCGGCGGTGAAGATGCAGCAGCCGACGCATAGAAGCACGGCGTGCGAGGCAGCGCTGGACGCCGCCGAAAGATGCGATGGGCGAGTGACGGACTTCATCGGACCCTCCACCTGTGCGAAGCGACTGCTCGCGTGGCCGACATCCACGCCGATGGCGCAGCGGACGCGCGAACATCACCCGTTGACAACCGCGCGAAGACCCGCGCCTCCGCGACTCCGAGCGCGGCGGGACAGGGCGCCTCGCTCATCGGACACACTACTGACTCAGGCCCCCGATGCAATGACGGCGGAGTGACTTTGTCCACAAACATGAATTTTGTAGTTGACTCGATCCACGCTGACGCTAAGTTGGCCACGGCGGCGCATCGACGCGACGCCCTGGGGGCGGCACGCTCCGTCGCGTGTCGTTTCGCGCGGGCCGGGCCGCTGGTTGGATGTCGTCACATCGAATGGATGCTCTCGTTGGAGAGAAGGCAGAGCGCTCGCGCGCCGAGGGATGTTGTTTGCCTTATCCAGATTGGGCGATATCGCGGGATCTCGCGGTCGAGCGTCGTGTGAAGCCGACGATCGCACGGGTTGCCGCGGAAGGTACAGCGAGGTGGCGAGTCCTCAATGCAGTGGTCCTGAGCTCGACTGCGCTCGCGACGGGGAGTTTCTGGCAACACCTTGATTCTCAATGCTGAGCGGCCGCGTGCAAGGTGGCCGAGGAGTACCGAACATGCGACACGCGAAGCGCTCGCCAGCACGGCAGCACCAACCCCGCCCACTCGCCCACGCGAGGGAAGGGTGCCCGCCTCGGTGCGGATCCTTGATTGTCCTCGCCACGAACATGCTCCTGCTTCCAGCAGTGGCGGTGTTCGGCGCGGCGGCGGTCCCGAGTCACCAGCTGGCGGCGCGCGCCGTTCCGATGGGCATCGCGACGCTCCCTGCCGCATTCGATCCATCGACCTTCAACGGAGATGACCCGATCCTTCAGATGGTCCCTCCGCTTCAGGAAATCGAGAGCGATGTCCCGCCGGCAGACATGCCTCCAGGGCCATACTGTGCGGGCCTTCCGTGCGGTTCGCCCACGACGATCGAGCCGCCGAAGGACACATCGCCAACCGGGGTTCCGTGTCTTGGGCTCGGTTGCGGGGACGCGCCGGAACTCGACGCGCCTGCGAAGGGAAATCCCTCGGGTTCGGTCGAGATCCCGAGTCTCCTGCTTCTGATTCACCCCGATGCAGTCCCATCGGTCGCTCCTCCTCAGGCCGACCCGGCGCCGATCGACGACCGGCTTCGAACTGCGCCCGGCTACGACCCCGATCCCTACCCTCAGCAGAACGACGGCTTGGCGCCCGATACGAACTATGGTCTCCCGCCATTCGCGATCACACCAGACCCGCCGCAGGACCTCAACCCAGGCCAGTGGTGGATGGGCATGCCAGGCGAGGCGGGCGGCTCGTGCTCAAGCTCGCTGAGCTGGAATGGCTCCAGCGGCCCGAACTCAACCGGCAATCCCGTCGACTTTGCGACGGGGCACAAGCTCGAGGGCGCGACCGATCTCGTCGTTCCGCTCGTAGGTCGGGATTTTGTGCTCGCTCGGGGCTACACAAGCCAGTTGACCGGCAATTCGGCGGACACCCTCAAACCCGTCTTTCCCAACCTCGCGGGCGCTGGCTGGATGCTCAACGTCAGCCAGCAGGTCATGGTGAACGTCGGCCTGCATGGAACGATCAACGGCAAGCCCTCCCTTATGGTTCCGCTGCCGCAGGGAATGACTCGGTTCATCTACCGTTCCGACGCCACTCCTCCGAGCTGGCGGCCCGTCGGAGCCAGCGACCAGTACATCGTGAAGTCGACCGCGCCCGCTCTTGATGGAACAGGCAGTCCGTCGGGGTCTGTCCCCGTGTGGAGGCTCATCGATCCCGGTAGCTTCACCCAGGAGTTCAAGCGTAGCTTCGAGGCCGGTCTGGACGGCGACGCAACCCAACCCGCTCAGGGGGAGGTCGGCTTGCTCCATCGGATCGTCGATCCGTACGGAAATCAGAGGATCTTCCACTACGAGAGGCTTGTCTCGAACGAGCCGAAGAGCACTCGACTTCGGAGGATCTTCCTCGACCAGTCCGTCGGCAGTGGAAGCCCGGAACTGGAGTTCAGCTGGTCCAACGGCTCGGGACGCCTCGAGAGGGTCGACCTGTTCCGCGGAACGGATGAAGGCACACGTGTGTGTGTGTCGCGCGTCAGCTACCGCTACGCGGGAGATGGGGAGCCGCATCTTGGATCCCCCGGAGACCTCGTCCAGGTGACGGTCGGCCATCTGGTCGACCAAGCCTCCGAGTCCGGCGGAGATCCGTGGCATCGAACGGTCACTCAATACAGATACCACAGCGCAGCTTCGGGCGAAGCGGGGCCTGCACAAGTCCGTGGACGCAAGCACCAGCTCAAGGCCGTCATTCGCCCGAGCTTGATCGAGGCGGCGGCACAGGCCTCGGCCCAACAAGGCTCGATCGTGAATCTCGACGGCTTTGCGGGCGAGCTCCTCGCTCGATCCGACGACGAGCCCGCGTGGGCGTCGGGCAATGGCATCCCTGCCCCGGAGCTTCGGGCGCTCTTCTCAAAGCTCGTGTCCTACGAGATCGGTGAATCCTTCGAGACCGGTGAATCGCGTCGGGTTCGCGCTCAGTTCCTGCTGACCGGCTGCCCCTGTGCGGGCACGGGCAGCCACGCAACCCGTCTTACGTACGACTATCTGGAGTGGCCGCAGGCTGCAGGAGGCTTCGTCCAGGGGGCGATCCGCCGCCAGCTCCGCATTCGCGAAGACCACCTCTCCAGCCCGACCTTCGATCCCGAAGCCGCTGATGGCGAACTCAAGCGGACCACCTACGTCGATCTGAGCCTGTTCCGCCGGCAGTTCCCGGGATCCGCCGGCAACCAGTCGACCATGATCGACTATCACCTGGTTCGGCACACGGTGACGGGAGTGCCTGTCGGTGGCGCCGAGAAGTTCTGGGTGACTCGGGCGGAATACACGCCCTCCGTCGACGCCTCGACTTCACTTCCCTCCTTCGTCTCGTGGGACATGCACGAAGTGAAGGGCCCCGAGTGCTTCGACTCGTACACGCCCGGAACTGACGGGGATGGCGGCAGCGCGCTGCAGCCGCCACATGCAGACCCGCGGGACTCCGGCGCGAGCTACTGGCGCTACGGATACGCGGATGGGCGCCTGACGACCGCATCGATGATGCAGCTGGGCCTCGACGAGGAGGCGCTCGTCCGACGGATCAACTACTCGGCGAGCAGGCCTTGGCTGGTGGCGAGCGTCGAGTTCTTCCGCAAGGCGGGCAGCACCCAGCCTGAGGACACCTCGACCATCCACTACGAGTATCGATTCGGCACTGAAGGCGAGATCTCCACGCCGATCACCCAGATCACCGTCGTGAGTGAACGCGACCGCATTGAGGAGAATGGGGATGCGGACGTCGACGGCGCCACCGAGTACCGCACCACGCGCTTCTTTGATCCCCGAGGCCGCGAAGCGTGCGTCCTGTATCCGGACGGGACCCTCGTCACGCGCTCGTTCGTCGACGAAACAGGCGCCGTCGCCAGCGTGAGCAGCAATGATGCGGGGGCCGCGACGCCGAGCGGCTGGAACTGGGATCAGAGCCTCCTCGAAGGTGCGCATCGGAACCTCGACGGCGGTAGCCTCACCTGGCGCTACGAGTACGACATCGTCGGGCGGGTGCGCTCGGCGACCGATCCAAGTGGGGTGCGTCGCCGCTACTACCGCGAGATGAGCGTGCTCGACGACCACGGCAACGCGGGCGACGGGCGTCCCGGCCTCCGGTACCTCCGCACGATCTCGCTCCCGGATGTCCGCGAGGGAGTCCCGAACGGCGGCGCCAAGGCGACTTGGATGACCGCCTCGGGCTCAACCATCGCCACCGTTCGCTACGACATGGTCTCGAGCGACCACAGCGACTTCGAGTCGGTCTTCCCGGGCTACGGCCTCTCGCTCGGAGCGATGCGCTCGCGCTCGACCGTCCAGCAGAGCATCGTCGGCGATGTGGTCTCCCAGACCGTCTGGCACAACCTTGACGGCGAGGGCGACGGCGGAGGCTTCTACAGGACCCGTTACACCTACGACAGCGAGGGCCGGCTCCAGGATGTCATCGATCCGAACGGCAACATCACGCGCCGCGCCTACGACGCACTGGGTCGCGTCGCCTCACTTCAGTCAGGAGTCGAGGGTCAGGCAGGCCTCGTTACCGACTCCGAGTACTTCTACGACGGCGGAACGCCGAACGATCGCATCAAGGTGGGCTCTGGGCGTCTGACGCTTGCGAGAGGAACCTCGACCGCCGAGGACGCGAACGATGGAGTCGCCGTTCGATACACGCACGACGCTCGAGGCCGACTCACGAGCGTCCAGAGCAGCTCGAGCGATGTGCCCTCGACCTACTTCGAATACGACAACCTCAACCGAGTCGTGCGGTTTGCGACCTACCGCGGCAACGCGACACACTCGGGCTTCACCGGCGCGAACAGTGGCCGCCTCTCGCTCGTCACGCTGAACTACAGCCAGCGCGGCTTCGTGTACTCGACCCTCGCGTCGACGGAACCGGCGCAGGGCGCGGAGTCTCCCACCCTGGCCTCGTTCGTCTGGCGCGACAGCCTCGGCCGAACCTTGGCGACATGGGGCGCCAGCGGACCCGCGACGAAGTACCGCTACGACGGCCTCGGCAGAACCACCGCCGTCTGGACGACCGACCGTGGCAGCGACGCGGCACCTGGTACGAGCGGCAGCCTCGCCAGCGCCTCGAACATCGATGGCGACACCGTGTTCGACTCTCTCGTCCAGGAGTACCACAGCGCCACCATCGACGGAGTCCTCGTCGCGAACGGCCTTCCCGCCCTCACCATCGGAACCGGCCGGCACCATCGTTCGACGCAGGCCGGCCTCACGGCCGACTCAAGCATCGCTTCATACTCCGCGGTCGAGTTCGACCAGTTCGCTCGCCCCGCGCGGTCGCGCTACTTCGGCACCAATCAATCCAGCGGATTCGTGGCGGGCGGCGCGACGAACAAGCCGAGCTTCGACGCCGCTTCCCGATCGTGGAGTGCCGCCACGGGCATCAAGACCATCGACACCGAGTACCGCTACGACACGCTCGGCCGTGCCGACCGCATCGTCACCGCGGGCCCCGGCGACATGCCGAGCACGATCGTCACCAAGCTCTTCTTCGACGACATGGGCCGCGAGGTCGCCGTCGCGGAGAACTGGAAGGACGCGTCGATCTCCTGGGACCAGACCGCTTGGCGCTGGCGCGCGCTGGGCATGGACACCACGAAACCCGACGAGGACCGTGTCACTAGCACGACCCACCGGCTCGTTCCTACCTCCGCCGCACCCAAGCCGTATGTTGAGCAGGTCGTCCACTACCTGAAGGCTGGCGCTTCCAACGAGAGCGTCCAGGTCACCCGATACGAGTTCGGCCTCGATGCCACGGGCGAGTTCGCCTCGCAGCGTCGCTCGAACAGCCTCCTCTCCCGCGTTCTCTATCCGAACCGAAGCACGCTCGACCCCGCGCTGGAGGGACTTCCAAACTCCGCCGACTCGGTGGTCTCCGCCTACGACCGCGCCGGCCGCCTGAAGAAGCAGCGCGACCAGCGCGGCGTCACCCACGAGTTCGTCTACGACCCCCTCGGGCGCATCACCGAGAACATCGCGACCGGCGGTGGCACCGACGTCGACGACTGGATGGACCGCGTCCGGCTCGAGTACGAGCCCTTCACCGGCAGGCTCAAGGCCGTCCGCTCGCTCAAGCAGACGAGCCCGGGCTCCTTCGCCGTCCTCAACGCCGTCCAGTTCGGCTACGACCCCGACTCCGGCCTCCTCAACTCCATGCTCCAGAACCCCGTCGGCGACATCACCGTCGGCGGCGGCGGCGCCCCCACCGGCACCACCAAGGAGGTCCGCTACCAGTACGCCCTCTCCCCGTACAACCCCTCCGCCAACTCCGCCACCGAGCACAACTTCATCCGCCTCGGCGGCACGACGTACCCCTCGGGCCACATCCTCGGCGTCGGCTACGGCCAGCCGAACAGCCTCGACAGCCGCGTCTCGCGCCCCCGTGCGCTCACGGTCAGCGGCGGCACGGTCAGCGCCGGCACCGCCGTCCAGTACTCCTACTTCGGCTTCAACACCCCCGTCGTCGTCGACTACCCCACGCCCGACATCCAGCTCGACTACTCCGTCGGCCACAACGGCTCCTCCTCCACCTCCGCCTACCCCGCGCTCGACACCTTCGGCCGCACGCGGCGGATCCTGTGGAAGGACGGCGCCTTCGCACCCGGCTCGACCGCGGGCGAGCCGAACCGCCCCCCGCTCGTCGAGCTCGCCTACGCCTTCGACCAGGCCTCGAACCTCGTCGCCAAGGCCGACGCCCGCCACGGCGCGTCCCGCAAGCGCGACGAGCAGTACACCCTCGACGGGCTCATGCGGCTCTTGAAGGCCCGCCGCGGCGACTTCACCGGCGCAGACCCCGTCCCAAGCGCCTTCGCCGCGGAGCCCGGCACCCAGCGGTACCAGTACGACTTCGTCGGAAACATCCGCTCAACCGACATCCTCGCGAACGCGAGCGAGCAGCAGAGCCCCGCCGACCGCAAGCTCGCCGCCAGCTTCAACGCCGTCAACGAGCAGGCGAACTACGTCGAGACGGTCGGCAGCGGGTCGACGGGATCGGTGCCCGCCACCTTCGCCATCACCCACGACGCCGCCGGCAACGTTCGCACCCGCGAGACCGTCGCGGGCGGGAACCGACTCGCCTACCGCCACGACCGCTGGGGGCGGCTGACGGAGGTCGACTTCCAGGTGAAGACCACCTCGGGCTACGACCCGAAGCCCCGCGCGCGCTACCGCTACAACGCACTCGGCATGCGCGCGCTCGTCGAGCGCGACGCGAACACCACCGACGGCAACAACGAGATCAACGAGCGGCGCTACCTCTACTACAACGCCGCGTGGCAGATCGTGGAGGAGCACGTTGACGCGGGGTTCGCCTCCGCCTCCGACCCCGTCTCCATCGACCGCATCGTCCAGAACATCTGGGGCCTCCGCTACATCGACGACCTCGTCCTCCGCCGCGTCGACGCGAACTACCCGGGCTCGGGCCCCCCGAGCTTCGCCGAGACCACCTCCGGCGACATCGACTGGGAGCAGTACCTCACGGACCACCAGTTCAGCGTCGTGGCGGCGGTCGGCCGCACCGGCACCCTCGCCTTCCGCGTCGCCTACGACGCCTTCGGCGAGGCGCGGCACCTGCCCGCGAAGGATGTAAACGGTGACGGCAAGGTCGACAGGACCGACACCACCCTCGCCCAGAACGCCTCGGGCAAGACGCTCGGCCAGCCCGGCTACAACCCCGACGCCGACTGGGACCGCGACGGCAAGATCACCTCCGCCGACGTCGCCCAGTTCGGGTCGCGGTCGTACGTCGCAGCGCTCCCGCAGGGGCAGCTCGCGCAGCCCGGCAGCGCGACGCAGCCAGTGGCAGGCGACACCTCCCCCACAGCCGACCTCGCGCGCGCCGCGAACGCGCGCTCCGACTTCAACATCGGCTTCTCGGGCTACCGCTTCAACGGCGACATCGGCGCGTACACCGTCCGCTTCAGGCACTACGACCCGACGCCGGGGATGTGCCGGTGGCTCGAGCGCGATCCCGCGGGGTACCAGGATGGGCCGAGCCTCTACTCGTACCTCGGCCGGAACCCGATGGCGGGGACGGATCCGTATGGGTTGTGGACGACCGAGTGGCACCACATCATCCCGCGGCAACATGGCGGGTTGGCCAACCAGTACTTCGGCGAGGACTTCCTCCACTCGGCCGACAACGGATGGCGGATGGATCGCGAGGCGCACCGCGCACTGCACAACGATGCGAAGTACAACGACCTCGTGCCCGATTTGCTTCGGGATCTCGAGAATGATGGCGTCCTCGAACGGGTCGACCCCGACGCTCCCGACGCAGGCGCACGGCAGGCGCGCAACCGAGAGGCGTTCCGCGACACCGCCAGGAGCCGGATCACGCAGGACGAGCGATTCCAGCGCTACTACGACCGCGGGTCGCAAGCGGAAGGCCGATATCGCAGTCGTCTTGAGAGTTCGCGAGGCAGCATGGCGACAAACGCCAAGCGGCTCGGGAAGGTGGTCAATCATCCCGCCGTGAAGATCCTGCTGCTCACGGTCTCGATCTCGGCGATCTCGGCGGAGGCGAAGGCGGCGGCCGCGATGTTCGGAGATGACAACGCCGCACGATGCGCGCATGCCCTGGTGGTGGGCCGCGAGCACGGGAGACTCTGGGGCGAGGGGATCGGTGGTGCCATCTACGGCGCCACGGGGTTCGTCGTCGGCGGAGGCGTCGGCGCCATCGGTGGCGGCTACCTCGGCGCCAGCGCGGGCGGCGACATCGGCGCGGCGATCGGAGAGTCGATCGCTTTCAACCGATTCTGCAAGCGACCGCCCGGAAGACCGATCCCGCCGCCAGGAAGCGGACTGCGGCCCACGGCCGGCGCCGCCGCCGCCAGGCGCGATCCCACCTCTTGCCACGAGAGCACACCCTGACTTGGATCATCGGGCCGATCGGCCAGCACGGCCTTGTACGATCCCGTCGGACTCTCGCCCCGGCCAGCGGACGCGCGAAGACCTTCCCCCAACGCAGTCATCCCCGACGCCCATCCCGGCTCCGATCGCTTCAACAGCCATGAATCCCAACACGAAGTTCTTCTGCATCTCGCACAGGACCAGCGGCCGCTGGTACTCGGGCACCTCCCAGTACGGAAATCCGTTCTTCTCGTCCGTCGACAGATACACCTACCACGGCCTTGCCGTGAAGTGGAGCGACGGATGGATCTTCCCGACCCACGACGAGCCCTCGAAGGTCAAGTACATCCGCGGAAGCGCGCCGCGTCCGCCGCTCGTCATGCCCGGGATCGGGTTCGTACGAAAGAAGACGGCGGTGATCCGCGCAAGCCTGCTCCCGCTCTTCCGCTCGATGCAGGCCACGCCGGTCCCGTTCCAGTGGGACGGATACCTCGATCTGCCGTTCGGGCCCGGGGACCACATCCCGAACCTCCGCGGCGAGCGGCGCAGGGACTGGTGGAACTGGTGGGCCAACGAACAGGTGCTTCCTCGGGTGCGCGTCGGCGAACAGGGGCCGGACCCGGGCGAGTTCCTGAACCTCGAGTTGCCGGAACTCCACTTCCACATCTCGATGCCGAAGGCGCACATCATCGATTTCGCGCGCGTCTACGAGGGCGAGGCCATCTTCCGAGAGAACACCATCGAGAAGTGCAAGTTCTCGGTTCCGCCCGACGAACTACCGCCTGCTTGCTGGTGCTCGACGAAGTTGATCCTCCGGCGGGAGGTCTACCTCGAGCTCATCGATGCGTTTCCCGCCAGCCACTTCGACATCGCGCCGCAGGCGATCTGAGCGACGCCTCCACCGCGCCAGGCCCTTTCGAGCGGACCAGCCCATGACGGACTTCGACTCCATCGACCGCCGAATCCGGAAGACCCCGCAGTGCCGCTTCGGAGACGGGGCGTCGGACGCGGACATCGCCCGCGCCGAGTCGCAGCTCGGGGTCGAGATCAGGGGCGGATACCGCGAGTTCCTGCGCAGGTTCGGGTGGATGTACATCGCGGAGGACGAGGAGCTCGAGCCATTCATCGTCTGCGGGCTCGGCGGCGCCGAGGAGGCGGATGTCGTCCGCTTCACGATGACGGAGCGGACCGAGATGTCCCCCGCGCTTCCGACGACGCTGATCGCGGTGCACGACACGCACGCCGGCGATCGCTTCTGTCTCGACACATCCACGAACAGCGGGGGCGAGCCGTCCGTCGTGCTGTTCACCCACGACGGCGAGATCTTTCCGCTTGCGCCAGAGGAGGGGGACTTCGCCTCGTGGCTGAACACTCTCCTCCTCGCCTTGGATCCGTAGTCTGCCGCAGGGGCAGCTCGCGCCCGCCGCGAGCGTCGCCTCCCCGCTCAGCCCCGCGAACGCCCGCTCCGACTTCAACATCGGATTCTGCGGCTACCGCTTCAACGGCGACATCGGCGCGTACACCGTCCGCTTCCGCCACTACGACCCGACACCGGGGATGTGCCGGTGGCTCGAGCGCGATCCCGCGGGGTACCAGGATGGGCCGAGCCTCTACTCGTACCTCGGCCGCAACCCGATGGCGGGGACGGATCCGTATGGGCTTGCCTCGGATGGCGGGCATGGGTCGGCCGGGTTTGAAGACGTCCCGTCGAACCAGCGGCGACCCCCCGGCGACCCCATCCCGCCGCCCCGGCACGGCGTCGGGCTCGGCTCCGTCGCCCACGACTCCACGGCCGGGCGCTACATCGCCTGCGAGGACGCGCGCATCGCGAAGCTCCGCCACCCGCGCGCGGGCAGCTTCAGCAACAACTGGTACGGCAGGTCGTGGTACGAGACCGCCTGGGACACCGTCCGGCACATGGACCCGCACGAGGTCCTCGACGCGCTCGGCCTGATCCCCGGCATCGGCGTCCTCGCGGACCTCACCAACGCCGTCTGGTACGCCGTCGAGGGGCGCTACGGCGAGGCCCTCCTCAGCCTCGGAGCGGCGGTGCCGATCGTTGGCGACGCCGCCTCCGTGGCCAAGGTCCTCAGGCGCACGGAGGGCTTCGTCACCTGCACGGTCCTGAGGATCAAGTGCTTCGTGGCGGGGACGCTGGTCCTGACGCCGCTCGGCCCCGTCCCGATCGAGTCGATCCTGCCGGGCGACGAGGTCGTGAGCGTCGACGCCGAGACGGGCGCGCCCGTGGTGGCGAAGGTGCTCGGGGTGTCGCGCGGGATCGCGGCGGAGCCGTGCACGCAGGTGACGGTCGACGCGGGGAAGCGCGGGGCTGAAGACTTCGGGGCTGAAGGATTCGGGCCTCACGGCCTCGAGACCTTCACCGCCACCGACGGCCATCCATTCCTCGTCCTCTCGGGCGCGCGGCTCGACCTCCGCGGCGACGCCCCGCTAAACAACGTCCCCTTTCGCGTTAGCATGACCTGACGGGCCCTCGTAGCCCTTCCGCAGCCTGGCTGACCGCCGGGCTGTGTTCGTTTTGGGCCTCGTCAGCCCGCACGCACTCGGAACCGGGCGCACCGGGATTCCACACCTTGAAGGAGGTGCGGTCATGCCATTGACCGTGAACGTCGGGATCAGCAGGAAGGCGTCGGCTAACTACCAGTCCGCCGGCCTCACTATCGGCCTCACCGCGGAGCTCGACCAGTCGCTGCTGGCCGATCCGCCGAGGCTTCAGTCGGAGATCGACCGCATCTACAGGCAGGCGGAGGAGGCCCTCGACCGGAAGGCGGGCGGCATGACGGGCGCGGCGCCTACGACGGAGCCGCACGCGGCGATCAGCAGCGCCATGGATCGGCCTGCCGAGCGGCACGGTGTCGCAGCGAACGGCAGCGCCAACGGGAACGGCCACTCGAACGGCCATGGCGGCCACGCCACCAACGGCTCGGCCTACGGCGGCATGATCCGCCCGGCGACCGAGTCGCAGGTGCGGGCCTTGCGGGCGATCGCCAAGCGGAACCGCCTCGACCTCGATCGCGAGGCCCACGAGGAGTTCGGCGTCGAGGGCGCGGACCAGCTCGACGTGAAGC
>QLAH01000525.1_pt1 | contig 18392 bp, 13 predicted proteins | sample 4693081 | NCBI WGS metagenome assembly QLAH01 (sample SAMN09425401, study PRJNA476045) | Lake water metagenome, whole genome shotgun sequencing project.
TTTATCTGATTTTAAAATTGTTCAGTAAACCTCCACCTTTTAAATTCTAAGAAAATGTCAATCACAAAAACAGCCATAAAACGACCAATTTTATTTATTGTTTTCTTTTTAGTAGTTACAGGTTTTGGCCTCATGTCGTATAAAAACCTAAAGTATGAGTTGCTGCCCGATTTGGTTACTCCATATGTTACAGTTATAACGGAATATACTGGCGCTTCACCCAAAGAAGTAGAAGATGCTATAACAAAAAAAGTAGAAGAATCTGTTGCCGGTGTAAGCAAAATAAAACGAGTAAGCTCGCAATCGTCTGAAAACCTTTCAATCGTCACAATTGAATTTAGGCCTGATGCAGAGGTGAACCAAGCAGCACAAGAAACACAAAGAGCCGTTAGTAAGGTAATTCCCGAATTTCCTGCTAATGTAAAACTCCCTTCTATTGAAAAATACAATGTAAACGATTTACCTGTTTTACGAATAGGAGTTACCAGTAATTTACCTGAAACAGAATTGTATAAACTTGTGAAAGACGATATAAAAATTCGCCTGAACCAAGCAAAAAATATTGGACAAATTAAAATTGTTGGAGGGGCTAGCCGTGAAGTTAATGTAGCCGTTATTCCTCAAAAATTGGCTTTTTATCAAATATCTATAGCTGAAATTACTGAGGCAATAAGAAAGTACAACAGCGATATTCCTTTGGGTAATGTGAAAGACAATGATTTAGATATTGGGCTTCGGTTGAATTTAAAATCAGATAATATAGAAAACCTATCCAATATACCCATACGCAGTGATTCAAAGACGGGGACTATTTACCTTAAAGACCTTGCACAAGTAAATGATCAAGCTAAAGAACCAATTGTTTTTGCTAGGGTGAATCGTGAAAATTCTATTGGCTTGTTTATTACCAAACAAACTGGTTCAAATGCAGTAGAACTTTCAGAAGGGGTTAAAATTGCTTTGGCCGAATTAGAGAAAACCCATGCTAATAAAGGTTTAAAATTCACCATAACGCAAGATAGTAGCGAGTTTACCGTTCAAGCAGCTCGAGCAGTGTATAAAGACTTTTTTATTGCTTTATTCTTAGTTGCAATTGTGATGTTGGTTTTTTTACATAGTCTACGGAATGCACTAATTGTTATGCTTGCCATACCAACCTCGTTAATGACATCCTTTATACTTATGTATTTTATGGGATACACACTTAACCTAATGACATTACTTGCTATGAGTTTAGTTATTGGAATTTTAGTGGATGATAGCATAGTTGTTCTTGAAAACATTTATCGTCATTTGGAAATGGGAAAGGACAAGGTTAAAGCATCATTAGATGGAAGAAACGAGATTGGTTTTGCGGCACTTTCAATCACGCTTGTAGATGTAGTGGTTTTTTTGCCTTTGGTTTTTGTACCAGGTTTAGTAGGCAGTTTGGTAAAACAATTTGCCCTTGTAATTGTGGTTTCAACTTTAACAAGTTTATTGGTTTCATTCACACTTACACCAATGATCGCTTCAAGGTTTGCCAAGTTAGAAACGCCAAACCCCAATACATTTTTTGGAAAAATTAGCCATTTCTTTGAACACCTCATTAAACGGCTTACAGACTGGTATGTGGTTAAATTGAGTTGGTGTTTAAAACACAAATTAATAACAATAACTGCAACATTAACGCTATTCATTGGATCATTTGGATTAATAACTGGCGGTTACGTAGGTTCAGAGTTTGCCCCTTCAACTGACAAAGGTGAGTTATCTCTTTTAGTAAACTTACAACCTGGAACAAAACTTTCGGCTACTCATGAAGCGGTAAAAGCAATCGAAGAAAAAATAAAAAACTTACCAGAAATAGAGCGGGTTTTTAGCACGGTGGGCTATCAATCAAGTAGCGCAGGAGAATTGTTTAACCCCAATGTAGCAGCTATTAATGTGTCTCTTGTGCCAGCCAATGAACGAACAAAATCACTCAAAGAATTAGGCAGGGAAATTCGCAATTCTGCTATGACAGTTCCAAATATAAAGGCAAGAGTTTCCCCAGTAGGATTATTAGGTGCGGACGATTCTCCAATTATTTTGCTATTAAAAAGTGAAAACAGAGATAGTTTGACTGAAGCAGCCAATAGGCTTTTGGATTATGTGAGAACAATAGAAGGAACATTTAATGCAAGACTTTCGACAGAATTAGGCAAAGCTGAATTTGAATTGGTAGTTGATAAAGAAAAAGCTGCTTTGCTTGGTGTAAATGTAGATAATATTGGTTTGGTTTTACGTAATGCAATCAATGGGTTTGAAGATTTAAAGCTTAAAACATCTACAGGAGAGGTAAATATGAGAATTCAATTTACGTCTGAAAACCGCGATGCTACAGATAAGATACAATATTATGCAGTGCAGAACGAAGCAGGCCATTTGGTGTACCTCAATCAATTTACTTCTACAAGACTTATATCTTCTGCAAGTACTTTGGAGCGTAGAAACAAGCAAAGCAGTATTTCTGTTATCTCACAAGTAAGCGGTAAATCAGTGGGAAATATTGGAGAAGAAATTAAAGCAAATATATCCTTGGCTGCAATTCCAAGTAATGTTACGCTTTCATATGAAGGTGATTTAGAGTTACAAGATGAATCATTTGGCAAATTAGGAATTGCATTGCTTACTTCATTTTTATTGATATACTTAATTATGGTAGCTCTTTACAACAATTGGAGTTATCCGTTTGTGGTGCTTTTTTCTATTCCTGTGGCTCTTATAGGTGCTTTATTAGCACTCGCTTTAACAGCCAAAAGCCTAAATGTATTTAGCATCTTTGGATTAATTATGATGATGGGCTTAGTAGCTAAAAATGCCATTTTATTGGTCGACAGAACAAACGAGGTACGAGCAGAAGGCATGAATCTTACAAAGGCTATTTTAAATGCTGGACAAACCAGAATTCGCCCTATTTTGATGACCACCTTAGCAATGGTAATTGGTATGTTGCCAATAGCCTTAGCCAAAGGTGCAGGAGCAGAACTCAACAGTGGAATGGCTTGGGTACTCATTGGCGGGCTTTCAAGCTCTATGTTTTTGACATTGGTATTTGTACCTGTTATTTACTATTTAGTCGCGAAGGGTTTAGAAAGATTGGATAAAAATGAAATACAAAAAGAAAATAAAGAGAATTCAGCATGGACTAATATTCAGAAAGCGATCGGGATTTTCATTATTGGATTTTTTGCTTTCAATCCTATTCAGGCTCAAACTAAATTGTTGAGTGTAGAGCAAGCCGTTCAGTTGGGTTTAGCAAGTAATACACATGTGCAGGTTGCACAGGTAGAACAACTGAAATCTAAATTCTTGAAACAAGAAGCAGCAAGCTACCTATACCCAAATATTACAGGTGGATTTGGTTACAATAGAAATATAAAACCACCAGTGTTTTTCTTTCCTTCTTTTGATGCTGACCCTAATACAGGAGCTTTGGTTATTAACGATAAAAAATTAGTACCGGTTAATGCGGCATCAGATAATGTTTATGACCTACGTACAAATTTTTCAATACCTATTTATAATCAAAATATTAAAAAGGGGCTTGAAATAGCTAAACTAAACGAAAAGTTGCAAAACGAGAATTTCATATTAACAAAGGTTCAGATTCGCGAAGAAATTCAAATTGCTTACTTTAATACCTTGTTGGCCGTAGAGCAAAGTAAGGTAGCTGAAAAATCAATTGCAAATGCTGAAAGAAATCTCTTTTATATAAAATCTCAGTTTGAACAGGGCTTAGTTAAAGCAAACGACACTTTAAATGTTTATATCAATTTTGAAAGCATGAAAGCAGGCTTGTTAAGAACCGAAAATGCAATCAAGCAATCTAAAAATCTATTGAAATACCTAGTTGGCTTACCGATTGAAACTAGTATACAACTTACTGACGGTTTATCCTTTAAAGAAATTATGGAAGAAAGTGAAAATATAGATTTCATGCTTCGCCCAGAGTTTCGCATCAATATGTTAAATGCTGACATTGCAAAAAAACAAATTTCAATGGAACGAAGTCGCTATTTGCCCGATTTGCAATTTGTATCACAATATCAAATATTAACACAAGCAAATAATTTTCAGTTTAGAAATTATCAATACCCCCAAGCATTCTTTGTTGGTGTGCAGTTGAATGTGCCTATTTTTGACGGATTTAGAACCAACTCAAAAGTTCAGTTTGCAAAGGCTCAACTTAGGCAAACAGAAATTCAACAAGCTGATTTAAAAAATAAAATAAGTTTGGAAGTTCAAAATGCTATTGATAACCTAAATGAGGCTAAGGCTAATTATACGCTTCAAACCAAACTGATTCAAGCTACCCAGCGAAACTTAGAATTAGTTACCGACCGTTGGAAGCAAGGTTTGATAAGATTCATTGAAGTTTCTGAAGCCGAATTGGAATTGATAAAAGCGCAAATTAACCAAACTGGTGCTTTACATCAATATAAGTTGGTAGAAATTGCTTACCAGCGTGCATTAGGGAAAAATTCGAATAACTGACAAAAAATGAAAACTAAAATTTGTATTTTGTTCAATATAATTAATCAGGGTGAAGAACAAGATAATTGAAAAATCATTTTAAGCTATGTTTGTTCTCTATATAGAGGGCAAACTTTTGGTATCAGTTTAGTCAGGTTTATTCAGTTACACAGAAATTTGAAAAAAGTGTATTAACAATGAAAGCGGCAGAAAATCAAAATAGATATATCAAATACAGGTTTTATGGATATCCTGTAGTTGCAGTGCTTCTGTATCTATTATTCATTCTAATCAACCCATTGGAAGGATTTTTTGCCTCTTATTCGTCATATCAATTCCAAGACTACTTAAATGAAATTGGTTACTTGATTTTATTTACAGTTCTTGCAATTGAATCAGGGATTGGTACTACGCGTTTATTGGATAAATACGTCAAATGGGAAAACAAACCAATACAAAGAATCATATTGCAGCTGTTCTTTCAGATACTTGTTTTGATTTTTTCTTTTATCGTTCTTTCTAAAATTACCGCTTTTATTTCTCCAAGCTTTATTTCGCCTCAAGAAGAATTACTCATTCGACAAGCAATTGTTTTAGGCGTTTTAGTTTCAATAATTGTAACTTCATTTTTTACCGCCGAACATTTTCTATTAAGTTGGAATGATGCAAAGTTGAAAGCTACTTTATTAGAAAAAAAAGCATTAGAAGCTGAATTAGCTGCATTAAGAACACAAATAGATCCACATTTTTTGTTTAATAATTTCAGTACATTAACAGCACTAATTGAAGATGACAAAAAAGCAGCCCTCATATTTTTAGAAAGTCTTACTAGTGTGTATCGTTATTTGCTTACACATAGAAACAAATCATTAGCAGCTGTTTTAGACGAATCACTTTTTGCGCATGCATATATCTATTTATACCAAGTAAGGTATGGTAAAAATTTTAGTGTAATCATTGACATTCATCCCGATTCTTTGCAAGATTATATTCCCCCTTTGACACTTCAATTACTCATTGAAAATGCTGTAAAACATAATACTATATCGGCAAATGAACCATTAGTAATTAAAGTATTTAATTTAGACAACCAGTTTTTGATTGTAGAGAATAACCTTAATCCCAAAACAATTAAAGAGGAAAGTACAGGTTTAGGATTAGAAAATATAAACCAACGTTATCAACTTTTAGGATTTGAGAATGGGATTGTAATAAACAACACTAAACATTCTTTTCAAGTAATTATTCCACTTATAAAAAATGACGATTAACTGCTTAATTATAGAAGACGAAATACCCAATGCCAACCGCTTAGAAAAGCTATTGGGACAAACAGATTTTGAAGTTGCTGTATTGGAAAAGCTTGCAACCATAAAAGACACTTTAATATGGCTAAAAGGCCAACCCAAACCTGACCTGTTATTATTGGATGTTCGCCTTTCAGATGGCATCAGTTTTGAAATATTTAAACAAATTGAAATTGACATTCCAATTATATTTACTACCGCATACGATGAATATGCCATTCAAGCCTTCAAAGTAAATAGTATTGACTATCTTTTAAAACCTATTTTATTAGCCGATTTAAATGCAGCACTTCATAAGTTTGCAAAAAAGCAAATGGTGAAGCCCGAAAATGACTTAACGAATTTGCTGAACCAACTTAAAGTTAATGAGCCAAATTACAGAAATAGGTTTTTAATAACATTCAGAGAACAATATATACCTATAGACATTAACCAAGTTGCCTATTTTTATTCACAAAATAAAATCACTTATCTAATTACTCATAAAAATGAGCATTACATTATTGATTTAACAATGGAACGATTAGAAGAAGAGCTTGATCCCAAACAGTTTTTCCGTGCTTCGAGACAATTAATTGTTAAACAAGAAAGTATTCAAAAAATCAGTACTCATTTTAATGCAAAAATAAAACTAGATTTATTGCCGGCATTAGATACAGAAGTGATATTAAGTAGGGAAAAATCTTCTGCACTAAAAGAATGGTTAAATAAATAACCCATTTTAAAAATTTAGCACAGTTGTAATTGTTCACGGTTCTGATCCAGTAAAAAGAGAAATGGAGTTTGCAAAACATCTTGCAAAAAAAGGAATTACTGTGCTAACCTATGATAAACGTGGTGTTGGAGAATCTGGTGGTGTATATGTAGGGCCATCTGTTGGCACGAATAATATTGACACTGCAAATCTTAATTTATTAACGCAGGATGCAAATGCAGCGGTAAATATATTTCGAACTTATTTGACCGATAAAAAAATTCCAATAGGATTGCTTGGCTTCAGTCAAGCAGGATGGATAATTCCAATTACAGCAAGTGATAATCCGCAAGTAGAATGTATGGTTTTATTTAGTTGTCCTACAATTACTACGCTAGAACAACTCCGATTTCAATTTTATACCAATGGAGATAATAATTTCTGGGAAAATCATACCGAGGCTGATGCTCGAAAGCATATTAATTATGATCAAGATAGGTATCAATTCGTAGCCACTGATCCAAAAAGTTCTCTTAATACTGTTTCTATACCGGGTCTTTGGCTTTTTGGTGAGATGGATATACAAATTCCTGTAAAGTTGTGCATTGAACAATTAAACTTATTTAAGGTTCAAGGGAAACCCTTTGAGTATACTTTATTTCCAACATTGGGACATAATACAGCATCAGGCAATGATACAGCTCCTTTTGACATTTCAATTCAATGGATTAAACGGAATTTTTCAAGACGATAAACCATACACATCTAACTTATGGATTAGTGTTTTTTGGTGTTTAGTACTTCTTGGGTTCAGCGCTTTTTTTCGACATACAATTAATTTTAAGTTTGGCCTTGTAGATACGCCTATATTGGCCTAAATGATATTTTTATCGGATCACAAGGTAGGGGGAGGAGTGTGGATATGGCAACAATTATCAGTTAAATAGTTTTTTGTATGCGTAGACCTATTAAAATTTGATATCTACAACTAATTAAACTGTGAATTTTGCAACTTATTTCCCTAAATGTATAAAGTACTAGCTTAATTAAAGTATGAACTTTATATTGAGTTTAAAGGTGTTACTGCAAGAGATGATGTAGTTTCTCATCCTCTAGTTACTGTATCACTTCCACTACCACCTACTACACAAATTTATATTCAATCAACCAATACTGATGAAAGCATGAAAACAAAAACTGAATTAGAACACTCTATCATTAGTGTAACTACTAAAATAAATCAAAAGTTTCCAGAATTAACTAAGTACATTAATGAAATGCCTGTAAATATTTCAGAGAATAATCAGGAGGATATAAATACTAAAAACCTTAATGAATACCACAACTCATTAGTGGAGTTGTTAGAAAAGTATTCAAAAACACATACTTCAATGGGTTATGAATATCCGGACGGTGATGATATTTATAATAGAGGGAAGATAGATTCGGAAGTAAACCCAAGTGATCTTTCAAAAGTTAAAACGGCAAACGAAGAAGAAGGCTCACTGAATGAAAAAGATTTTAATGATGATATGTCTGGCGATGATTTAGATATTCCAGGATCAGAATTAGACGACCAACAGGAAAGTGCGGGCAGTGAAGATGAAGAAAACAATTATTACAGTTTGGGCGGAGACAATCATGCTAACCTTGATGAGGACAAGAGCTAAAATCTCATTAAAATTATTAAAAATGAAAATTCAATTTAATACAGACAAAACCATTAATAGTGAAAAAAGAAATAGAATCAAATAAGTACTTAGGCATCTGGATGGATCATTCAGTAACTAATTTAATTGATATTGAATCGGGAGATAAAATGACCAAAAAGCAACAATTTGCTTTTGTGAAAAATTATTTTCCTAATTAACAACTAATACGTAATTACATCGCTAACTTCAAGGAATGATTGCTGATAACATCAATATTCTTCTTGCAGACGATGACTATACCGATTGCCTACTTTTCAAAGACGCTTTAGAAGAGCTACCTGTAACTGCCACGCTTACAATTGTTCATAATGGTGTAGAACTGATTGAAGAGATTTCAAAGCAAGGAAGTAAGTTTCCTGATGTACTATTCTTAGACCTCAACATGCCACGCAAAAACGGATTTGTTTCTTTGGGTGAAATAAAACGTAATACTGACCTCCAGGATCTGCCTGTTATTATTTTTTCTACTGCTTCAGATGAAGCAACAGTTAATAATGTTTTCAGAGATGCAGCTCACTATTACATCTGTAAGCCACCTGTTTTTTTGCAATTAAAAAAAAGTAATATATGAGGCACTCATGCTAATAACGCAAAAAAATAATCGATTCCCGCTTAAACAGAACTTTTTGATATCAGGCGATTCTATCATTATCCCTGACGCAAAATGAAGATACCCCTAACTCCCCAAAAAATAAATACTAAAAAAGAGGCATCGGAATTTCTTACAGAAGAAAAAAAATACCTCAGTCTGTTTCACAATCTGCTGATACAAACAACAGTTGCCATAGCAATTTTTCGTGGCAGTAATTATATAGTTGAGTTAGCCAATGACAATGCTTTAGAGATAATGGGTAAAGACAAGGGTTTTATTGGCAAGCCTCTTTTTTTAGCCATGCCCGAATGGGAACATCCAATAAAAAATACTTTGGACAACTTAATGCAAACTGGCGTGCCATATAAAGCCAAAGAGATAGAATTATCGTTGCATAGAAACGGTAAAGCTGAGACTGGCTGGTTTAATTTAGATTGTCAACCTATCCATGATGACGATAACACTGTTTCGGGCATTTTTGCATCAGTTAATGAGATAACGGAACAAGTACTAGCTCGAAAAAAAATGGAAGATAGCGATAAGAGGTATAATATGATGCTCTTGAATTCGACTTTTTCCTTTGCCGTGATAAAAGGGAAAGACCTAGTTGTTGATTTTGCCAACAACCAGATTAAAGAAGTTTGGGGAAGGGGGAATGATATAGAAGGTAAATCGCTGTTTGATATTATGCCAGAGATTATTGATACCCCATTCCCAGCTTTGCTTGAAGAAGTTCGTGCTACTGGTATTCCTTTTCATGGTGTTGATGTACAAAGCCCTAATAAACTTCATGGGCACTTAAAAGAAAAGTATTTTTTCAATTTTGTTTTTCAGCCTTATTTAGAAGCAGACCAAACTATTTCTGGTATTACAATTATTGGTAATGATGTAACTGAGCAAGTAATAGCAAAAAGGAAGATTGAGGAAAGCGAAGAACGTTTCAGGTCACTGGCCGATTTGATGCCAGCTAAAATAAGCATTGCAGATGCAGCTGGTAATGCTACCTATTTTAGTAAACACTGGCTAACCTTTAGCGGATACACTTTTGAAGAATTAAGAGATTTTGGCTACCAGAAAATTATGCATCCTGATGAGTTGGAAGAATTTCAAAAACGCTTTGAGCACGCTGCAATCACAGGGATCGACTTGGCTATGGAAATGCGGTTTAAAAATTCGGATGGGGATTATATATGGCATTTAAACATTGTATCGCCTATCAAAGATAAAAATGGGGAATTTGTCATGTGGGTGGGTGTTACCACAGAAATGCAGCATCAGAAAGAACAAAGAGAAGATTTAGAACAAGCTGTTGCGGAAAGAACGGAAGAATTATCAGCAGCCAACGAAGAGCTTATAAAAATGAACACAGAGTTAGAAGCATTTACTTATGTTTCTAGTCACGATTTGCAAGAACCCTTGCGAAAGATCCGAACCATTGCAGGGAGAATATTAGAAAAAGAAAATCAAAATTTATCCGATAGTGGAAAAAATTATTTGCACCTCATGCAAAATGCAGCCGAACGGATGCAAACACTTATTCTAGATTTACTTGCCTTCTCCCGTTTAAGCATGGCAGATAGAAATTTTGAAACCACTGACCTCAACATTATTATTGAAGAAGTTAGAAATGAGTTTAAAGATACAATTGCAGAAAAGAATGCAGTTATAGAAGTAAAAGAAATCTGTGAGGTAAAAATAATCCCATTTCAGTTTCGTCAGTTGATGCACAATCTCATTAGCAATGCACTCAAGTTTTCAAATCCAAAAATACCACCCCATATTAAAATTAGTAGCGTAAATATAACTTACAGCCAAAAAAATGAAGCCAACCTTCCGCTTCATAAAGAATATTGCCATATTAGTATTTCAGATAACGGCATTGGTTTTGAAAAAGAATTTGCAGAAAAAATATTTGATGTTTTCCAGAAACTACATGCCAAAGATGAGTACGCAGGCACAGGTATTGGTCTTGCCATTGTAAAAAAAATAATTGAAAACCACAATGGCATCATTACGGCAACTAGCGAGCTAATGAAAGGAACTACATTCAATATTTACATTCCAGCATAAATGATAACAAGAACAAACGAAACCAAAGTCAGGGTAGATTTGTTGATTTTTTCATAAGAATAATACATATGTAGTATTGATTTAGCTGATTTATAGCAATTATTTTGTTGAATAAATATATTCAATGAAACAAACTACTATTAAATATTTATTCGCTATTTTCTTTACTTTATTTTCAGTATTGGATTCCTTTGGTCAGATTACGATCAATGAAAGTTTTATTGAGAGATATGATATTTCAAGAAGCTGGAGTAAAGCAGAAAGCCCAGGGCAGTATAATAGAATGCAGACTACAGTAAAATTTGATTTTACTCCCAATACAATTCAGAAGTATTGGCTACGAGGTACTTTTAATTTCCGATGGGAATTAGCAGAAACTTATACAATTATTCAAAGTGAAATCAGAAAATTGGATGATGGAAGCTCAGTTTATTTATAACTCACTAGTAATAAATACCAAATAGGAGTGAATAGAGGCTCCTTTAAAAATATCATCATTTTTGATGGATCTAAAAATATAGAATATGTATCTCAGTAAAATTTTAGCTGTTTTGATGGTATTACCCATAATGAGTGATGCAACAGTCACTAATTTAAATGATTGTAAGCAGGTTGAGCAATTCCAATTGTCAAACGGGGATCCAATAACATTGACTTACGAACAATGGAATGAATTATTACGAAAAAAAGTTATTGAGGTTTGTGAAAATGATTTTAATCAAGAGTTTAAAGAGTATCTATTCCGAAAAAAATTAACAGGATTATCCAGTAAAGAGGACGAAATAGTATATAATTTAAGTAGAGATAATAAGAATATCATATCCTTGGAAAAGTATAGTAGTAATGGCGAACTCAAATTTTTAGTTACTGCTTTTAAGAAAGCTTTTGCTCTATTGACCAAGAATGAAAGTTATATTGTGCCCTCTGCTGTTAGGAAGTTTTATGATTATGAAACTAAACAAACATATGATTTTAGAATGAAATTGGGTGTTTAGATTCTAGTATTGCTTCTTTCTTTTATCTGCATCTATGTTGCCCAGCATTCAACTATCTATGCAGATAATGTTATCCCTGATAAAATATAATTATTTTAATTAATAAATTAATTCAATGAAAAAGATATTTTTATTACTTTTCTTAGGTTGTATAAACCTCCAATTTGTAATTGCTCAAGATAGTTGGAAAGAAAGAGCTGATTTTTATGAAGTATTTAATATTGTGTTATTGAGTGCCGAAAAAGGGGATATAGACCCCGCGCTAAATCGCTTTGATGAATTGAAGTCGAAGTATAGTGTATTCCATAAAAGTATCATGCAAACATTTACCATTCCCAAAGAGAAAATGCGTAGGAATGCTGTGTTACTTTCGGAACAAGTAACTTATATCCGATTATTAATAGAAAGTAAAAAAATTACCCCAGAAATCATGTATGGAGAACTGCTTATCCTGCATGGCCTATTTTCTAAAATTAGATTAGAAAATGATGAGTGGTTTATTAGTAAATCTAATTTAAAATTTTACGAAAAGGAAGAGAAGCGCTATCGAGCTAAAAAAATAAGATTTTAAAAAAAATCAATAATCCTTGATTATGAGAGCAAAAATCTTTTCCTTATTTATTGTTCTATTTCTTGGACTAGTTAATATAAATGCACAGAAAACCTGTCTCAGTGGTAATTGTATTGATGGTCCTGGTGTAATGCTGAATAAAGACGGGGATACCACTATCAGTATTTTTAAAGATGGTAATATTAGTGATCAAGTAATTGTTGCCAAAAAGAATCATCAGGCTTATTCCTTGATTAGTGTTGGAGCTAGTAGGTGGTTTCTTGAAAAATCGGGAGATTCACTTCGGATTGGCCAAGGGGCGATTGTCAATAAAAACTTACAAGAGGATATTTCAAAAGGATATTATTTCATTACTAAGAAAGGTGATATATTTTTCGAAAACAACAAGCAGTTGTTGCAATTTACGAATGGGAAGTCTATAAAAGCAAAGATAAAAACTGCTGAACCCCAAAAGAATCGATTAGATTTTTTGAGTAATGGATCTGATTATATTGTGTTTCATTACGAGTTAGGTAAGGCAGTAAATGGTTTTTTCTTTGTTAATGCAACAAAGCGAGTTATTTCTTTTGATGTGGTAGAGAGCCGACTAGTTTTCAATAATTCAGTTGATAACGAGTTGTTTAAGCAAATTGAAAGTTCAATAATTAGCTTTTCCTTAAATGGGTTTGATGAGTACTATTTTAATAATTTTGATAAGCAACGAACCATTGACGGGTTGGAACAATATATCCTGAGATTAAGAAATACGCTTTTAAGACCAGTGGATAACTGTATTAAATTAGTTGAGCATGCTACTACTGAGTTTGAGAAGCTGATTCAAAAAAACAAAGAGGAAGTAGCAAAAAGTGCAAGTAATCCAATTACGTTAACCTATGAACAATGGAATGAGCTATTAAGGAAAAAAGTACTTGAAATTTGTAAAAGTGATTTTGAGCAAGAGTATAATGCCTATTTGTCTGACAAGGAATTATTAGACTTGCCTTCTAAAGATGATGAGATATTATATAACCTTAGTAGAGACAACGTAAACCTTATTTCATTGTCAAGTTACGCTAGTAATGGAGCATTAAAGTTTCTGATACCTGCCTTTAAAATGGCTTTTTCAAGAATATTAAAAGCCAATAGTTATATTGTTCCTTCTGCAACTAGAAAGTTTTTTGATTTAAAAACATCTCAATCATTTGATTTTAGGATGAAGTTGGGGAATTGAGAGTAGATTTTTTGTATCTTAATGGAATATGAATCTTATGCTTCAACAAAACGTATTCCTCTTCTTTCTCTTAATCAATGTAACTAACCTAGTTGCCCAGGATCATACTGCTAAATATCCTGTATACAAGGGTAATGATTTAGGTCTCACATACACGCCAAAACAATCAACTTTTAAAATTTGGTCTCCTACAGCGGTTGCGGCTAGAATTAATTTCTATAAAACCGATTTAGGCGGCGTTTCTGATCGCACCGTGCAAATGGAAAAAGCGGCTAACGGTGTTTGGACAATAACCATCCCCCAAAACGTAAAAGACCAATATTATACTTTTCAGGTATTGATCAATAATAGTTGGAGTGCTGAAATAATTGACCCTTATGCAAAAGCCTGTGGCACCAATGGTTTCAGGGCACAAGTAGTTGACTTAAAGGAAACGAATCCAATTGGTTGGGATCAAGATAAATCGCCCAATTTTTCTGTAAAGAATCATCAAACTGATGCGGTTATATATGAATTACATGTAAGAGACGCGAGTATACATGCTAACAGCGGTATCAAAAACAAGGGTAAATATAGCGGACTTGCAGAATTGGGAACCAAAAACAGTTCTGGCAGCTCAACAGGGCTTTCACATTTGAAAGAATTGGGTGTTACCCATATTCACTTATTGCCTTTTTATGATTATAATTCTGTGGATGAAACTAAGCTCAATCAATACAATTGGGGATATGATCCAGTGAATTATAATATTCCTGAAGGATCATACAGTTCTAATCCGGCAGATGGCAAACAGCGAATTAAAGAATTAAAGGAACTTGTCAAAACCATGCACAGCAATGGTTTGAGAATAATAATGGATGTGGTATACAATCATACTGCGCTAATAGCTAATTCAAATTTTAATATTTTAGCTCCTGACTATTATTATAGAAAACGCGCTGATGGAACTTTTTCTGATGCCAGTGCCTGTGGCAATGAAACGGCTAGTGACAAAGCGATGTTCCAGAAGTTTATGTTAGAAAGCGTTTTGTATTGGGTGAAGGAATACCATATTGATGGTTTTCGTTTCGATTTAATGGGTATACATGATATTGAAACCATGAATTTAATTGCAGACACACTTCGCAAAATAAAGCCTTCGATAGTTTTATATGGGGAAGGTTGGACAGCTGGTGGATCCCCACTGCCCGACGCTAAAAGAGCACTCAAAGCCAATGCAAGTTTACTCAATGGTATTGCTGTTTTTAGTGATGATATGCGAGATGGGATAAAAGGGAGTGTTTTCAATATTGATGATCGCGGTTTTGCTACAGGTAAAATTGAAAACACTGAGTCTGTAAAGTTTGGTATAGTTGCCGCAGGTAAACATCCGCAAATAAACTATGCTAAAGTTAATTATTCAAAAGCCCCTTACACGTCTACTCCGGCAAGTTTAATTAATTATGCAGATTGTCACGATAATAATATTCTATGGGATAAGATTGCGCTTTCTTATAAAGAGGCTTCTGAAACGGATCGAATTAAAATGCACCAACTAGCTTATGCTATTGTATTAACATCGCAGGGTACGCCGTTTTTAACTGCTGGTTCAGAATTTTTAAGAACCAAGTTTGGGGTAGAAAATTCTTTTGATAAAGGGGATAGTATTAATGCAATCAATTGGGATTTGAAAACAAAAAATTTAGCGACCAATCAATATATACAGTCGCTTATTAAAATAAGAAGAGCACATCCTGCTTTTAGAATGACTTCAGCAAATCAAATAGCCAATCATTTGGTGTTTCAAAATAATTTACCCGAGGGGATTATAGCTTATACCTTGAATGGAGCCGCTGTAGGGGATAGTTGGAAAAAAATATGGGTAGGATTTAATGGAACACAAGCACCAAAAACATTAACGCTTCCTGTAGGTAATTGGAAAGTGGCTTCTATTAGCCATGCGTCTAGTATAGAAGGGAATCAGATAAAGTTGGATGGTAGTTCGGCGGTTATACTATACTCCAATTAAGTTGCAATTTTTCTTGATGAAGATTCTCTTATAACTAAAATAGGTTCAATAATAAGTTGTTGAAATACACTATCGTGTTTTAATTTATTTTGTATTTCTTTAATTAGTAGTTCAGCTGCTTTGTGTCCTATTTCTAAACCTGATTGGTCAATGGTTGATAAGGATGGATTAATGTATTTTCCTGCTGTTAAGTTGCTGAATCCAACAACCCCTACTTCATTTGGTACATGAATATTTAATTTTCTTAGTGCTGCTAAAACTCCAATAGCCATTTCATCATTAACACAAAAAATTGCGTCAGGTCTATCTTCTTTTTGCATAATGCTAAGGGCAACATTGTAGCCTTCTTCTTCTGTGCATTTTTCGCATTCAATTACAAATTTATTTTCTAGTGGTAGTTGGTATTTATCAAGTGCTGCTGTAAAACCATTTAATCTTGGCTGTGTATTTCTTGCTCCTTTTTGGCCTTTAAAATGAGCTATTCTTTTATAATTGTTTTTGATTAAATGCTCTGTGGCAATAAATGCTCCTGTAAAATCATTGGTTAATACTTTATGACTAGCAATTGTATTGGGTACTTTATCAAAAAATACCATTGGGAATCCTTCAGCATGTAACTCGGCAAAAAAATCTTCACTAAAATTATTATTTGATAATGAAACTAGTAACCCATCAATACCTGTATCAATTAGCGCACTTGTATTGATTCGCTCAGCATCTGCATCATTACCAGACTCGCAAATGAGGACTTGGTAGTTTAATTCTCTTGCTTTTGCAATAATTCCGCTCAAAATAGTTGAAGAATGAAAGTGAACAATTTTAGGAATGATTACACCAATCATGTTAGAGTGTTGATTCTTCAAATGAACAGCAAATGAATTTGGTCGATAGTGCATTGTTTCTACCAGTAATGCTACTTGATCTTTTATTCGTTGACTTATTTCTGGATGATTCTTAAGTGCTCTAGATACAGTAGCAACTGAAACTCCAAGTTTTTCTGCTATGTCTTTTAGTGTAGTTCTTTTTTTGAGCATAGTTGAAAGTTCAATAATTAAATTACCATTGTTCGTGCATAAGAAAAAAAATCTTTTCCACCGTAATCGTTTGCGTAAACGTTTGCATAAGATTTCTTCTTCTATTTTAACTATTCGTTGATTTTTCTATTGTCTAAACGTACAACTTCGAATGACAAATTGCTAAATGATTTAAACGATTGCTTATGAAAAAATTTATTTTTGGTAATAAGGGCATCATCTTGCTTTTATTTACTTTTCTTACTGCTCATTGTGTTTTTGCACAAAAATCATCTATCTCTGGTAAGGTGATAGATGTTAAAGGGGCGGTTATTGCTGGAGCTTCAGTAAAGTTAAAGGATGCCAAAATTGGTGTTGTTTCTAATGATGAAGGAAAGTTTACACTTTCTGTTAACGCTTCTACCAACACAACAATTATTGTATCATATGTAGGATATGATGACCAGTCTTTAGTTGTGGCTGATTTTGCAAAAGAATTAGTAGTAGTACTTAAAGAAGCTGGTAGTACTTTAAGCTCAGTAGTGGTTACTGCTAATAATAGCAGAAGAAGTCAAATGGAAATGCCCATTTCCGTAACAACATTCAGCGCATCAAAAATCGCATCATTAAGATTTAATAGTAATGCCGATATATTAAGGGTAGTTCCAGGTATCACAGCGGAAGGTGGTGGTGGTGACGTTGCCGCAAATATTTTTGTTCGAGGCTTACCTTCTGGTGGTCAATATCAATTTACTCCACTTCAAATTGATGGGATGCCAGTAGTCGGTACAATGGGTTTGAATTCTTCAGCACCAGATGTGTATTTTAGAAATGATCTAGGATTTAATAATATTGAATTTGTTCGTGGTGGTTCGTCAACATTATTTGGCGCTGGTTCTGTAGCTGGTATTATTAACTATGCTAGTAAGTACGGTTCTAATCAATCAAAAACTATGATTGAAACTGAATTTGCTTCTCCTGGTAAGGTTCGATTCGACTTTAATACTGGTGGTGCCATCACCGAGAACTCTTTGTTTTACAATATAAGCGGAACCTATCGTTACGATGAAGGACCTATTAGAACAGGACTTACTTCAAACGGGTATCAAGTAAGAGGAAATATTAGAAAAGTGATTAATAACGGTTTTCTAACTGTTCACTTTCAAATGATTGATGATAAAGCCCAATTCTTATTGCCTTATCCTTTAACAAGCAATAGAGAAAGGCCTGTTGGTTGGGATGGGAATACCATCTATAGTTTGCAAACAGCTGCTGCTACACTGCTTACCGCTCGTACACCGAATGGCCTTTATCAAAGTCAAGCAGCGAATGGTGCTTTCACAAAAGGCGGGTATATTATGGTAGATTTTCAAAAAGAATTTGAAAGTGGATGGAAGTTGAACGCTAAGATTCGTACAGCTAAATACCAACACCAGTTCAACTTCTTCGGAACTGATGGTAGCGGTAGAAATCCATTAACACAAGCCAATTTCCTAAAAACTATTACTGGTGCTGTTTCAGGCACGTATACATATGCTGATGATAATACGCCAGTAAACGCAAATGCCTTGGTTTTACAAAACAATATGACTGATAGAAACAGACCCTTGAACGAAATGTCCACATTGATGACACTTTCTAAAACGTTTAAGACCGGTAATATCAATCACAACTTTACCATGGGCTTTTTTGGTTCTAGAACAGAAGCTGTAGATTTTAATTT
>QLAH01000527.1_pt1 | contig 18291 bp, 17 predicted proteins | sample 4693081 | NCBI WGS metagenome assembly QLAH01 (sample SAMN09425401, study PRJNA476045) | Lake water metagenome, whole genome shotgun sequencing project.
GCTACAGGCGTCTGGGTGCGGCCTGCCAGAGAGCTAATCACTTCAACCTGGGCCAACTGCTGAAGCTGGAGCACCAGAGCGGCGGCATCGCCTGTACCGCCCAAAACCAGAATCCGTTTGATCGTCATGCTTAGAGGTTAGCTCAGTCGCAGCCCAATTCATCGTTTAAGGCCACAACTGACACAGAACCGATGCAGCCAGGCCAGGGAAATCAGCAGCCGTCAACCGCGCCTTGGGTGAAAAACAGGGGCTCAGGCTTGGAGACGCACAACCGCACAACCGCTCGAACTACCCAGCAGAGCTTTACCGAACCTGTCCGGGCGGCATATATCTGTCTGAGGCTAGAGTGGAACTACGCGATTCTGAACAACCCATGCTGTTGTCCTGCGAACCGTTGACTCGCCGGTCTTTGACGGGCTCTGCCGGATTGCCCGCATAGATGGTCATGGGTGCCAGCGACCGAACCGCCACTCCGCCCAGGGTTAGCACTGCCCCTCGCCCGACAACCACCCCTGGCCCAATTGCCGCCTGGGCCGCAATCCAGCTCGACTCCTGCACGTAAATCGGAGCCGTGATCAGATCAAAATCAATACTGCTCCAGCTATGGTTGCCGGTGCAAAAGTAAACGCCCTGGGAGATACAGACGTGACTTTCGATGGTAATCATCGCCAGATTGTCTAACCAGACGTTTTCGCCAATCCAAACATAGTCGCCCACCGTCAGCCGCCAGGGAAACTTCACCCGCACACCGGGCTTGAGCCGCACGCCCTGGCCAATCTTGGCTCCAAACCGCCGCAGCAGCCAAACCTTGAAGCTCGAAATTGGCAAAGCATAACTGCTCACCAGCGGCGAACCGACGAAATACCACAGCATTTGTTTCCAGAGCGGCGCGCCAGGGGTGTAGTCGCCGACTGTGTAGTGATCTAGGCGCATGTTGCTGGATGAGGAGGATGGGGGAGATGGGGGTGTTCACTCGAAATTGCTTTGGCCAATTGCTTTAGCCAATCGCTTTGGTGTGTCCATCATTTCCCTCTACGAATCTGCGGGGTAGAATCCGGAGAATCTACGACGATCGATTGAGTTGATTTGGCCGCCTGCGGTTTATCAACCAGAGCGGTTCACAGTGAACCTACCTATCCACTTCCTACCATCAGCGATACCAGAACCTGTCTCAGACCTGATCTGGATCAATTCCCAATTCCCGCAAGCGAGCCGCCAACTGCTCGGCCCGACGCTGGACTGCATCTCTTTCTTGCTGGACTGCATCTCTTTCCTGCTGGACTGCATTCAGGTTTTGCTGAAGCAGGGCTTGGCGCTGCTCTAGCTCGCGTCGTGACAGCAGCTTTTGCTCGGTCTGCGGATCGTAAAACCGCAGTTCTCTGGGCTGCCCGGCCTCTGAACCTTCGGTCTGCTGGAGCTGCAAGTCCAGACCCAGCGTTTGGCTGTGAAGATAGGGGACACCCCCTGCGGTCTGCAATTCTAACGGCTGGTACTGCCCTGTCTGCAATCGTCTGCCCTTCAACTGGGGCTGCAAATAGTCGGCGGTAGGGTCATACTGAAAATATTCTTCCACCCCAAGCCGGGCATAGAGCTGTGGCTTTTCCATCTCATCCTGTCGCCGCGTGGTGCGCGAGGTAATTTCTAAAACAAACGACGGCAGCCTGCCGCCTTCGAGCCAAGCCTGATAGCTGCGACGCTGCCGAGCCGGAACGCCAAACACCACAAACACATCGGGCGAAACAACGGCCTTGTTGTTGCCTTCCTGATAGTAGACAAACAGATTCCCTGACACATACACATCAGGCCGCCTCTCGAAATGGAGCCGCAGCACTTCCACCGCGTAGATCAGGTAATCGCGCGTCGCGTCGCTCTCCGTCATGGGCTGACCGTCCGATTCAGGGTAGATGACCCGGTTGCGGGCAGGAATAGGCTCTAGCATAGGCTCAAAATCAACGCCGCAACTCCCATTATGCCACCTACGATTACACACAAGCGGTTAGCCAAGTCGCACAGCCTGCTCAGGCCCCCTAATCCCCCCAAATATAGCCCTACGGGCATCCAAGAAAGCGGGACTTCTGAACCAGCGTTCTAACAGCTGAGATGCCAGCAGAATGAAGTGAATTCAGACTGCGAATCGCCACAGTCAGCCCATTGTCAGCTTTTCAAAGTTCCCCATTTATGGCTACGGTGTACACACAAGTCTCCTCAGCCCCCTACATCCCCCATTCTGGGGGACTGTGAGTTTGAGCTTTGTTCCTTTAGCCTCCTCCATTCCCAATGCTGGGGACGTTGAGCAGGGACGCAGCCTCTGAGCCTGAGAGGGTTAACACTCGGTTCGGAAGTCCCCCTTTCTTGGATGCCCGTAGGGCTATATTTGGGGGGATTAGGGGGCCGAAAGGACTTGTGTATACCATAGTTATGCTACGGCAGCTCTGGCCAAGCGGCTCAAAAATTCGCAGCACAACAAAGCCCAAAGCCTGATCGGAATAGATCAAACTCTGGGCAATGAATTGAGTTGTGGTGAACCGAATCAATCAGGCCGCCAAGAATTCTCGTTGGATGGAAACTCCTACGCCTCTGCTGCTTCAACCTCCGCCTGCTTCCGCTTCCGCATTGCCGCCAAGCCCATGCCGATCAGACCGGGGAGAAGGGCGGGGGTGGGGATGGGGGTGGGGTTAGGTGGAGAAGCGGCAAGCAGTTGGACATTCAGATTATCGAGAATAAGACTAGCTTGGTTACCTTGAAAGGCAGTGTTAATGATCAACTTATCAAACCCGGCTATGTCTCTCCAGCCGAGGATTGTTCCAATAGATCCTCCTGATTCAGTACCTTGACTAATCTGTAAACCTTGTCGATAGGTCTGCCATTGGATACCACTATATCCTGATGAAGTGGGAAAGCTACTAAGCAAGAACTCCAAACCAGTCATAAGGGCACCGTCTGTTGTGCTGATTGATACGGCATTAGATCCACCGAAATACAAACTATCCAAACCAGCAGTCAGAGAGAACCCAGACGGTTCCTTGAGTTCCAGTCCGTTCTCCACATAGTTAGAGATTGGATCATTGCTACGAATCGAATCAAAATTCGCAGACCGATCCACAGTCGTTACTGCTGAACCAGCACCCGTGCTGAAAATCGTTGCGGCTTCTGCCTCGTTGGCAACAATTCCAATTGCAGCCACGGCTCCAGCAGCCGTAATTCCTAGCCTGAGCCACATTCCGTCCATCTGTTTTTTCATTGATCTGAGTTACGGTACAACAGGGAAACTCAAGAAGCCAGATTGGAATGCAGTATAAGCTGAGCCTAAACCGTGACCTGAATAGGAAAACCATTAGGTAAGTTACACTGTATCCAATAGCTTCCCTGAGTCACTTGTTTACGAATATACAACGTTGAAAAACTTACAGCAATTCCGCCTAGGCAATTTCACTAATGCTTTACAGTTTGCGTTTAATCTCAGAATATAAAACACGATCGAGTAAATTAGATAGATCACTTAAGTTTATATCTATGTCTAAAATTTTTAGACACCAGAGACTTTCTTCAGCCGCTCATCTTCGCAAACTTGCAGAACTCAACTGCCAATTTTTGCCCAACTCAAAACAGCCCAGAGCCTGATCGGAGTAGACCAAGCCCTGGGCTATTTAATCATGAACTTTGCTCAACTGAGGCAGGTAAACGAACAGAGGCTAATCTATTAGCCCGCAGCGCCAAGGCTGTGTCAGAGGCTTAGGCTTCCTGCTCCTGCAATTTCTCCTGTGCTGCCTTCTTCTTCCGCATTGCGGCCAGACCCATGCCGATCAGACCGGGGAGAAGAGCGGGTGTGGGGATGGGCGTGGGAGGCTGTTGACCCTTAACATAGTAGGCCGAAATGTGGGAAAGTTCAGGTTGATTGCCGCCACCATTCAGCAAGCCCAGCGTTGACCAGGCTCCTGAGAAGGAGTTCGCTAGCGTGGATGGGTTGAAGAAATAAGCGCTCCAGCCATTTCCGCCTTTGACGCTGATCACCAGTGCCTCAATCAAATCATTGTTGTTGAGAGTGAGTGTCCAGTTGCCGGTTAACAAACCACTATTAGCAGAGGAGGTCAATAGCCCACTCGTTCCATTGCCATTTTGAATCTCTGTTCCCGCAGAAAGCCATGTTCCTGTAACGGCGAAATTAGGTGGCGCAAATGAACCATTGAGCAGTTCCAGCAGATTGACATTGTTGGGACTATTGCCAACGTCATTGCCCAGAATTTGCCCATAACAGGCGTTGGCGCTTCCTCCGCCCAAAGTCACGTCTGTGACCGCGCAGGTTGCTAAAAGCGCAGGGTTGTTGCTCTTAGCAGGAGATGTGTTGTCTTTAGGTTTATCAGATTTAGCATCAGCAGCCTGCGGTGATGAAATTACTGCCAAGAAACCAACCAGGAAAACACTCGTTAAAAATCGACTATTCACTTTTTCACTTACTCCAAAATAGAAAATGAGGTACCGCTCAGTGAACCTAAGCGATTCAGCAAACGAGGCTCAAAACCACCTGTGCCGTGATTCAGCTTTTAGTTCCAAAGCGACAGGTTTGATGAATGCGATAAATACACCTGAAAATTTCTGCGGCTTCAGCCTTGACGGCCTTAACGCTTAAAAGCCGATTCTAAATCTGGCAATCCACCTAGAGAAGCCACAGCAGAGAAACCGTAATCCAACCAATTCCCTGGGTAGCGCACCTAATTCTGTAACATGGATTACCCCTAACAGCTTCAAGAATAGAGCATGAAGCCCACCGTACAACTCCGTACTACTACGTAGAACAGACCGACTTATTCTAATCTTTATATGATGGCTGCTTCACAAACCCAGCGTTGCAAACCCAGCCGAGCAGCCAGCCTGTTCACCATTTACAGGTCGCAGAGCGCGTCAGAACTCTAGAAACTCCAGCCAGACAGGAAGCACCCAGCTACTCTTGAGGCCCCCTAAATCCCCCATTCTGGGGGACTTTGAGCAAGAACATCGTAGATTCTGAGCAGAAAAGCGCTCGAACCCGGTTCGGAAGTCCCCTTTCTTGGATGCCCGTAGGGCTATATTTGGGGGGATTTAGGAGGCCAAAAGGGCTTTAAGGCACTGCCTACAAAGTCCAGCAAGACAGGAGGCATCCAGCTACAGCCAGATTCTAGCCGGGTTAAAATACGAAGACTCTAATTCGACGCCTATTCCGGGATGGCATGATGCGAGAATCGGTGATTTATCAAGAGATTTTAGAAGAAGGTCGGCAAGAAGGAGAACGACTGTTGGTTCTGCGGCTCCTGACCCGTCGCGTCGGTTCCCTGCCAGATGCCCTGCAATCCCAGATCAAAACCCTGCCGCTGGACCAGCTAGAAGCGCTGGCTGAGGCGCTCCTGGAGTTTCAAAGCATCACAGATCTAGAAGCTTGGTTCAACTCCCAGTCAGCCTGATCTATTGCTCCATCTTCGCAAAGGCACTTGGTCGCAGCTTTTAATCAGGGTACTGCAACGCCTTCTATTCAGGATCAAGCCCCAACTCTCGCAGCCGCGCCGCTAATCGGTCGGCCCGTTGGCGCTCCTGTTCCGCCCGCTGATATTCCTGCTCGGCCCGTTGGCGCTCTTGCTCAGCGCGTTGGTGCTCTTGCTCAGCTCGCTCCTCAGCCGTTGCTACCCACCTGCCTGCCGCGTCATACCATCTCAGCCACAGACCCGTTGTCTTCTGATAGTCTCCCTGCCAAACACCCAAGCCCAACTCGATTTCTGCGAACCAAAATCTCTGCTCTGGCAAAGATACTGCCTCATATCGCGTCGCCACTAAGCGGAAGAGGCGAAACTGGTTTTGGTAGCGGTCAAACAACGCATAATAGGGAACCCGCAGCACCTGCTCATAGACCTGCCACTTCGTTGGGGGCGTATTGACTTCCCGCAAGGTCTGGCCCAGATCTTCGGCCTCTGTGCCCGGAGAAAGCAGCTCCACGATTAGGAAAGGGACAACTCCCTCCTGCCAGATCACATAGCTGAGGCGTAGATCCTGTTGGAAGCGAGCTGCGGACTTGCCCAATACCACAAACCAATCGGGGCGCTTGTACCAGAGCGTATGGTCAACGTCGTAGTACAGGTTCAGATCGGTTGCAATCAAGACTTGATCTGGCCTGTAGCGTTCAGGCGCAAAGGTTTCGCGAAGAAGCTGCGGCTGGAAATCGTGAAACTGATCTGGCAACCCTGATTCCTCCGGATCTTCACTGGGAAGATCACACATGGTGGGCAGCGTTTCCTTTGCAGACTGAGGCGAATTCGGCTGATACATGATGCTCCTTCCATGATGCCTCTCATGGTGCCAGCATGATTCTACCCGTCCATTCTACATGACAGCCGCTCAATCACTTATTGGTCATCCCCCTAGCCAATCTCCCGCCGCAAGTCCAAAAACTGTTGCGACGCCTTTTGTCAGAGATGCCTACTTCCGATTCAAGTAGTTAAAATCAGGCAGCATTCTTCCTAAAGAGGCGGGCTGTCCCAAACTCGCCCCCGTTCTGCCCGTCACAATCCAGACCAGCGACCGTCCGACATCTCTGGCAATCCGCAGCTTCGACTCTGGAGGCCGATCGGATGGAACCTCTACGGGCGTAAACGCAATGCCCCGACTGCCCAGCACCACCGTCGCAATCGCTTTGGCACGCGGCATGTGAAAATCAGAGGTAACCAGAAACAAATGCTGAATTCGCCGCTGCTCAAACTCAGGCACCAACGTTGTGAAGTTCGTGACGGTATCGGTAGCGCGATAGTCAAGGTGAAGGCGCTGGGTAGAAACACCAGCTGCCTGAAAAATTGTATAAACCGCCTGGGGAGTCCCATCACCGCTCGACACCCAGACTTCCAGATCTGGATAGTATTCAGCCATCTGAGCTGCCGCCTCTTCGCGTCCGGTGCCGCCGCCCAAGACCAGAATCATCTGGGGCTGGGGAGCTTGGTAAGCCGCAATTGCTAGCTTAATGGGCAGACTACTAAACCAAACCAGGGTTCCAGCTAGGCCGATTAGGGCTATCCATTTTGATATCTTGCCGCATCCGTTTCGCGTCATTTTCTGGTTTTAATTGTCCAGGCCAGTCGCTTTGCATTTACCAGCAGCTCTCCGGGTAACAGCGTCTTCACCAAACTTTTGACAATTGCCTTTAGAGTCAGAGGCAGCAACTGGCGTTGCAGTTCCAGCAGATCGGGAATCGGCATTGTTGCAGCTGAGCTGTTGGGAAAAGCTGGATAGTTGCGTTGAACACCAAACCCCAAGTAGCTGAAAATTTCGGGGCTAAGATTGTCAATAAACTCAGTATCAATCAGATTTTGTTCGCCGTGCCCCCTGTAGGCATCACCCACTTGGTCAACCTGGAATAGCAAAATATTCCGAGCGTGGTAGCGATTCGAGAAGGGGGCGGCTCGATGAATTGTATGAGTATCGCAGATGATCAGCCCCCCTTTGGGCATCTTACAGCTCACGACTGCATCCTGATGGTGAGTTTCCACCCAGTGATTGCTTAGATAGATTTCGTGGCTATACTGCTTAGACCAGGTGTGGGACGCCTTGAGATACTGAAACGGACTGATATTTTGCTCGGACAGGTAAAATAAGAACAGTAGTCCTGGCATCGTATGCTTACCGGTTAGCTGACTGTCAGTCTGCAAATTGTTATCCGTGTGCCAGGGCATATGCGAGCCTTGGCGCGTCTGGCAAAACCGATGATTCGTAAGTTGATACCGGGCTGTGAAATAGGCGTTGCAGATCTCCAGCACCTTCTCAGAAGTAATCAGGTCGTAAGCCTTCTTCGATTTAGCCAAACAGTGGGTCAAAAACTTTTGCGTTCCGGCAACTACAGTACCAACATTATTATGATTAACCAGCAGACTATCAAAACTGACTTCTGTCAGGAGCTGCTCAACATATGAGTCATTCAGAGCAATTTCCGTGAAATAACAACCCTCCTTCCGAATTGAATCAACAATCTCAGCTGCTGAGATGTCTTCAAACTGTTTTAGATACATCGGGTTACAAATTCAGGAAATGTATTTCATTTCAATCCAGTATATCAAGCCATAAACAGAGATGCAAATTTTATGAGAATTATCAAGTACCTGAAGATATACATTTTAGCTGCTCTGTAAATTGCTCCGCCAAAATCTGTTCGTACACCGCAGCCAGATCTTTCGCAATTGCTGGCCAGACGTAGCGCGACTGGGCTAGTCGCCGACCATTTTCCCCAAGCTGAGTTCGCAGTGCCGCCGAATTCAGAAGCTGGGCCAGCGCGTCTGCTAACGGCTCAATCTCCCCCACCACGACTAGACCCGCCTCGGCAGAGGCAATCTCTGCCGCAATTTGTATGCCCGGCGTGATCACAACCGGCAGTCCGGCCAGCAAAGCTTCTGCTACCGCAATCCCAAAGTTCTCCGAGAAAGAAGGCAGCACAAACAGATCGGCTCCCTGCAACAGCAGATCTTTCGCTTCGCCCTCCACCAGCCCCGCGAACGTAACGCAATCCGTCAAATTCAGCTCAGATGTCTGCTGCTTCAGGGCTGCAACATAGTCTGGCTCACCCGACCCGGCCAAGACGAGATGAAACACAACGCCTGCCTGCCGGAGCTGCGCCAGCGATTGCAACAGCAGATCGGGCCGCTTTTTATAGTGCAGCCGCGACAGAAACAGCACAATCGGGGCTGGAGTCTCAATTCCGTAGGCTGCCCGAACGCGAGCGGCGGCATGATTGCAGGGCTGGCTCGGATTGACGCCCAGTGGTAGCGTTACGGTCGGCGTCTGAATCCCAAACCGGCGGACATCGCTGGCTTCTTCTGCCGTCGTGCAGTGAATTGCGGCAGCTCGATCCAGATTGCGGCGTTCAATCAATTTGGTGTAAATCTGCTTCTTGCGCCGACTCTGCGCTAAAGCCCAGGGAGTGAGCTGCCCCATCGTCCGCACCGTGTAGGGAATACCGCGATAGCGAGCCACAGCCGCAGCACAGGTTGGTGCGTAGGAAAACAAATAGTGGTTATCGATCAGATCATAGTGGTGTAGATTTCTCCAGCACCATCCGGTTAGCGTTTTAGAAAAAATAAATTCTTTTAGCGCAGGCGGTTCGTAGGGCATAAACCAGACGGGTACCGAGTAATCTGGGTCTGCGGCAAACTGGTAGTCAACTGTCTGATCTGGATTACCAAATTCAGGGCAATCGTGATTCGTCGTCAAAATTTCGGCCTCGACATCCAGATCCCGCAGCGCCTTCACCAGATTCAGCGCCACCTGAGCTGGCCCCCCTAAACCTGGACTCAAAGAAGGAATGACGTGCAGAATTTTCATAATTAGGGTTGACGGTTTGGGGTAAGCTTGCGAAACACGATTAGGGCGATTACCGGCAGCATCGCAGTGGTCAACCAGAACATACTCCGCATCGTAATTGCGGCCCCAAAAAAACCTAGGGCATACACGACCAGCGCATAGTCCGACTGCTGCCGCATCGCCATCCGGTTCCACCAAGCCGCCAGCGCCCCGAGGAACAGTGACACCCCAATCACGCCAAACCAGCCTGCCATCATGTAGCTTTCACCCAGATAGGTCACAGCAACCGTCCATCCTGCTGCTCCAACAATGTCTTCAATGCTGACGCTCAGCCCCTCTGGTTTACCAGGAAGAAGCACCCGTGGAATCGGCCTGACCAACGACCAAGTAATGATCTCCATTCCCAGAAAAGGATGGTTGGCCGGCATGGCGTCAACCAGTGGGCCAATGGAGGACAAATTATAATCTACCGCTAGGGTATCTCGATTCGAACCGCTCTCGTAGACGCGATTTTGAATATAGTTGCGAAGTCCAATTGTTCTGAACTCCAGCATGTGGTAAGAGCCATAGACGACGACAAAGCCAGCCATCAAAATTGGTATAATCGTATTTATAAACGTGGTTTTGGATAGTGTTAGCAGATACCCCATCACGAAAGTGGCAACGTAAGCTACAAAGATGTTGCGTGTTCCTCCGGCAAAGCCGTGAAACAGCGTTAGAGCAAAAAGCGCCATCATGATTATGAGCTGCCAGAATGCATAGGAACGGCGGCGGTTCCAGACAACACCGGCTAGAGGCGGAATGATATATCGCATGAGCCCTAGTTCTGTCAGCAGGCTTCCCCATCCGCCGATTCGACCACGTCCCCAGGGTTCGGTAAATCGAGGGCCAATCATGCCTTCAATCAGGCGGGTTGGGTCAAACTTAACGGCAATCAGCATGTGCAGAAAGCCGAGCAGCGCTGAAATTAAATAGACGTTGAACAACGCCTGATTGGAAATTTCTTGTAGTTGTAGCCAGCGAGACTGCATCGGTTTTGGCCGAACCAGGTGTCGTCCGATCGTCAGTCCGGCAATACCTAGCAGCGTCATGTTGATTGCGCTGGCAGTTCTCGCTACGGTGGTCATGCCATTGAACTCTTCCTGCGGAAACAGGAACTCCATCAGAGTCAAGCCGTAGATGCCAATCAGGCAGAGCAGATCGGTACGAAACAAATTCCAAAGTCCTTTACGGCTGTCAAAGAAGACGCTAATCAAAAAACCAAGGCCAACTGGGATCGCGGCGGCTCTGGCCATTGTGGCTGGTGTCTCTTCAGCAGCGTAGCCCTGATAGGCCAGGAACAGCCCAAGCAGGAGACAAATCGTTCCTGCTGCGGTTGGAGCAGGCGGATAGTAATATCTGGAATCGGGATAAACTTCGAGTTCAACTGAATAGCTGGACCAGGACATACGGTAGGCTCCCCTAAACTTGAATCACGGTTCTGGGCTGCTCAACTGCCTGCTCGAACAGAGCGATCAACTCTTTAGCCCTGACATCCCAGATGAGGTTTTCCAGGACGAGCCGCTGGGCGTTTTGCCCCATCTCTTGGCACTTGGTTTGGTAGCTCAACATACGGTTCAGCGCGGTTGCAGCGGCAGGAATATCCTTCGGAGGAACCGTGTAGCCGTGCATCCCATCCTGGATCACGTCGGTAATGCCGCCATCGTTGCAGCAGATGATGGGTTTTCCGGCTACCATCGCCTCCAGATAAACCGTGGCAAACGGTTCGTCCCAGCCAACTAGGGCAAAGAAATCGGCCCAGGCCATTTCTTGCAGCACTTCTGAATGCGGTTTTTTGCCCAGCATTTGCACTCGCTGCTCCAGGCCGAGGCGAGAGATTGTCGCCCGTATTTTCTCTTCTTCAGACCCAGAGCCAACAATCCGAAGAATTGCATCCGGATGCTGTTCTGCAATTTGCCCGAAGGCTTCCACCAGCAGCGGTATGCCTTTGCGCCCGGCAAACAGGGCGCAGGTTAAAACCACAAGCTTGCCATGCAGATCTGCCGGTCGAGGAGTGACAAAGCAGGCTGACGGCAGCGGATCAACGCCGTTGTAGTGAGTGTCAACCTGTGCATCAGGAAAGAGCCGCTTCAGACTATGCTCCATCCGCTTGGATACCGTCAACATTGCCCAGGCTCGATCGGCCACAAACTGCATCGCAGCCTTTCGACGAGGATAAACATTGCCATCTGCAATTTCATCAAAATCATGGTCGAGCGTGACGATGGGCCGTTGCAGATCGGCAGGTAAATGGGCGGCTATCCAACCGTTGGGCAGTGTGTGATGGCAAAACAGAATGTCGGGTTGAAACTGTTCAATAATTCGACACAATTCCTGTTTAACAGACCACCAGGCGAGCTGCAAATAGGGCGCAGGATGACTATAGGCCCACTGTTTCATTGGCGGAATCGGATAGTAAAGCCAGCGCGGATAGAGCACCCGCACATTGCCTTCCCAGGTATACTCACTAGGACAATTGGCATAGGCTTTTGCGCCCGCTGTACTTGCCAGAGCCGACGGCAACCAGGACGTACAAGACACCACCAGAAGATCGATATTTTGCCGGGACAGTGCCTGAGCCTGCGTTAAAGCCCAGGTTCCCATCCAGGGATTACCGGGTTTTGGAAAGTAGGAGGCGAGAAAGAGAACTCGCAAACGGCGAGTAGTATTCATCATGTTTCACCCGTTACAGCGAAATAGCGCTCAACTAATCTTCAAGAACCCCAAGAACCGCAATATGAGAAGCTTGAGAATAGAGATGAATGGGACTTCCTTTTGTAGAAATTAGAGACATTTGGTTTGAGGCTTCAACGGTCGAAAGGTGCTCAAATAGCGAAAATGGATAAAAAATGCCGTCATAATTGGTGTCATGATAGCCACGACCTTTAGTCATCATAAACTTCAGCACCTGAAAGCCCAGGGTTTTACGAACAGCTTGTTTCCCAAAACGGGTTATTGCATTGCCCCATCCGTAGACATTGTGGTCTGATATAAAAACAGCTCGTTTGGCAACTCGCAACATCTCAGCAATAACCTGATCAGGACGTTCTACATGATGGAGGACACCAAAGGCCGTTACACAATCGAATGAGCTTTCGGCAAAAGGCAGAGTACGTCCATTGCCAATTACAATTTCTTCAGAACTGATTCCCTTGTTCAGAGCCTGTTGTCTGAGTTCCTCGACGGGTTCTACACCTATTACCTTGAGGTAAGGATGAGCTGTTTTGAGATAGGTCAACGCTCGGCCTGTTCCAGCACCCACATCCAGAAGAGATTGATAAGACTTTTCAGTGATGACACCTCGTAGAAACATCAAAGCATTAAAGTGCTCATCGTTATCGTGAAGTTGAGTTGCATCATAGCTGCCTGCTGTTTCAGCGTAGTACTGCTCCAGTTTTTTTTCTAAGCTCATATCCATTTTGAAAGACCTAATACAATTCGAGAATATAGAAATTGAATATCTAAAATTTTTGCAAATCAATTGTTTTTTCAAATACCTCAATCCAACGTTGTGCTCCAACGGGTGGAAGCCACTGTTTGGACTTCTCTAACGACGCAAGGCTAGCTGCTCGTAACTGCTCAGGTTCCTTGAGATATTGAATTAACGCCTGAGTAATGGCGTCGGCATCTCCCCTAGGCACAATGCAGCCATTCACGCCAGGTTCCACCAAATCATGGGCCGCTCCGACTGCATCCGAACAAACAATCGGCAGTCCGGCTCCCAAAGCTTGATTCACGACCACTCCCCAGCCATCGTAGCGACTGGGCAGCACAAAAATATCCGCCTGCTGGAAAAAATGCGGTAGGTTGTCTGGAGCCTGAAATCCGGCAAACTCGATCTGCTGCTTTACGGCTTCCGGCAGGGGTTGCATCATTTGTGGCAGATCGGCTTCTCGTCCTACCAGCAGCAGACGAGCATTCAAACCAGATTGGATGACCTGAGTAAACGCCTGCAACAGCAGATCAATTCCCTTGCGCTGGATCATCTGACCACAGCAAAGAATAGTTGGGACGGGGCGAGGACGGGGCGGACGATTCTGACTAAAACGCGACAGATCGCAGTAGTAAGGGATGTTGAAAACGGGTTTACCCGGAAAGCGCTGCTGATAATCCTGCTCGGCCTTTGAACCAATTGCTGCAATTGCCCGACAGCGGTTTAACCCCTGCGCCAGAAATTGCTGCAACTGTCCTTTGATTCCGGTGGAATTGGCGACCATTTTTTCGCCCCAGAAAATGCAGGGAATATTTTCAGCCTGAGTCTGCAAAATCTGCTGAGCAATCAGGTTCTGGTAGCCGTTGAATACCACAGCATCAGTCTGTTGCAAGCGGGGCCAGTGCCAGTTGTAATGAAAGCGCGATGCGCCCCAGCTTAGATAAGCACCCGGTAAAACCTGTTCGTAGGGTTGCAACGGCTTTTCGGGCCAGGGATTATCGGGGTGAGAAGGTTCCAGATAGAAGACTTTCAAATCAACTTCAGAACGGTTCGATAATTCATAAAACAAATCGCGCTGATAGGGAGAGGGCACGACTGAGTAACAAACAACGCTAATCGTCCTGTTAGGCATGATTTACGGATTTAGCATCAGAGGGTGTGAGAGATTGAAGCTGCTGTTCTAAATGAGCCAGACTATAAGAATCTGTCCAATCGAAACCCTGTGAAAGAATACTGAGTCTTTCAGGATCATGCACACAGGTTCTCAATACACTGGCAATTTCTACGCTGCTGACTTCAGACAAGACAACACCATTTACTTCTTCTTTCACCGCTTCTCCACAAAATCGGGACACAATCAACGGCAATTTCCATGCCTGGGCTTCGAGCTGCGTCAGGCCAAACCCGTCGGAGAGCGTGGGGAACAGAAAGACATCCGCCTGCTGATAGTACTGAGCCACCTCACTACGGGGCACCGGGCCGATCCAGCGAACATTGGGCAGGTTGAACTGTGATGGGTCAACGCCAATCGAGCCGACCAGCCAGAATTCAATCGGCTGATTTTGCAAAAGCGTGGCGGCTTCCAGAAGTGCTGCAACCCCTTTCCGCAGAATAATCTGACCCAGAAATAGCACCCGCAGCGGACGAGCAGCAGAAAATTGGGCTGGATAAACACGCTGAAACGACTGGCTGGCTTCTGGAGGCTGGTAGGCCAGCGGCACAATCCGAATTTTATCTTCTGGAACGCCCACTTGTTGAAGCGCCTGACTCGACCAAGCTGAGTTGACTAGAATTTGGTCGGCTAACTGGCATTCCTTCTGCCAGGATATCCAGTATTCGGGCGGCACGGGTTGCCAATTTGGAGCCAGACCAGGATAGCGTTGATGTTCTGCTCGAACGATTTTTTCTTCCACCATCCCTGGATCAATTTGTCCCAGTACCGTCATCCAACCCTGCTGCTTGGCGTAACGCAACAAATCAAGCGCCGCATAGCTGTAGGTAAACAGAACCGGCGGTGCCACAAGCTGAGATTTTAGCGACTCTAAACGCCGGATCACCCGCTTTTGAAACCAGCGATTGCGGGCGATCATCCGAGGCCAGTCAGCAGTTTTTTTCAGCCGATGCGCCAGCTCAAATCGAATTAGATCGCCTGTGAACGCCTCAACCGGAGCATTTACCAGATCGGCATGATAGCGATCGAGCAGGGGGCGCAGCATTGAACCCGGCAGCGCATTAAATCTAGATTGAGGCGCAACCCAGGCATCGGTGAATAGGTGCGCCAGTTGCTCGGCCTGATGCAGGGCACGCGGAATCGCGTAGTGCTCACGTGCGCCAATCTGGCAGCAGATCCAGGACGGGGGATTCATAGAAGGTTCAGGACAGGTACGTCGGGGGTACGGTTGCGTCGAAGCCGCAAGTAAGACAGCAGGGAACTGGAAGAAACGGGCTGACGGTGATGCTGTTGTTGTTGCAACAAGGCTGGAATTGTCTTCAGCCCTGACCATACGCCATCTCTCCGCTGGTGTCGCAGCAGCCAGGAGATGCGGCTGAGGCACTGCATCCCGCCCAGCCACCAGAAGCTGACCGGATAGCGAAGATAGGCCAGCAGCGCCTGATTGGCAATACTAGCAGCGGTAATGCGGGGATTGTTGTGGTGTTCCAGTTGAGTATCATGAAACACTCTCAGCCAGGGACTCTGGAGAATTTCCCAGCCTAAGTGATGCAGCCGCAGCGACAGGTCGGTTTCCTCCATACCGTAGGCCAATGGTAACTGCACGTAGCCCTGCGCTTGCAGAAAAACGCTTCTCCGATAGGCGCAGCCACAGCCGACAAAATCAGCGACTCTAGTTGCAATTGGCTGATCTGGCAGGACTGGCTCATTCTGATGAAAGATGGCTGAGCCAATCACCGCCGCCTGGGGAAATTGCTCGAAGAGGTGAAGCAGGCGAGCAAAGTAGTCGGAGTCTATCGGGTAGGAGTCATCATCAAAGCTGGCGACAATTTCATTCTTGGCGCGAGCAATCGCCAGATTTCGTCCACCGCCTGGGCCAACCTGAACGGTGTTTTTGATGATGACAATATCCCTGAACTCGCTACTCAGTAACGCTGCTTCTGTTGCTGTGTCGCCATTGTCCAGATGCATAATAATCTCATCTGGTGCTGGGTCACACTGCTGAATTTGTCGGAGCGCTTTCAGCAATGCTGTTGGGCGTTGATAGGTGGGAATAGCAACAGTGAGATTACAAGTTGTCATTGGATGAAGCTTTGCAGGAGTTCATTTGCAGTCACCAAACTCTAGAACGCTCAGAATTTTACGAGCGACTGGTAAAGCGCTACTGTTTGAGCAGCAATTCTGGGCCAGGACAGTTCCAGCGCTTTTGTTCGAGCAGCTATAGCCATCTGATCGCGTCTATGAGGAGATGTTGACAAGCTGACAATCGCATCAACGAGGCGATCAGCGTTGCCCGTTTCAGTGACAACTGCACAATCAGAATTAATATACTCTGGGATACCGCCAATTTTCTCTGTAACAACTGGCAGTCCACAGGCGAGTCCTTCTAAAAGAGCGTTATTTGCAGTTGCATTTTCAACCGTCAGCAATAAACAAGAAGCCGATTGATAGTTTGCTAAAAGCTCAAGGTCGGTCAATCCACTAATGAACTGTACATTGTTCAAATCATAAAAATATTGACGAAAATTACTGGAACTTAAGATTTTGAGTTTGATTTCCGGATGTGTTCTGAGTTTAACAGCCACCTCTCTCAACAGCGAAAAGTTTCTCTTGTAGCTCCCAACCGAGAGAACTGTGAAGTCGTCAGATGGCAACGGATTAGGCGAGGGAAAGAAAAACTCAGTGTCGATTCCGTGAGGGATACAGTGAATCTTATCTGGAGCGATGCCACAAGCTTCAAAGAATGGCCTCTGAGTTTCACTCATGATGATAATTGCAGCAAGGCTTCTCAACCGCTGCCGATAAGGTAGAATTTTCGCCAGGTCTTCTGGACAGCAGTGAAACGTACAACACAGAGGAATTGCCGAAAAGCGATTGATTAGGTTAATATACCCCAAGTCTCTCTCTGCCCAGAGCAGGTGAATCAGGTTGGGGCGAAGCTTGTCAATTGACTGTACTAACTGCCACTCTAGCTCCAGCGAGGTAAGTTTATACCATTGAGAGGTCGCAAAAGCTCGAACTAGACGATTGACAGCTCTTTTGCCGAAGGTATTAGGCTCTTTGCGAACCGTTGAGATTCTGTGGCATGAGATGTACTTCGAGATAATCGGATAGCTAGAATGGGAGCCAAACCCATGATTTGAGTAAGCCAGAAGGGGACGGCAATGGCTTATCAGAGGCAAATTTATCTGATTGACCAAGTTATTTGATTCTTTTAAGGCCATAGTTTAAGACCGTGCATTGCATACTTTAGCAGTCGGTGTGGAAAAGGCTCTAGATATCTTGGCAGACGCGACCAGTAGATCGAAAATTCACCGTTTTGGTTGTCGTAATGGAGATCATGCGCTGCGTCAATTTTCTCTTGCCAGGTCAACTGAGCTGCATGATCCCAACCGGGAAAGCCCCGTTCACGGCTGAACCGCCGAGTATCCAGTCGGCGCTGTGTTTGCTGGGGAGATCGATACTTGTAGTGCCTGTAGAAGATTCGTTCTTTGTTGACTAACCCCATGTGGTTAGGCCAAGCTCCATCATGGCTCCAGACTAATCCATCACGATGCTTGAAGAACCTTGGTTCGGCATTTTCAGCTCGATAGAACCTGATTTTTGAAAGCAAATCGGCAGTCGGCTGCTCAAAATCCAGAGAATCCAGATCTTTTTGAGTTAAGTAGTACTCAATCGCAATTCCCCAGACAACATGATTGAAAGGAGGAACCCTCGACAAAAAACTACGAGGAGACTGCACGTAGAATTCATCTGAGTCCAATCGACACCACCAATCTCCAGATTGAGCCTTGTGCTTAAACTCATTGAAAACTTCCCCTCGCAAAGACTCCTGAAAGCATTTATCATCCTGCTTCCAAGGAATAATTTTTTCGTTTTTCAGTGATAAGACTTTCTCCCAAGTTCCGTCAGTACTGCCGTTATCATAGACATAAATATAATCAGACCACTTTAAAGCCTGGTTCAAACAATATTGAATAATATCCGTCTCATTCTTGACTACGCAAATAGAATGGACTTTAAAGGCTTTACTCATTGTATTTTCGATTAGGTGTAATACAGGTTACGAGAAAAATTTAGCAGGAAAGCTGACGTTGGTATGGTAAAGGGTAGAGCGCAGGGTTCCTATGAAACTTTGTTTAAACGCGAATCTAATTATTTCTGGGAAGCTGTTGCAACAATTTTAAGATCTCCCCCTGCAATTCATCTATAGGTACAGTTAGGACTCTTACAGAAATAACTTGAATAACTAATCAGATTTTCTCGGCTTGATTCGATAGTTCCATTCTCCATGAAATCGGCAGCGTTGGATTGTAATAGCGTTGAACTCTACATCACTGACTTG
>QLAH01000528.1_pt1 | contig 18289 bp, 15 predicted proteins | sample 4693081 | NCBI WGS metagenome assembly QLAH01 (sample SAMN09425401, study PRJNA476045) | Lake water metagenome, whole genome shotgun sequencing project.
ACGCTGTGGGCATTCTCCTTGTCGTAGGGCGGGTTTTGCCACTTGGGCATCAGTTGATTCAATCCGACCAGCCGCGACCGATCTAGGGTTGCCAGCAGGTTGAGTCCCCGCATTTCCTCCACCATGTAATCGGAGGGATAGACAATGCTGTAGGCTTTACCACCGCCAGCCTGCATTTTGGCCAGCATGGTTTCGTTCGAGTCATAGGTATCGACAATCGCCCGAATCCCGGTTTTGGTTCTAAATTCGCGCAGCAGTTCGTCGTCGGTATAGTTGGCCCAGGTAAAAATCCGCAGGGTCTCATTGTTCGCTACGGCCTCGGTTGCTGCTGTGCTCGCCGCTTGGCCGGTCTGAGCGCCAACGCTGGCATTATTCAAAAGCGCCCGCGCACAGTTGGAAAGCAACACCCCAGATGCAGCGGCTGTTGTGGCCTGCAAGAATCGCCGTCTAGAGGGGCGGAAATTGCCAGAATCGGTCAGCGGCATATTCTCCTCGGTACAGTTGGGTGATGACAGGTTGGTTATGCAGTCAGATCTTGCAAGCAGATCTATCGTTTTACTCTAGCGACTCTGGGGTAATTTTGAGCAATCGTAGCTTCGGGCAATCGTAGCTTTGGGCAATTGTAGCTTTGGGCAATCGTAGCTTGGGCAATCGCAACTTAACCTCACCCCAATTTTGCCGTAGGTCGGGGCCAGTTATCCAAGGCTAGCGGGCTGGTTCGATCGGCAAAACCAGGCAGTCATGGGCTGACCAATAAACCTGCACTGGGGCTCCCACCTCCAAACTTTGTTGAGCCTGATTGGCCTGGGAGACGGTAATGGCATCGCCACCCGGCAATTCGACCAGGTAGTGGATATGGGTGCCCAGATACATGCCGTGTTTGAGCGTCCCGGTGTAGCTGTTGGTCTGGTCAGCCGCATCAACCTGGCCCAGCCGCACTTTCTCAGGCCGTATGCTGACCACGACAGGCCCGTTGGCTGCATCCAGCACTGTCGAGCTTTGGGGCACTTCTACCCATACCTTCAGCCCCGTTTCGGTAATCACCTGCGCCGTGGAACCATAGGTAGACTCGATCTGGCCCCGGAGCAAATTAGTGTCGCCAATGAAGTCAGCCACAAAGGCGGTGCGCGGCTGCTCGTAGATTTCGCTGGGCGTGCCAATCTGCTCAATTTTGCCGATGTTCATCACCGCAATTCGGTCCGACAGGCTCAGCGCTTCTTCCTGGTCGTGGGTCACCATTACAAAAGTGACGCCCAGATCCTGGTGCAGGTTGGACAGCTCTAGCTGCATTTCCTTGCGCAATTTCAGGTCGAGGGCGCCCAGAGGCTCGTCCAGCAGCACCACGGTGGGTCGATTCACCAAAGCCCGCGCTAGGGCTACCCGCTGCTGCTGCCCGCCCGAAAGCTGGACCGGATAGCGACGGGCAAAGCTGTCCATTTTGACCAGCTGCAAGGCTTCACCCACCCGCTGCTGGAGTTCGGTTTTGGCACAGTCGCGCAGGCGCAGCCCAAAGGCCACGTTGTCCCAGACGGTCATGTGGTTAAACAGGGCATAGCTTTGAAACACCGTGTTGACCGGGCGCTTGTAGGGCGGCACATTTATCATCGACTGGCCCCGAATCAGCACTTCCCCGCCAGTTGGCTCCTCAAAGCCAGCAATGATTCGCAGCGTGGTAGTTTTACCGCAGCCGCTTGGCCCCAAAATGCTAAAAAACTCGCCCTGCCGAATATCGAGGTCAATATTCCGAACTGCTGCCTCACCGTTGTAAACTTTGAAAACTTTGCGAAGTTCAACATCAATCTTTGTGCTGGTTTCGGCACTTTCTCGACCTTGAATGACAGTCTGAGACATAGTTGGCAAATTCCCTTGAGTTCAGGTGTAAGGCTGAGCCATCGGTCAAATCAGGGGTGCTGCGGGCAAAGGCTGTATTGGTGTACCAGAACAGAGTGGTGTACCAGAACAGAGTGGTGCGCCAGAACAGAGTGGTGCGCCAGAACAGCCATGATGCGCTAGAACGGCCATGATGCGCCAGAACAAGCCACGGTGCGCTACAAAAAAATTATGATGAACCACGAACAGGCGCAGCCCTGGCTATTTTTGTCCTTTAGCATACCCCCGATTAATTTCTGCTGGCAATTCAACTTCAATACATTCTGCGGGATTTGAACCTGAATCAAATCAAAGTCGGTCAATTTAAACGCAGTTCAAAGCATGGGGCCAATCGGAACCTATTCTATGATTTGCGGTTCTGGTTGCCTCTACAGGCCAAGTTGGCAGGTTTGAATACGGTTTCAGCAGACCACTGACGCAGCCGAGGTGAGCCTATCCGCCAATTGGTAGAAAAGCCCTTTATAGTGGATCGAGGCTGATTGGTTTGCGCCTTTAATTTGAGCCAAAACTCCTGGGCCAAAATTTCTGGGCCAAAACTCCTGGGCCAAAACTTCTGGGCCAAAACTAAGTTTGGGTTCGACTAGCCCGTACTGCGATAGGTTGAAACTTGCGATGACGCTAACACAGAACTCTCCCCTTTCTCCCCAGTCCAAACAGACTAACCGCACGGTAGGGCGGCGAAATCAGTCGCTGGTGCTGATGCTGATTGTCACTCTGGCCATGCTGGGCGGAATTGGAACTCGCTTGGCCTACTTGCAGCTATTTCAGGGCGATCGCAACCGGCAGCTCGCTGACAACAATCGGATTCGGCTGATTCCGCGCCAGCCCGAACGTGGCAACATTCTAGACCGCAAAGGTCGCATCCTGGCCGGCAATCGCCTCTCCTATGCCGTGTTTCTCTGGCCAATCTCCAACTCAAAGACCGACTGGGGCAAGATCGTCCCGCGCTTAGCCAAAACCCTCAACATTCCTCAGAAAACAATTCAGGATCGGCTAGAGCAGGCGGGCTACAGTTCGCCAGTTTTGGTGCGAATTGCCCGAGGTCTCAGTCCAGCCCAAGTCACAGCACTGGCCGAATTCAGCCAGGAGCTTAAGGGCGTGCAGGTGCAGGCCGAGGCAGTCCGCAACTATCCCTACGGCGACCTGGCTGCCCATGTACTGGGCTATACCGGAGAAATGAGCGACGAAGACCTGAAGACCCGCCAGAACGAGGGCTACCGGCTCGGAGATGTAATTGGCCAGATGGGGGTCGAGTCAGCCTTTGAACAGCAGCTGCGGGGCGAGTGGGGCGGCCAGCAGGTCGAGGTCGATGGGACGGGGCGCGTACTGCGGGTATTAGGCGAGCGGCAGGCCCGCTCTGGTAACGATGTCCAGCTGACGATTGATCTCGACGTGCAACGAGCGGCAGAGCGGGCCCTAGGCAACCGTAAAGGGGCAATTGTGGCGATCGATCCGCGCAACGGGGCAGTTTTGGCCATGGTCAGCCGTCCGGCCTTCGACCCCAATCTATTTTCCACCTACATTACCGACGCCCAGTGGCAGCAGCTCCAGAGCAAAGAATTTCCGTTTGTGAATCGGGCTCTACAGGGCTATCCTCCTGCCAGCACCTTCAAGATTGTCACTACGACAGCGGCGCTAGAGTCGGGCACCTACAGCCCCAATACGGTTCTGAACACATTTCCGTTTCTGGATGTGGGCGGCATCCAGTTTTGGGACTGGAACCGGGCCGGATTTGGGCCACTTAGCTTTCAGGGCGCGATGGCTTGGAGTAGCGACACTTTCTTCTACCAAACCGCCCTGGCCATGGGGTCAAAAAACTTGATTCAATGGACCCGGCGCTACGGATTTGGCCAAAAAACCGGGATTGAAATCGCCCGCGAAGAAGCCGCAGGACTAGTGCCCGACGAAGCCTGGAAACAAGCGGAGCTAAAAGAGCCCTGGTACACCGGCGATACCGTGAATATGTCGATTGGTCAGGGCTATCTGCAAACTTCGCCACTCCAGGTAGCCGTAATGTTTGCTGTGGCTGCCAACCAGGGCTACCGGGTTCACCCGCATTTAATGTACGACAACACCGACGCTCGCAACTGGCGCGAGTCGTTGAACATCAGCGCATCAACCCTAAAAATCCTCAAGGAAGGGCTGCGCATGGTTGTGACATCGGGCACTGGGCAAGCTGGTTCCTCCTCCACGCTACCGCCCGTATCTGGTAAAACCGGCACTGCTGAAGATCCGCCGCGCAAATCCCACAGTTGGTATGGCGGCTATGGCCCAACTGAGAATCCAGAAATTCTGGTCGTCGCTTTCGGCGAAAATTCGGGCGGCGGTGGCGGTAAGGTGGCGGCACCCATGGTGCGGCAGGTGCTAGAAGCCTATTTCAACGGGACCCAGGCCACGGGTGCAGCCCAGCCCGCTGATGTGACCAGCGACTAGTCACCCACTAGAAGGGCAGGAGGGATTGACCTGAGGGCAAGCCCGCTCTGGTTAAGAAGCAGTTTAAGAAGCAGTCGCCACGGGCGTCAACCCTAACCGCTGTACCAGACTCTCCACATCCACATATTTTGTGATCATCTGGTAGGCCGACTGGATTTTGATCGGCTCATGCAGCCGCACCTGCCCAAACGCCCGATCGACAATTTCGACGGTAGTGAGGGTATCCAGGTCAACCGCAAGGATGGGAATCTCTAGATCTTCAGCGCGACTCAGAATTGTGGACGAAGGCGGCAGATGGCCGGTCAGGATCAGGCATTGGGTGGAGGTTTCGAGGGCGGCAAGCTGGATGTCGGTGCGGTCGCCGCCAGTAATGATCGCCATGTTGCGCCCTTTGCGGAAATACTCCAGGGCCGAGTTGACGTTCATGGCGCCAATTTTGAGGCTTTCTACCATCAGGTCCATCCGGTCTCCCCGACAGAGCACCTCAGCCCCTAGCTGTTGCACCAGTTCGCCAACGCTGACGCTGCGCAGCAGATCGTTGCGCGGCAAAATACCCAGCACGTCGATTCCCTGGCTCTCCAAGAACGGCTGAATCTGTGATTTAACGGTTTCCATCTGGGCCGCTGGCACATCGTTGATCACAACGCCAATCAGGTGGTCGCCAAGCTGTTGTTTGGCAGTCAGGAGGCTATCTACAATCAGGGCCGAATGGAAGCGCGTCACCAGCAATACGGCAGCATTTAACTGCTGCGACATCTGAGGCAGCGACAGACCAAACAGTTTGCCCTCATCCAGGGTGCCAGCTCCTTCCAACAGCGCCAAATCGCAGGTCGAAAACTCCTGATACTTGCTGAGCTGCTGCTGATAGTCGGTTGAGTCGGCACCAACAATGCGCTGTGTGATTGTGCCTTCATCCAAGGGCACCAGCATCGGCAGCAGATGGTCTGCGGCCAGGTTCAGCGTTTGTGACATGAACTGCACATCTTCTTCAATCACACCACTGCCGCTGTGGTTCAGACAGGTGCCAATTGGCTTGCCGTAAGCGATATCAATTCCTTTGGCTTGCAGTTGATGTGCCACTCCTAAAACAATGGCTGATTTACCGCTGTAGGCTTCCGATGAACCCATGAGGAGAAACTTGGCGGGTTTTGGCACATCTCTGCTCCTAAATGACATCAATTCGAGCGATTGGGCTGCTCTAGCTCCGGAGCTGGCAGCTTGAGAAAACTAAAGCTACTGTCTACCCACTCTGTCTACCCACTTTCTCTACCCACTGTTAACGCTTGGATTCAGCCCGATGGGTAAGGGGAAGCACAGCATCTTAACAACTTGGTTAAGAAAGCGTTTCGCTCAATAATATCTTGTAAATGATCTTCTTGTGGCAGGATGTATCGGGTAAGGCCAGTTTGCCAGACTGGCCATTCAAACCTCTAGTTCGCTACCGGCCTCAGCAGCCAACCTAAAAAGGGAAGCAGGTCAAGCCTGTTCCCTATTGCAGATTTAAGATGATGGGTTAAGGGTAATGGGTTGTGCGGCTGTCAAAGCAGGGCGATCTGCGGCTGGCGATAGATCTACACAATCTAAGCGTATCAGGCCAGTTGGCCCTACTCTTCCAGACGCAGCAGCTTGCGGTAGAAAGTTTGGGGGAAGTCGGCGGCGCGGGTGCTTTTAAACGTAAACAGCACATCAATCAGGCAATCCACCAACTCGAAGTTTTGCATCATCACTTCGTAGCTGAGTTCGGCGTTGCCATCAAACTGCATCCGGCAGCGCGTCAATTCAGAGGGAATTGAAGAAACACTCCAGGTGGCAATGAAGGGGATGCGCTCGCCGCCCTCAATGTTTCGCGAGCCTTCCAGGTTGCCCGTTTGGTAAAGACTAATCGCCAGCGGCAAAGCGCTGCGTTTGCGACCCTGGTAGTAGGGTGAATAAACGCTGACATCACGAGGGTTTGCGGGCTGGAGTTTCTCTAAAGACATGCTCGAACCTTCCTAGATTTCCGCTAGTTCGAATAGGTGTAAGTAAAGGGGCCATTCTTCTCTAACAGGCTCTCATAAGTCTTGAGAAGCGATGCCACCCTAGCGCTAGTATTCCCCATCTTCAAGATGATGCTGCAAGATGCGGGCCGGTTTAACCTGGATTGCTGCTCCACGAACCAGCCGAGCCAACTACAGCAGGCCGTCTTTGTGCTGGGGCGCTGCCAAGCGCTGGGGTCTAGAATACCCACTGGGGCGTTTTCAGCCAAGGGTCTGACACCCTCCGTGCCTTGCTGGAGCGCCGTCTGGATGCTGCGACCAAACAGCCACCCGGCGATCAACGATACAATCGACTTGGGTAAATTGCCAAATGGATCGCTAAATGAGTGGGCATCAAGATAGGATGTGCAGCCGATGCAGGTCGTAGTTGTGGGCGGCGGAGCAGCCGGTTTTTTTGGGGCAATTGCCTGTGCAGAAGCCTATCCCCAGGCTCGGGTGACGCTCCTAGAGGCTCGGGAGCCGCTCAGCAAAGTCAGAATTTCGGGCGGAGGCCGCTGCAATGTCACCCACGCCTGTTTTGACCCGGCCCTGCTGGTTCACCACTATCCCAGAGGCGGCAAAGCGCTGCGCGGTGCCTTCAGTCGATTTCAGCCTCGCGACACGGTAAATTGGTTTGCCCAGCGAGGCGTGCGGCTCAAAACCGAGGCCGATGGCCGCATGTTTCCCACCACCGATAGTTCTGAAACGATTATTGACTGTCTGCTGCAATCGGCCCGTCGCTGTGGGGTTCAACTCTATACCGGCAGCCCCGTACAGAGCATAGAGGCCCAATCAGGCGGCTTTGAAGTGCAGCTAAAATCGGCAGGAATGATTTCGGCCCAGCGGTTGCTGTTGGCGACGGGCAATAGTCCCCAGGGCTACAGTCTGGCCCAGGCGCTAGGGCACAATCTGGAACCGCCCGTACCCTCTCTATTTACTTTCAACGTCCCGGACCCGGCCCTGCGAGATCTGGCAGGTGTTGCGGTCGAAACGGCCCAGGTGCGGCTGCTGCTGCCCAACCAGAAACCGCTCGACCAGACTGGTCCCCTGCTGTTGACCCACTGGGGGCTAAGCGGCACTGCCGTCCTGAAGCTGTCGGCCTGGGGTGCTAGATTGCTGCATGACCGGCGCTACCAGGCCCAGGTTCAGATCAACTGGCTGCCCCAGCAGAACCTCGACCTGTCCCGCCAGCAGTTGCTCCAGCTCAAGCAGCAGCAGCCCCAGAAGACCATCACCAGCTTTAGCCCCTTCACTCTGCCTCGACGGCTCTGGCAATATCTGGTGAACCGCTCCGGCATTCACGCCGATCGGCGCTGGGCCGAGCTGTCTAAGCAAGAATTACTGCACCTAGTTCAAGAACTCCACCAGAGCCAGCACCCTGTCAGCGGCAAGGGCGTGTTTAAAGAAGAGTTTGTCACCTGTGGGGGGGTGAGTTTGAAGCAAGTCGATTTCAAAACCATGCAAAGTCGGATCTGTCCCCACCTCTATTTCGCTGGAGAGCTGCTCGATATTGATGGCGTCACGGGTGGCTTCAACTTCCAGAGCGCCTGGACTACGGGCTGGCTGGCTGGACAGGCGATGGGTCAGTTTTAGGGATTGCGGCTAGCCATTGCGGCTAACATTGCACCTAATCAATGCGGCTAGCCTACCGTCTCGCTCCAGGCCGGATGGGCCAGCAGTGCGGCAATCACACGCACGCCGCGCAGCTGGTTTGACAGCGGCAAATGGCCTTTGGGTGCCTCCAGGCTCCAGGTAAACTCCTGGGGATAGCGCGTCCAGTTGTTGCCCGCTTTCCAGCCAATTTGATACCAGAGCTTCTCCCAATTCTTACCCACCGCTAGCCACAGATCGCGCTGCACCGAAAAGCCAAACTTACCCTCAGAATGCACCAACCAGAGGGCGTTGATGGTTTGCAGGTCGGTGGTTGGAAAGCTGCCCACCTCGGTGAAGTAGATCCATTTGCGCTGCATGGCCTGATCGCCGGCCAGTTCGCAGAGCTTTTCCAACGTGAGGCGGTCAGCCGCCTGAAATTCTTGCTTGGCCAACAGAGTTTGCAGGGGCGCGTAGTCGATTTGGCGCTCCGACCGCAGCGGCACGATGCCCTGGGGAAACTGGGCCTGCAAAAACGCTTCCGATGCAGGCGTCGCTGCCTGTACTAGCACCTGGTAAACCCTGCCTTCTGGAATACCGGCTGGGGCTACGGCCAGCCGCTCCTGCAAAAATCGCATCAGCACCGCTAGAACGGACTCTGAACCGGACAGTTCGGCAATCAGCTGGAGCTGATTTTTGGGGGACTCGCTGTTGAGGCGCTCTAGAAAGATCGCTAATTGCTGCGCCGCGTCTGGTGAAGATTCTGGGTCGGAGTTGGCGTTGGCATCGGTCGGCGTTCCGGCAGGCTGTCCGGCTGCGGCTGAACCTGGAGCAGGTAAGTTGGTTGAAGCAAATTGAGAAGGCGGCATATCAGGCATGTTTAGTGGCAACGCCAGCAGCGTTCGAAGTCGGCAATCAAGACACAACTTTACATTGTAGAGGGTAGGACGCACGCCCCTGTTGGGAATCGTCAATCTATGTCAAGTTTTGTAAGATTTAGCCTGAAAAATCCTCCTCCGTCAGGTCTGCTTTTCTTCCTGTTCAACGGGGGGGCGATAGCCCCGCTCAAAGGCATAGCGAATTAGCTGGGAGCGGCTTTCCAGATGGAGCTTGCTGAGAATATTGCTGAGGTGGGTTTGGACGGTTCGCGGGCTGACAAACAGCCGGTCGCCAATTTGTTTGTTGGTAAACCCCTGGATCACTTCCCAAAACACTTTTTCTTCTGCCGGGGTGAGGGGCAGCGGTTGGGGGGCAGGTGGAACCTGCTCTTGGGTGGGGCTGGCTAAATTAGACTGCTGCATCAGCCGAATAATCTCAGAATGAATCCGGCGCGACCGCTCGAGCTGGGCTTCAATTTTGGCAACGAGTTCCTTGGGATCAAAGGGTTTAATCAGGTAGTCATCTGCACCGATTTGATGGCCCTGAATTCGGTCATCCACTTCTTTGCGACTGGACAGAAAAATAAAGGGCACGAGCTGGCCCGAACGCATTGCCCGCAGCCGCCGACAAAACTCCCAGCCGTCCATTTCGGGCATCATCACATCTGAAACAACCACGTCGGGCGGGTTTTGTTCAAACAGGCTCAGCGCTTCTATCCCCGATGTTGCTTCTTGCACTGAATAGCCGCGATTTTGCAGATAGCGGATTAGGGCTGTTCTGAGCGTAATATCGTCATCAACAATTAAGATGTTTTTCATTCGAATCACTTAAAACACTAGCTTTCGAACACCTTGGTCAGGGAACCGGTTTAAGTTCAGGCCGGGTATGGGGCTGGGCGGAAGCAAAATTCAGTCAGGCCCATCTCGACAGCCAAGTTCTAAGACAGCCTTCAATTCTGTTGCGAAATAGGCTAGAAAGCCTGAGTATTGGAGCTGTTTGCCATTGTAATTTTAGTGAGGCAGCAAAATTAATAATTATTTACGACAATGGCCTGCCCTCAAGCCAATCCTAAAGTCAATTTAGACTTGCCCGGAACGAACTTCGCAGAAGAGGATTGAGACGACAGCTTAAGACGGCTGCTTCAGACTGATTTTGTTCGGGAGTTTTGTTCAACAGAAGTCATTCTAGTTCGAGAGATCCGGTAATCTACTTCTGAACTGTTGTGCTGAAATTAGGAACTGCCACAGGATGTACGAAAAAATTTCTCCCCCCCAGACTGGCTCTAAAATTACCTTCGCCCAGGGCGAGCCTGTCGTGCCAGATGACCCCATTATTCCCTTTATTCAGGGAGATGGGACGGGGGTCGATATTTGGCCCGCTGCTCAACTCGTGTTTGATGCCGCCGTTGAGAAAGCCTATGGCGGTCAACGCAAAATCGTCTGGTTCAAAATCTATGCGGGCGACGAAGCCTGCGAAGTCTATGGCACCTACCAATACCTGCCAGAAGATACCCTGACAGCCATCAAAGAATATGGTGTGGCGATCAAAGGCCCCCTGACCACTCCAATTGGCGGCGGCATTCGTTCGCTTAACGTCGCCCTGCGGCAAATCTTTGACCTCTATGCCTGCATTCGCCCCTGCAAATACTACGCTGGCACCCCTTCGCCCCACAAAACGCCGGAAAAGCTAGACCTGATTGTCTATCGGGAAAATACCGAGGACATCTACCTGGGCATTGAGTGGAAGCAGGGCAGCGAGATTGGCACCAAGCTAATCAAGCTGCTGAACGAAGAGTTGATCCCGGCTACGCCCGAACATGGCAAAAAGCAGATTCCCCTGGATGCGGGCATCGGCATTAAGCCGATCAGCAAAACTGGCTCCCAGCGCTTGGTGCGGCGAGCGATTCGGCACGCCCTGCGGCTGCCCAAAGCCAAGCAAATGGTGACGCTTGTGCATAAGGGCAACATTATGAAATATACCGAAGGGGCATTCCGGGACTGGGGCTACGAGCTGGCCACCAGCGAATTTCGGGACGATTGCGTCACCGAGCGCGAGTCCTGGATTTTGGGCAACAAAGAGCGCCATCCCGACCTCAGCATTGAAGACAACGCTCGCCAGATCGAGCCGGGCTACGATGCCCTCACCGACGAGAAAAAGCAGCAGGTCTGCTCCGAGGTGCAATCCGTCCTGGACGCCATCTGGGCCAGCCACGGCAACGGCCAGTGGAAAGACAAGGTGATGGTGAATGACCGAATTGCCGACAGCATCTTTCAGCAGATCCAGACCCGACCTGACGAATACTCGATTTTGGCCACGATGAACCTGAACGGTGACTACCTCTCGGACGCCGCTGCTGCAATTGTCGGCGGGTTGGGCATGGGACCAGGGGCAAATATCGGCGATGCCTGCGCTGTGTTTGAGGCTACCCACGGCACGGCTCCCAAACATGCGGGTCTGGACAAAATCAATCCCGGTTCGGTGATTCTCTCAGGCGTGATGATGCTGGAATACTTGGGCTGGCAGGAAGCGGCAGATCTGATCAAGAAGGGCATCGGCGCGGCGATTTCCCACGGCGAAGTCACCTACGATCTGGCCCGGTTAATGGAACCTCCGGTTGAGCCGCTGAAATGCTCGGAGTTTGCCAAAGCAATTGTCAAATACTTCTAGGGCCTGCCTGAAAACCACTGGGTCTCTAGATCTTCCTAGCAGGCTCAGTTGGATTTGGATCTATTCAATTTGCCCTGAGGTGGCGTTCTAGAAAGTTGGTTGTGCGTTGCCAGGCGTCTGCAGCAGCTTCGGGGTTATAGCGATTGCCGGAAGGATTCGCAAAGGCATGGTCAGCCCCTTCGTAGATGTAAATTTCGGGCGACTTGCCCACTGATTTCAAGGCCGCCTCAAACTGCTGCACCGTGGCGACGGAGGGATTGTCGTCCAGGGAGCCAAAGATGCCCAAAATCGGCATTTCCAATGCTTTGAGCCGGTTAGCATCCGTGACGAGCTGGCCGCCATAGTAGATTACTGCTGCATCGAGCTGGTCGGGCAACAGCAGCGCCGTATTCAAAGACCAGCTGCCGCCAAAACACCAGCCAATGCTGCCAATTTTAGGAGCCTGCTGATCGTTCAGATAGGCATAGGCTTGCCGCAGATTGTCCTCTAGCCGCTGCGGATTTTGGCTGGCGGTCTGCACTAGCCCTCTCGCCTCTTCGGGTGTAGCGGCGGCCTGACCTTCGTATAGGTCTACCGCCAGAGCAGCATAGCCTTCCCCCGCCAATCGCTGGGTCATCATCTCGATATTGTCGTTCAGGCCCCACCATTCATGAATCACAATCAGGTTGGGTAGGGGCTGGGTGGCATCGGCTGGGCGAGCCAGGTATCCCGTTAGCGGCGTACCAGCAATTTCGCCGTAGGTGACAGGCTCGCTGGTAACAGGAAGCCGGGGAGCTTGAGCTAGGGCTGCGGTGGGAATAGGTGAATCGCCCTGATGGGAGCGAAATAGTCGTTGCCCTATTTCAGCCGCATGGACTGACCTGAACTGGGGAAGAACCGCAATTCCTAACGCTAAAACTCCTACCAGCAGCAGTCCCAACCATTTCCGCATTAGCTTTTACCCAATCGCAAACCCAGCTAGATTAGCAGGTCTCAACTGGTGCCGCATCTGCCCAAGGGCCGGGTTAGGGGCTAATTTAGGCAAAACGCTCGGCCCAAGCTTTTAGGGATTGGAGAAGGTATTGATTTCGCCATTACCGATGAAGCGACCGGGCGGAACTCGCGGTACCGAAAACGGCACTTGAGGTGCAGGTGCGATCACGGTTGGCGTTGGTACCGCAGCGCCATAACCTGCACCAAAAGCCCGATTGGGCACGGTTGACAATTGGGTCGGCAGTTGGGTTGGCAGTTGGGTCGGTGCGGCAGGCAGAATCTGGGGTGCAGTTACCGTTGGCGTCCTCAATGCGGGCGGCAAGGTATAACCCGTTGTACCGGCAGCTGGCGAAGTTTGGGGCATAAAGGGCTGGCCAAACCCTGATGGAGCCGGTGCTGAACCAATGCCAGGCAGGCCATTCGTCGAGCCAAATTCGTAGATGCTGGTGACTGCCGATTGGGTCGGTTGGGCAGCGCTGCCAGTTTGAGCCGTAGTTTGAGCCGTAGTTTGAGCCGGGTTTGTGCGCAAACCAGAGCTGCTGCCGTTCGGGCCAGTCTGGGCAGTTGAATTAATTCCAGTCCTGCGGTCCAGCGCGGCTTGCAGGGGGCTGGCGGGCGCTTGGGCATGCGCTTGGGCGGGGTCAGCGGCTAAACCAGTTGCGGGGTCAACAGCGCGATTGGCTGCATTGGTAGGGCTGAATCCAATCGGAGGGACCGCTGGGACAACAGGTGCTGCACTGCTCTTGGTGGGCTGAGATGGCTTGCTAGCAGCGGACTGCTGCGATCTAGCGTCGGGGGCTGGAGTTTGGCCAGGGTCAGGCAGCAGCCCATTCAGAAAATCTGGCTGCAGCAGCGGCGGCAGGAAATCGGCCTCGGGCTCAGCTGGCGGAGCAGGAAGGTCGGCGGCGGTCGCACCAACAGCCAGCTCTGAACTGGACAGATTGTTCCAGTAGTTAGCCAGAAATACCAGCGGCAGCAGCAGTAACAGCAGCGAGCCCCAAACCGTCGGTCGCTTCAGCACTTGCAGCTTGGCCTTTAAAGTGCGAACGGCAGCAGAGGGCTGCTTGACAGCGCTAGCGATTTTGACCGATTCAGGTTTAGGCATCTGGGTAGACTGCTTTTTCGCAGGCATTCAGCAAGGCTCCTTAGACAGACTGCACAGGATACTTTCATGGTACTCGCTCTGGCCGCAGGAAGAGGAATTGGGCCAGAGCGCTGGAGCAAAGCAGAGCAGAGCTGAGCCGATGAAGGGCTACCTCCAGCCTCAATGGGTCCGAGCCAGCAAAACGGCTGCGGCTCCCATGCCAAACAGGTTAGGCAACCAGGCTCCTAGAAAGGGCGTGATGATACCGAGTTGGGCAATGGACCCACAGATTACAGCCAGCAGGTAGTAGCTAAAAATAATCACTAGGCTAATCGCAAAGCTGGTCGAACGCCCACCTCGATTCAACCTTGCCCCCAGGGCCGCGCCCACCAGACCAAAGGCAACGCAGATAAAAGGCAGGGCATACTTTTGCTGAATTCGCACCTTCAGCTTTTGGATTTTGTCCTCGTCGCCGCTCTGTTGCAGCAGGGCCAGATAGTCGTAGGACTGGCGAAGATTCATTTCGTTGTAGTCGCGTGGCTGAGAAGCCAAATCCAGTGGGCCACGGGGCAGTTTGAGCTGCTGGTTGTCAAACTTGACGATGTTGCGGAACGAGCCATCTGCCGAAACCACGTAAATTGTGCCGTTTGAAAAGTCCCAGGCTTTTTGGCTGGGATTCCACTGGGCCGACTGGGCGCTAACGATCTGGTCGAGCCCTTCCTGGGAAAAATCCAGAATGGTCAACCCCCGCATCTGGTTGCCGTCAAACTCCTTGGCATAGAACATCCGGGCCAAAGCGTCTTTTTTGTCGCCGTTTTCGTCCTCAACTTCGCGGAACTCCTGGTAGAGAATGTTGCGCTCCTGAAAGGACGGGTCTTCATCGTCCAGGGCTGCCGCCAGGGTTTGGGTGGCCTGGTAGTTGGCCGAGGGCACAATCAGCTCGTTGAAGGCAAAGGTGAGGCCAGTCACCAGCAGCGAGACTAGCAGGGCTGGCATTACCATGCGGTAGACGCTGACTCCACAGGCTTTGAGGGCAACCAGTTCGCTGTCGCTGGCCAGGCGGCTGTAGGTCATCAGGGTGGCCAGCAGAATCGACATCGGAAAGCCGTAGGCGATGTATTCCGGAAATTTCAGCAGCAGCACCTGCACCGCAATCGAAATGGGCAGCCCCGACTCAGTGACCCGCCGAATCAGATCAAACAGGGCCGCAATCGACACACCGAGTGACGAAAACGCTCCCACCCCAAACAAAAAGGGCGGCACCAGCTCCAGGGCGATGTAGCGATCCATCACCGGCAGGTGCAGCCAGCGCATCCGCCGCCCAGAAAAGCGGGGCAACTTGGGAAGATCAAACGTCATAAAACCGCAAGTGCTCTGTTCTAAAGTTGCGTTTCAAATTGAATGCTTAAAGGTGAATGCTTAGAGCTGAAAGCTATCGCCGAGATAGTATTGTCGCACCAGAGGGTTAGCATAGAGTTCCTCAGCGCTACCTGACGCCAGAATTTGCCCGTCGCGCATGATGTAGGCCCGATCGATGATGGCCAGGGTTTCGCGCACATTATGGTCAGTAATCAGGATTCCCATCTGCCGCTCTCGTAACCGACCAATGATCTGCTGAATTTCGGCTACGGCAATCGGGTCGATTCCGGCGAATGGCTCATCCAAGAACAGAAATTCTGGGCCGTTGGGGCCAGCCGCCAGCGCGCGAGCAATTTCGGTGCGACGGCGCTCTCCCCCCGAAACTCGAATGCCAGACGTCTGGGCAACTTTCTCTAGCCGAAACTCCTTCAGCAAAAACTTTAGCCGTTCGGCCTGCAAATCGGGAGCGACCTGGGTTTGCTCTAGCACCAGCCGCAGGTTGTCCTCCACGCTCAGGTTGCGAAACACGCTGGGCTCCTGAGCCAAATAGCCAATTCCCAGCCGCGCCCGCTCGTACATCGGCAGGCTGGTAATGTCGCGGTCGTTTAGCCAAACCCGGCCCTGGTCTGGTTTCTCTAGGCCAGTCGCAATATAGAAGGTCGTAGTCTTTCCTGCCCCGTTAGGCCCCAACAGCCCAACCACTTCTCCGGTTGCTACAGAAAGATGCACCCGCGTCACCACCGCGCGTTTTCCGTAGGACTTATGGACATTTTCCAACACAATCTTCAAGAGCTCGCTCCAGAGCGCAATTGGCAGGAATTGGTCTTGATTGTATCAAAGGCCGTCACACCGTTGATTTTTAACACCATTGATTTTGAATTGCGGCTGACCGGTTCTGAAGCTGCCATCTCAGGCGGTCAAGCTCTGGCTGAGGCAGCTAGGGAGGACTAAGCGGCGTTTTGAACTCGGGTTTGGGATTAAAGGGCGGCTCACCGGGCGGCGAGGCTCCCTGGGCCGGAGGATTTTCATCGGGCACCAGATAAATCGATTCCACCTGCTGGCCATTGTTAGGCAACGCCACGAACCGACCTTCGTCAATTAAATAGGTGACGGTTTCCCCCCTGAGGCTGTTGCTGCCTTGCAGCACATAGACATCGCCTTGCAGCACAATGCGTTTTTCGCGGCTGTAATACTGGGCCTGCACTGAAGTCGCCTGAATCTGGCGGGCTGGGTAGTTGATCTGGACGTTGCCTCGGGCCGTAATCACCCCGGTAATGGCGTTTGCTTCCTGCACATCGGCCCGCAGGGTTAGCGCTTGCCCCGGTGCAACTTGGGCCAAAGCCGCATCAAACGTGGCGCTGGCAAGACCGCCAACCAGGGCAGCAGCAGCCGTAACAGCTACTCCCAGACGCAGTGAGGCAGAAAACAATGGAGGTGCAGATGCCATAGGTCTTTGGTGAGGCGGACAGAATTGAGGTGACGCAGACGAATTTTAAGCCTCTATCCTGCCATAGGCTGAGTCAGACTGTCCATGCTGTCTTTGCCAGTTTCAGAATCTGGCCTAGGGGTTTGTGATCAATGAAGTCAGAAACCTTGAGGATTGGGCAGAACCACGCCCGCCCCAATTAACCAAACTAGGGGCTGAACCCCTTTGCTGTACTGCACTCAGAAGATAATTGATCACAGCCCCCAGGCTAGAGGCTGGTCATCAGGCATCGGGTGGGACTCGCCGGATGATCGGAGGTACCAAAATATCGATCTGGGCGTCCGGGCAAGATTCTGGCCCAGAGTTTGATTTCATCCCCTGACCAGCCTCTAAGTTGGCCTGTTGCAGAACCGCCTGCACGGCAAGGCTCTGCTCTAGAAGCTGAGCTACATCAATCTCGCCGAAGCTGGGCTGGTAGCGACGCAGCCGCTTCATCCCCTCACCCAGCAGAATAATGGCGCCGCGCTGGTTTTGATTGCCCAAATGATAAAAGGCCACCGCAATTTGCAGTACGCCCTGGTAAAAAGTCTTTTCCGGGTCCACCGCCTCCATCCAGAGGGCTTCTAAGGTATCGTGGCAGGCATAAAACTCCCGCTGGTTAAACTGCTCGACGCCCTGCCAAAACTCGGGCGGCATCATTTCACTCATCTCTCTTCCTCCCTGGAAACCAATCCAATTGGACAGAAGCTCTCTGTGAAGGGCTCGATCTGCACAACAATATTGAGGTCAGCACTCAAACAGTGACGTTGTAGCTCAGGGTAAGTTCATCGCCCGACTGACCCCGGATGCCCCAGTTCTCCTGGGCCGTTTCAAACAGGGTAATCTCAATGTCGCTGGGCGAGATGCCGCAGTCCTGCTCAATATGGCGAAACAACGCCTGGATCAGAGCCTTCTTTGTCTCGACGCTTCGACCTGCAAACATCGAAATTTCAACAATCGTGTATTGCTCACTTCGGTCGGAAGGGTAGAAAAAGTCTTGACGCTCCAGCCCAATGAAGCGATGAAATCTTTTTTCGGGCGGATAGTTCAGGGCTGCGACGACGCTCTTGTGGATGGCATTTGATAAGGATGGGCGCAGCCGATCGAGGTTTGCGCGGAGACCATAGATTTTGACCTGTGCCATACTGCCGCCCTGCCCCTAGGTTGTGGGTTTGTGACTATCGAGCCTGCCCTTTTAAGACTAACCCAGTCCTGTAACCCAGATTTATCTCAGCCCTGAAGCTGAATTTGCAGCGGCTGATCGGGTTGAATCACAAGTCCGGCACCGCTAGGCTGAGGCAGCCTTGTGACCTCGGTTCCCGGCCAGAGCAGCCAGCGGCTTCCATCGGGCAGCAGGCTCAAGCGCCCGGGCGTCTGGGTCAACCCTAGAACCACGCCCTGGAGCTGCATAGAGGCATCTGCACAAATGGGTTCGGCGGCCTGCACGGCAGCCAGCGTTTCTAAAACGGCCTGTTCGCCCCGCACCAAACCCGTTCCAGCGGTCCAAAGGCTGACCTGTCGCTGCTGCCGAATCGCATAGAAATAAAGCGACGCAGCCGCCACCACGGCCTGTTCAAACCAGTCTGGCTGCCAACGCATTTCGCTGTCTAGCCGAATCACCAGCTCTTCGCCGCCCCGGTGGGTTTCGAGTTCGCGTACCCGCAGATCGCCATAGCGAGCGCTACTGCGCCAGTGAATTAACCGGGTCGAGTCACCCCAGCGGTAGGGGCGCAGGGTGCGTGTTAAGCCCTCGGAGGCGAGCTGAGACTGGTAAAAACTGCTGAGGCGCTGGTTTTCCGATTGGCCAATTTCGTCGATTAGCGGGCATTGGCTCAGGGTGAGCGAGGTTGGATAAACTACGGCTTTGGTCGGCAGCGCTTGCTGGCTGCGACGCCAAAACAGGCCTAAAGGAGCCGCCGTCCGTAGATGCACGAA
>QLAH01000529.1_pt1 | contig 18245 bp, 23 predicted proteins | sample 4693081 | NCBI WGS metagenome assembly QLAH01 (sample SAMN09425401, study PRJNA476045) | Lake water metagenome, whole genome shotgun sequencing project.
GGCGCTTCAAAAACCGCGCCTGACCTTCCTGCAATCCCCAACGACCCACCGGAGGCGCTCAGTCACGGCATCAGGGGGTCAATATTGGACGCCGATCCGGGGTCAACATTCGATGCTGTTTGACACTCGTCGACGCCGCGGATCATGCCCGCACCGTGGCCGGCGCTGCCGCCGAGATCGCCGTCGAGATCGCCGCCGAACCTAAGGTGTCGGCATGATCTGCGACGACGAAATGCTGAAGCGCCTCGACGATCTAAAGATTTCCGGCCGCGCCGATGGGCAGAGCCTGGACGAAGCCACCAACGCCGTCATGGCCTATCGCGGGGCCTACCGAGTCAGGCTCGCGCTGGTCGGGCGCCGCCTACCGGCTGTCGTTGACGCCATCATGGACGACCTTGAGCGCAAGGCGCTGGCCGCCATTGACCAGGCTTATGGGCCCGAGCCCGAGGAGATGCTCGCCGCCGCAACCACGATCCTCGAGGCGCTGAAGGAGCCCTTCGCCGCCATCCCCGATGTCCGCCCGATGCCCGGCGGAGTGATCGAGGCCATAGCCGATGCACTCGATGCGCTGGTCGAGGCTGCAGACCGCGCGAGCCGTGAGGTGGCAGCATGAGCGCCGCAGAGCAGATCAAGCAGGCACGGAAGCGGTTGAAGAGCGAAGCCCTGACCATCAAGGGCGCAGATGCGATCCTCGACCTGTTCTACGCCGTCGCCAGTAACGTCAACGCGGGGGACTCTTTCCAATTTCGCGTGCTTGGCGAAGCGTACCCCGCCGTCGAGAAGCTCGGGGAATACTGCGCCATCTGGTACGACCTCCAAGAGGACGGGGATGCGTTCCTCTTCCTCGTCCGGAGCGCGGCCGACGAGGTACTGAACAGCGCCAAGATGCTGGATAAGCGGGCAGGCGGGATCACGCTGCCATGACCACCATCGCAGCAGCCGCAGCTGCCATAGCTCGCGGGCCGGTCAACGTCGCCGCCGCCGCCGTGGCCGCCGCGTTCGATGTAGTCGCGCGCGAGGCCGACCGGCACATCCGATCACCGGCCGTGGCCGCCAGAATGGCCGCCGCCATCCTCGCCATCACCCGGCTGGACGCGCTCCGAATGGTAACCGCTGGGCTACCAGAGATCGACCGGGCCATCCGCGAGGCGCTGACCGCCGTGGTCGCCCTCGACGAAGCGACGAGGCGCGCAGCATGACGCTGGCAATGGCATTGATCGTGTCGGGCATGGCGTTGGGAGTGCTGTGCACCCTCATCGCCGAGGCTCTGCCGGACGCACGACTCCGTGGGCAGGGACAGGGCTAGGAGATTCTGGGGGGCGTAGGCACACTGGAACGTAACAGGAACGAAGACCCGGTAGCGTCATCACTCGCTACCGGGTCGGGTTCCGCTTCAACGCCCTTGCCGGGGCCGCGCCACGAGGGCGCTGGACAGCTACCGAGACTGCCTTGTCGCACCCCCAATATGCCCCACACCCCCACAATCAGCAACGCTCGCCGACGAGTCCGAGTCCGTCGACTCCGTTCTCGCGTCTCGCGCCGAGGCTGCTGGCGCTGGGCTACACGCCCGTGCCGATCAAGGGCGACCGCTCCACCGACAAGAACCTCGACAAGGCACCGGCTGTCCCCACGAACAACAAGCGCGACTACCCAGACGGTTGGAAGGGACTCGGTGGATGGCAAACCCTGACCGTCGAGCGACTAAGTCCCTGCGGTGACAAGCGCCCCACGTTCGTCCACTGGTGCCGCCAACCCGATCTGAACATTGGCGTGCTGTGTGGTGCCGCATCGGGCCACATCATCGCGCTCGACCTCGACATCGACGACGAGGAAGGCATCGCGCGGATCATGGGTCTGCCGGGTCTCAACGTGTCCAAGGTGGGGAAGCGAGGAGTCACCCGATTCTTCCGCTATGACCCCGACGACCCCATCCCCAGCACCAAGCTGGCCGGGTGCCTCGACCTTCTGGCCGAAGGTAAACAGACCGTCATTCCACCGAGCGTCCATCCCGACCTGAAGCGCCCCTATCAATGGGTCGGCGACCATCCGCTCGACCAGGTAGAGCCTGCCGATCTGCCGTTGATCACGATGGAAACCATCAGGGAGATCGGCGAGGAACTGGCCAGGCGCTTGGGCACGCCGCTATTCGACGAGGACCGGAGCGACTACGCCGGGGGCGAGGGTAACAATCCATTCTGGCGCGAAGTGAAGCGCCTTGCCCGCGCCGACCTCGACGCATGGGTGCCGTCGCTGGGCTTGGCGAACCTAGAGCGGAAGCGCGGAGGAGGCTGGCGCGCCACCGCAAGCTGGCGAGCAGGAGGCACGGGCCTCGCTCTGCACGACCGCAAGCGCAACCTCCACATCGACGCGATGGGCTGCACCGATTTTGGCGACAAGAGCCGCCGATACTCCCCAATCGATCTCGTCGCCGCCGCGTTGCCATGCTCTGCTCGTGAGGCGCTGATGTGGCTGCTGGCGCGGGTAGGGCCAGACCTGCCGCCGTTCACCGACCCACCGGGCAACCGACGCCGCCGCGAGCTACAGCAGCAGGGTGTAGATGTACCGAGCGAGCCCGCGGTCCGCGCTGCTAGTCTCGGCGAGGTGCGCGCCCAGACCGGCTCGTTCGTCAGCACGGCTTACGACCGCTTCGTCAAGCTTCAGGCTGACCGCCCCTCCAGCCGCAAGATCAACTCGCTGATCGACACCGACCGCGAGGAGGCGGAGAGGATCGCGCGCACCGAGTTCAGCCGCCTGTTCGTCTACGTCGCCGACCCCCAGCCGGGACTGGGAAAGACCCATGCGCTGCTGAACCATGTGCCCCGGTTCTACTACATGAGTACGACCAACAAGCTGGCCCATGAGGTGGCCAACCACCCCGACGCTGGCAACACCGCGTTCGTCGTGGCGCAGTCGGGCAGTGACCCCGAAACTGGCAAGGCCAACTGCGCCCGCAGCAAGGAACTGGCGACCCTGCGGGAGGCTGGAGGAGTCCAGTCGGAACTCTGCAACGGATGCGACCATGCCGCCACGTGCGGGGTGGTGGCGTCGATCCTCGCCCGCGCCGCAGAGCCGCCGCCGCCGCGTATCGCCTCGACGCATGGCGACCTCGTCATGACGCCGGAAGGCGCTGTAGCCAACCGGATGCCGGTCTGCGACGAGATGCCGGACGGGACGCTGGTCGGCAGCATCGAGCAGAGGGAAGGTCTTCCGCTGCGCAAGCTGGTGCCGGAAAGGACCAGCAGCGAGGACCGCTATCCGTGGCTCGCACTGGAGTTCATCAAGGCCGCCATCGAGGACTGGCATGAAGGGGAGACCGCGAGGCTGAAGCGTGACGCGACCAGGGTCGCCGCGCTCAAGGCCGCCGGACACCACGGGGAGGCCAAGGCGCTGGCGCAGGCTACAGAGCGCCGGTCGCATCTGATCCCCGCCTCGATCTTCAACGGCATCAGCGGCGAGGACATCGACGCCGACCGCATCAAGCTAATCGGCCGAGGCAACCGCCGCCGGGGGGTGGCGAGCAAGGTGGCGAAGGAGGGGGGCGCGTTCGGACTCAAGCGACTCGCCCATCGGGTTGACGGCGAGCATCAGAGGGACGCGCGCCGATTGGCGATCCTCGATGCCGTCAACGCGCTGGACTTCGACCACGGGCCGCTGGTGTCGTTCGGCTCTGCCGGTCTGGCGATCGATCTCGATGGGCGCGACATCCCGATTCACTCGATCAAGCTGCGGCCGATCTCCGGGGAGATCGCCAAGGCCGGAGTCATCCTGCTGATGACCGCGACAGCGCCGGACGACGAAACCCTGCGCGCCATGTTCCGCACGACCGTGACGTTTATCAGCCGGGAGGGCCGCGCGCTCGTCGTCGATGTAGAGCCGGTGATCATCCGGCAGGGCGCGCCGTACGTCGCCCGCCCAGAGCACAACACCATCCGCCTGATCACCGGAGGGAATCCGACCAGCGAGGAGATCGAGAAGAAGGCCCCCGCCATCGCAGCGCTGATCAACTTCCAGGCGAGGGGAAGCGCCGACCCGATGCCTGTGGCCACGACCGGCACCAAGGCCAAGGCGCTGGCCGGTAGGCTGGTGAACGCCGAGACGAAGACGCACGCCGCCATGACCGGCATCAACACCTACAAGGACGCCCAGCACGTTTTCGTGCTGGGGGATGCGCGACGCCCGCCAGCCGCCGCCGAGACCTACCGGGCCAGCCTGCACGGCATCATCGTGCCCCGTCACGGGTGGGCCGAGCGGGACGCTGATCAGCCGATGACCGACGGCACCACGGGCAGGGTCAGGATCAAGGTGCCCACACTCGACCCGACGCTCGACGCGCTCGACTGGCCGGAAATGTCGCCGCTTGGACTACCGGCACCGCTCGCCGGTCTGCGCGATGCTGTCGCGCAGGAGGAGGTATGGCGCGCCCAGTCGGACGTCTATCAGGCGCTGGAGCGCATCCGACTCCTGCATGATCACCCCGCCGGATTGCCCAAGACCGCGACCGCCGTAGTCGACATGGTGATGCCGTTTCCGGTCACCTCAGTGACCAGTTTTGCGATGGCAATTCGACCCCTACCGCGCCGGGACGTTTTGCGTGACGGAATCGGGGTAATTCCAGGGAGTCCTGAGTGGGCGCAAGAACTTGGAATTAAAGGAGAAATCGGCAAAAATGCATGGCGTGAACAGGTGAATTTCTGGTCGGTATGTGACCACGGATTCCCTTATAAGAATCTACCCATAAGGCAAACCGTGGTCACATACCCCTACGTCTGGCGCTGCCGCGTAGCAGGATCGAGGGCCAGCGCGTGGACCCCGTGCATCAGCCTCGACCCACCCGTGTTCGCCATGCCCCGGCTGGCCAAGGCGCTCAACCTGACGCTGCAACTGAATCCAGAGGACGACATCACCATGACGGACGTAACCCCGACCGGCCGCACCCAGCTTGAGAAGTATGGCTTCGCCCGCACCGAGCGGCTTGCCAAGACGCTGGCCGCCACGATCAAACCCATGATCGAGGCCAACCCTGACGGCTACCGGGTTGTGACCGTCAAGCTGAAGACCAGCAACCCGCTGCCGCAGGACTCCGTCTGGCTCGTGCGCGATGGCGTCCTCGACCCCGCAGCCGCAATCCGCACACTGCTCGCCGATAGCGGGACCGGCGACACGCTGATCGAGATCAAAGAACTGCCCCAGCCGGTCGAGCAGGCCGCAAGCTGACCAGTTCCAACCCCACGCCCCATCATTGTTTGTGGTGGGCTATGAAGGTCGCTCACCGGTCGCCGTCGTGGGCACCGACCGAAATCCTGACCGACTGGAAGGTCGCGCAGGCTGCCGCCGTCAAGGAAGCCAAGGCGCTCGACCGGCTCAAGCTGGGCGCGATCTGCCGCGATGTGACCATCTGCCGGGTCGTGCAGGGTGACGCCACCATCACGAGGAAACAGGCGCGCCAGTGGGCAAAAGACCTCTCGTCGAGTAGTGGGGAGAAAAGGCCCCAAACTCCTACAGATATATCTCTTGAGGACTTTGGGGCCTTTTCTCCCCATTACTCCCGCCGGGTGCGTTTGGCCGGTTCCAGCGCGAAGTTCTCGATGCTGATCTGCGCCGACGCCGCCCAGTTCGAAGAGGCCATCGCCCGCACCGCTGCCGCTGGCTCGCCGCTTGAGATCGAGGCGGATGCAGCCGACCCTCTCGCCGGTCGTCTCGCCGTCGCCACCAGCCGCCGCTACCTGCAAGACTGGCTGAAGCTGACCGATGGGCAAGCTAGCGATCTGGCCGCCACACTGAAGGCCGAGACGCCCACCGGCTGGCGTCGAGAGTCGTTCCCGCTCGCCGGCACCCCGCGCCCCGTGGCAGGCATCGTCAGGATCGACGCCACACCGGACGCCATCGCCGCCGAGATCGAGCGCTTGTCGGGCCGCAGGCTCGCCAAGCCGTGGAAAGAGGCGCCGCATACGATCACCCTGATGGGCACGCCGACTGCATCGGATGCCGCCAGATAGCAATTAGCGCAAGTCTAGCTTGAAATCGTAGGGTAGGGGGCGTCTCGGAGCCCGTGTCGCGACGCCAGATCGACGAACCATCTCCGCGGACAGCACAGCAACCTTATACGCGGTGCCATCAAGGGTCGAAATCTCGACCACCTGGACGGCGCCGGCTCGATGATAACGAGCGCGCAGGTAGTTGTCGTCTCGGTCTATCAGGTCGATCACAGCAAGGTCGGTGGTCTCGGTCAGACCAAAGTCGGCCGAGTTCGCCGCCTCGACTAGCGCCCCGAAGCTATGGCCGAGTTTGCGGCTGCGAAGCTGGCTGTTTGTATAACCGGCGCTGATCAGCGCCGCCTTAAGGTAGGTCTCGATGGCGTGGTAGTAGAGGTACCTGATCGGGTTGCCGGCCCAGCCACCGACACCATCCAAGTCTTTTGCCAGCAGTTGTGCGCCGACTCGGTAGGCTTCCCCGACGTTCAAGTAACCGATGGGCGTGGTCGGCGTGAAATGGTTCTCGGCACCACCGACCATGCCAGCCCCGCACCGCCCGTGTGGAAAACCTCGATGCATCGCGAGCGGGCGAAGAATCAAATATCCTGCACGGTGTCGGACGGGTCGCCCTCCAACCAAAGATAAGCGACCCGACCGGCTATCATGACCTTCACGGTCACAGTCGGTAGGATTGTTCTGCTGGCTCGGGCCGTCAAGGGTGCCATGTCCTAGAAAGGATAAATATGGCCTCTTTTTTCGCACCCACGGCGCTTCCCATGGTCACCCTGACCGGGGTGAGCGGCACCCGTTACCCGTTCACGCTTAAGCCGCCGCCTTGGCCTTTGCCCGCAGAAGCCGGCGTTTACGCTGCGCTTGTTTACGGGGATAGTCTGGCCAGCGTGCTGGTCGGTCCTACCGTCCTCTATATCGGCATGTCGGGCTCACTCGACTCCCGCGTCGGGCCGTCGAACATCATGCGTCACCACAAGCTGCATCAGGCAATCGAGCGCGGCGCAAACTACCTGGGTGTCCTCATCCTCCCCGGCGCCTCGTCCGCGCTGGCAAGAGACGTCGAGTCGGACCTCATTGCCGCCTACCAGCCGCCACTAAACGGCTCGCCGGTCAAGGCAGCGTAAGGTCGGTAACAGGCACCACGGCCGGCGCTTCGGTGCCGGTCGTATCCGGTCCAGCCAGAAGCGGTAGGCGTCGGGCATGTGACCAAGCACTGAGAGGTCAGAGACCTGCACGCCGGCGCCATGATCGCCGGGGGACCGGTCGCCGCGACCGAGCGATGGCCGACCCCCGCTGGCCGTGGAACACGTTCAAGCCGCGCAAAAGGTGGGCAACCCGCCTAAGCTACTATGGAGGGCTCGTCAAAGCGCGGCTAAGGTAAAGAGCCCTCATACGATCGAGGGGCCGGACGCCCGGGAGCTGCGTCCACATCTACGGGCGTCCGGCAACACCTCTCCGACCAGATTGACCTAGCGGCGGGCTAGACTGCATAGCAACCTAGCTTGTCGCGCCAAAGTCCATCGGAGCACGGCCGAAGTCATGCTCCGCCGCGAAAGTTAGTGGGCTACTTGTGACAACGCTAGCAGGGTACGTACCTCAGTCACATGCTTGTTACTGTTGACATCCGTGATGTCAGCATGATTCCCGCTTGCGATAGCGCGCCGTCTCGCCCGTCTATGGCGTGCCTTGGTGCTCCTTGCTCAAGCCTACATCGCGCACGTCAGTTGAGACGGAATTTCATCAAAAGGTGTCCGTTCCACCTCAAGAAACTCGTATGCCAGATCGTTGATGTACCAATTGTCTTTTACGGCGTAAGAGTCTTTTGTATTGTCCATATAACGGGTAAACAAGCGGTGCTGCCCCGTGCCCGGCTCAATCACGCCCACATGAAACCATATTTCTACTCCGTCTGGCTTTAGATCTTTCATTATTTTGGCGGTAATGAATTTTGCATTAGATATCAGTTCATCCAATTCCAGATCTGGAGCGCTGACGTATGTTTTTGCCCAAGTAAGGGTAACGGTATTTTCGTAGTCGTCCCAACCTGAGTCCCGTTCTAATTCAATACTATATACTTCACATGCGTGAGTGCTTCCAATTGACATGATGGAGGTCGAAGCTAAAAAGCATGCTTCGAAAATCTTAGTTCTTGCTTTTTCCATCGGCATGGGATGCATTCCTAATGATTGTTCTGGGGCCGTTTTACTCGCCTGCGGCCATCCAGCAGCCAGTCGACGACCTAATAGACCGCCAGAAGGGGCCGGATGAACACTGCACCCTTCGAGGCAAGCTGTCCGCCTCGCCATATTCGCGCGGCCGCAGCGGCGAGCGCTTGCTGGGTCGGGCGATCCTTAGCATGCTCCGACGCTACGCCAGCCGATGACCATACGTGGGGATAGTTGATCCTTCTTGCGTTGCCTTTAGAACCGCCCATCTTGCCGAAATGCCTCAAACTGCTGCTTGGCATGTTCGCAGAACATGACTCTGTTCTCGCCGACCGCTGCCTCGATAGCAGGACGCGCCGCCGCCTTGTAGGCGAGGTACTCAATTGTTGACCATCCGTAGATGACCATTACACCGCTGACAAACCGGCCCATCCGCTGATCGTCGTAAGGTAGCGGGCATTCGCTGTGTGCCGTCTCGATGAGCATCATCAGGTTCGCAAATTCTTGCGCGGTCATAGGCGCCTCCTGAACCCATGCATGCGCTGGGATTGGCAGTGCGGCTAGGATCGAGCCGGCGAGTATGGCAACCAAAGTCGTGTGCTTTGTCATGTTGGGCGCTTCCGCGACGGGCGGTCGATCATTCATCAACGCCCTTGAATGCCACTAGTTCTGCGAGCCGCCCGTATGGCCATGCGCTTGGCTCAATTGAACTATGGCGACAGCGAAGTGTGTGGAAGGCGGCTGGCAAAGGTGTGCCTTGCAAGGATGCACGTTGGTTGTTGCGGCTACAAAAGGCCGAGCTCGGCAGCCATCGCGGCTAGATTCCCACAGAACTCGTCTGGGTTCGACTGCCAATACCGAGCCATAAGCGGCTTAAAATCCAGGACTTTGTCGGCAAACTCGTCGGCGGTAATGCCCACTTCTCTTGCCATTTTGGCTGCTACCACCACTATCTCTCGATCGTCCATTGGGATCTTGCAGAGCGTGCTTCCCACCAAAAGTGCCGCAACGCCTGACGTCGTGTCCTCGATCGCTTGAGCGTTGTCGCCGGCGGCCGGAGTCTCAACAATTGACGACAGAAGTAGAGTAGTGACGATCGCGAATGTGGCGACCTGCGAGCGAACGATACACGACGAGTTTCTCATCTGTTTCCTGCAATAACGGCTCTTGCCACGGTCAGCCATTCGCCATGCGGGCCTTCTCTAGGCCGTATGCCTGCCATATCCGGTTATGGGCGCCAATCCCCGACCGTCAAGAATAACATCACAATCAGCATATATTGCCGTCTTGTACGATCTTGCCGACTTTGGCCGGGCGCAGAAGGGCGTCGATGCGGCAGGCAAAGGCCGTGCTGCTCTGTACCTACCGCACCCTATTCATGGCTACGGCAAGCACGCGGACAGCATTGCGAGCCGAGGCATCATTCACGCTCTTTGGGGCATCCATTGCCAATCGGATGGAAGCGAGGGCCAAAAAGTGCATGGAGGCTAGGGTGTCCATATGTTTCAAGGTGTCGGTGCATTGTCGAATGAATCCACATTGTTTCGTTCTGCCTTGGCGACCCGCCGGGCCGCTCGGTCAGTCACGTCTGAGATTGAGGATTCGCCATCCTCAGAAAGTTGGTGAAGTATAGTGCGGACCTCATCGCCAATGAGTGCGATCTCCTCGCGGTTGAGACCATGGATCTGGGTCGGCAATCTGGTCGCAAGCGACATCAGCTTTGACTTCGCAACCGTGATGATCAAACCCCACGCCGCCAAAATTTCGTCACGGCTGATCAGGTTGCCGAGAACGATCTGCAGTTCCGCTTCGGCGACTTGAGCCTGCACGGCAGCCTTGCGGGTCTGCTCGATGGCCAGCAACCGTTTTTGGCGGTTCAACGCGGCACTTTCCGCAGCCGGACTGAGTGCCTCGCCGCCGTCCGACGACTCCGCCGTCCATCCCGCTGCCCTGTCGCGCAGGTGGGACACAACCGCCGCGACGCTCTCGCATAGAGGGTATCGACCCTTGCTGGCCGGGACGATGATGCCCGCGGTCTGGTACTCTCGGATAGTCCTGGTGCTGCACCCCAGCCACTCGCCGAGTTCTGTGGCCGAAACCACTCGATTATCACTCATCATCAACTCGCTGTTTTGCAGGCGGAAGCCGGACAGGGGCGGAACTGGCACCTAGGAAAAAAGGAAACACTTCTACGGGTGGGCGACTCGTTCGCCCCGCGAGAGCGGTGGGCCGCTTTCCCAGTACCTTTTGGTTACTGACGAGGGTGGGGTGGGGGCAACCCGATGTTCCCCTCGTCGTCGAGGAGTCGGTTCCCGGCCGCCCGCCAACGTCGATAGGTCTCATCGGTGCCGCGCTCCTCACGCAGCAACTGGGCCAGCGCCCAGTCTGTGGTCGGCAAGGGGCCGCAGAAGGTCGGCTCTGCTAACCCCTTCGCCCATAACCAGTCTCTCAAGATCGACCCGACCAAATGGTCAGGATCGACACCGGCCCAGTCTGCAGCCTGCTCGACCGCCTCCAGCACGCCGCGCCACACGCGGGGAACTTGTGTCTGGATGTCCATCACGCGACCCTCGCTCGACGCGAGGCAGCGTAGGCTCGCGCCGCCGCCACCGCTTCGCGGTTCACCGCCGACGCACTGGCACCACCAGCACCAGCAGGAGCAGGAGCAGGGCGCTGCACACCACTGGCAGGCACCGCAGGCACCGTAGGCACCGTGCCACCGGCACCACCTGCAGCCGTGGCGAGCAGATCGCGGGCATCGGCCAGGGGGACACCGAGCGCCACCATCTTGACCGCCATCGCATCGAGACGTAGGCGCTTGCCTTCGGCGAGGATCGCCTGCGCGTCGTCGGCCGACAGGGGCGCGCGAGCCGGGGCAGGCATCGGCTGGCCAGTGAAGGCCGACAGGGGCACGCGAGCCATGACCGGCACCGCAGCTGCAGGGGCAGGGATGGCCACCGGCTGGCCAGCGAAGGCCGACAGGCTGCCGACCATCGCCATCTGGTCAGGGGTCAGGCTGGCACCGCTTGCCCGCACCGCAGCCAGCACGGAAGCGACACGGGCAGGCATGTGGGGGTTCTTGGCGAGGTAGTCGGGGCGCGCCAAGGCGAAATCAACGCCCACAGCTTCCATATGCAGGCGCTTGGCGAGGTGGGTGGTCAGGATGCTCATGACCGCACCCCGTGGTTCACGAGCCGAACGACGGTCTCGCTCTCGGCCGGGGATAGCTCGATAGCAGTGCCGCCTAACTGCCCTTCGATGAGACGAGCGACGACGGGGTCGGTGGGTGCCACGCCGGGGACAGCCTCACCGGCACGGAGCCGAAAGGCTTGATCGCGAGCGATGGCGATTTGTTTTGCGTCTAGTCCGTACATCAGACGGGAATCCTTATGCGTCGGTGGTTGATGATCGTGGTCAGGTGGTCTTTGCCGTCGATGAGGGGGGCCAGCGCCCCCTGCTCGATGAGGCGCAGATAGACCTCCACCTCCGCTGCCGTGGTGGGCAGCGGCAGGAGATCGCCAGCAGCGAAATGGGCGTCGATCCCCAGCCTGATGGACCGCAGTGCCTTGAAGCCGGGAATCGGGGCAGCCGGGGCAGCCGTCATAGCCGCGACCCTTCGCCGAGCAGCAGGAGAACCCGATCGCGCGCGTCCTCGCTGTCGATCCATGTCGAGCGAACGAAGTCAGCCTGCGACGAGTCCGGCGATACCTCGCCCCGGATGACCCCGTACGCGATGTGCGGCATCGACGGCTTCGCCGCGCCGGTCGCCCAGCGCCAGCCCTGCCGCGCCTCGCCGAGCGCCGTTATCGCTCGATCGTCCTCGATGAACTCCGCTGACGATTTGGACTCCGAGATCATGCGCCGACCGGCCGACATGCAGTCGGCCACACGCCGCTCGATGTCCCCCACCGCAGGGAGCGCGAGATCGACATCGTGACCGGCGCGCCGGACATCCTCGATCACCGCCCGCAGATCGGCCACAGCAGCCTCGAACCTGTCGGCCAGGCCCTTCTGCAACGCCGCCCCGTTCCTCGCCTGCTGAGCCTGTTCCTGCTCAATGGCAACGATCCTGCGACCACGGGCATCGGCGAGGCGCTCGATCTCGGCTGCCGCTTCGGCAGCGGCTAGCTGCACCTCAAGCTTGCGGGCGAACTCCTCAGCGCCTTGTTTTTCGGCTGACGCCCGCACGGCTACGTCGAGATCGTCGGCGCTGTCGAGCCGTCGCGCGGCATCCGCCGCAAATGCCTTGGCTTCGTCGATCCGCGCCTTGATGGTGTCGAGGACGCTCATGACTGCACCTGCTCGCCCTTGATCGAGCGCTGGGCGACCCATGCCTCGACCTTGTCGAGCGGGTAGCGATGGACTCTGGTGTTCACGACGATTGCGCCAAGCTCCTCAGAGTGACGCCGGATTGTCTCAGGGTGCATGCCGAGTCGTTCGGCAACCTCGCGAGTACGGAGAAGATGCATTCTCTCGGATTCCTAAATGTTAATGGGTCGTGAAGCAGCAGCGACTATGGCCGCGGACCCGCAAGGTGCCGCCGATGGGCGCTGCCGCCTCACATTCATAATTGTGCCGAACGATACCCAAATCAGTCAACACCAAGTTCTGGGTTCGTTCCTGATACAAGCCCGTCCGGAATCCTGACCCTTGTCCAATCTCGCCACAATTACTGCGAGACGACTGCACCTGCACTTGCATACCGACTACCGAGCAGGCACGAGCGAGCGCGACCGCTTCGGGCCGTTGAAGGACCAGAGCGGGTTTTTGACGATGTGGGGTAATTCGTGGGGTAAATTTTTTCGGCCGAAGCCTAAACCGTTGTTTTAATGAAACAAAACGTGGTCATCCCGTAGTCTGCCTCAGACTGCGACTCGAGTAGGGGCGCGCATAGAGTGGCTCTGCCCTTTCTGGGCACATTGCCGGGCGGGGCTGCCTGCTTTCCGAATGGCCAAGGCGGCAGGGGAGCCTGCATGTGCCCCAAGTCTTGAAGAACGGGGGAGCCCATAGTATCAACGGCCATGCGTTTTGGTGCCTATACCCTTGCACTCTTATTGGCACTGCCGCAGCCGGCGCTCGCCTTCAAAGAGATTGAAGTCCAGGAGCGGTATTGCGTCGGCTTGCCGATCAACCAGTATCTCAACGACGGAACCGAGGTTGACTGCATTAGGGGCGACCTCGCCATCGAAGTGGATTTTACCGAGCACTGGGCGCAATCGATCGGTCAATCACTGCACTATGCTCAGTTACTCGCTCGACGACCGGCTGTCATATTGGTCTGCAATGAAAACCTTCGCGTCGACACGTGCCGACGACACGTCAAACGCTTCGTTGACACCATAAACCATTGGCGCATCGGCATGCTGCTGTGGTTCTGCGATGCCAAGCACGATGCTAGTCTGAACGACTGCGAATACACTGACTTTTATGAGGACGGCGATTTCCGGTGAGTCACAGCCGAGGTGAGGCGGGGCGCGCAGACGGCGCAGGAGCGCGTTCTTTGTTTGTCCAGGCAGAATCGAATCCAACGATCCTGGTGCTGATCGCGCTGCCTTCGTTCAAGTCGCGTCGGGCGACAGAATAATCGCGTTCTAGACCAAGCTCTTGTAAATGGGATTCTTGCGAGGGGAAGAACGATGGGTATTCCGCGTCACTACAGTCTGGAATTGCCAGACCGCTGTATCTCACTGCTCGATCAGCTCTGGCCTGTCGTCGAAAAAGCCAATGACGGTGCGGGCTACGGCGGCCCGTTGACCACCACCTTCTTGCTTGCCCTTGCGACACCAACCGTGGTGTTGCCGGTTGAGCGGCTACTGCAATGGTCTGTTGCCGAAAGCCTAGCTGATGACCGGCCGAAGGACGCCGAGCTCTCTGCCCGTGCTAGGAGCGTGATGGGCCACGACGTGCTTTTCGGCCATTGTCCGTTCTTCAGGCCCGAGGACGGGTGGGCTTACACCTATACATCCGTACGCCTTAACCTAGCCGATGGGCTGCCCGATAACATCGCCAAGGCTCTTTCACTGCGCGAAGCTGAAATGGCTGCTGCGCAACTCGGGGCCAATGATGCCATTCGGGCCCTCAGGAACGCGCTAGCACATGGTGTGATTGCTTATCTGAACTCCAACGGTCACGCAGCCATAAATGAGCCCGCTGCGATGTTCGCGTTTGTCGGTGAAGATCGCCAGCTTCGCAATTTCCGGGGCCTCCATATCCTCCGTATTTCGGAGACCGGGTTCCGGTCGTTCTTGCATCGTTGGGTCGATTGGCTCAACCGTACCGGCGTGTCCAGTGCCCTGGCCGCCTGACCTCTAGAGCCAAGGAACCTTCATGATTACCGGCGAACTTCGCAGCAAGGTTGATGCGGTGTGGAATGCGTTCTGGACAGGTGGGATCTCGAACCCACTCGAGGTGATCGAGCAGATTACCTATCTGCTGTTCGTCCGTGGACTCGACGACGTTCAGACCAGCTACGATCGCCAGATGACGCGGTTCAACAAGGCCAACGTCAAGCCAGTGTTTACTGAAGGAAGCGACAGTCGTGGTCGGCCTTATCGTGACCTACGCTGGAGCGTGTTCAAGACGCGCTCACCGGCCGAGATGTTCACTATCGTCTCCGAACACGTGTTCCCGTTTCTACGCGAGGCGAGCGAGGCCGGCACCAGCCATGCCGAGCACATGAAGGGTGCGCGCTTCACCATTCCCACTCCAGCCCTCCTCGCCAAGGTCGTCGATATGCTCGACGACATCCCGATGGACGATCGCGACACCAAGGGCGATCTCTACGAGTACATGCTCGGCAAGATCGCCAGCGCCGGCCAGAACGGTCAGTTCCGCACACCGCGCCACATCATCCAGCTGATGGTGGAGCTGATGGCGCCCAAGCCCGGCGATGTGATCTGCGACCCTGCGGCGGGCACGGCCGGCTTCCTCGTCGCGGCTGGCGAATATCTGCGTGACCATGAGCCCGGCATTTTCCGAGACGAGGCCCAGCGCAGGCACTTCCACGAGCGCATGTTCAACGGCTTCGATTTCGATGCCACCATGCTGCGCATCGGCTCGATGAACATGCAGCTGCACGGCATCGAGGACGCCAACCTCACTTATCGCGACAGCCTGGCCCAAGGCGTCGACGGTGGTGAAGCCGATGCCTATTCGCTGATCCTCGCCAACCCGCCCTTTGCTGGTTCGCTCGACTACGAAACGACGTCCAAGGACCTCCAGAAGGTCGTGAAGACCAAGAAGACCGAGCTGCTGTTCATGGCGCTGTTTCTGCGTCTGCTGAAGCCCGGCGGGCGGGCGGCGGTGATCGTGCCAGACGGGGTGCTGTTCGGCTCCTCCACCGCGAATAAGGCTATCCGAAGGATGCTGGTTGAGGACCACAAGCTTGACGCCATCATCAAGCTGCCCTCGGGTGTGTTCCGGCCATATGCAGGTGTTTCGACAGCGATCGTCTGCTTCACCAAGACCAATTCGGGCGGCACCGACAATGTCTGGTTTTACGACGTCGCCGCCGACGGCATCAGCCTTGACGACAAGCGCACGCCGCTGCTGCCGGCGGAGAAACTCGGGGTCGGCGCGGTGCTGAGCGAAGCCGAGCACGGCAAGAATAACCTGCCCGACGTGCTGAAGCGCTGGGCCGAGCGGGATGGTGCCGGGCGCGAGCGGCCGCGCACCGCGCAAAGCTTCTCTGTGCCCAAGTCCGAGATCGCCGGGGCGGATTATGACCTGTCGATCAATCGCTACAAGGAAGTGGAGCACGAGGCGGTAGAGCACCGTCCGCCGAGGGAGATCATCGCCGAGTTGAAGGCGCTGGAGACGGAGATCGCCAAAGGGCTGGACGAGTTGGAGGCGATGCTGTGAGCCAGCACCGGCACGCGCGCCTAGGGGATCACTGCGACTTCGTCAACGGAGGCACGCCAAGCAAGGCGAACCCAGACTACTGGGGCGGAGATACTCCATGGATAACGAGCGCTGATATCCGTGAGGGCGCAGTTCTCGAGGCCAGATCCAGCGTTACCAGCGATGGACTTCGCAACTCGGCGACCAATGTGGTTCCTGCTGGCACCATCCTGCTCGTTTCGAGGACTGGCGTGGGGAAGGTCGCGCAAACTCCTATGGCGCTGGCCTTCAGCCAGGACATTACGGCGATCGTGCCGAAGTCAAATGCTATCGACGCTCGCTATTTGCTTAGGTTTCTTGAAACACGACAACCCGAGTTCGAACGGAACGCCCGTGGTGCGACAATCAAGGGCATAACCCGAGACTTGATTGCCTCACAGGAACTCGCACTCCCCCCGCTCGACGAGCAGCGGCGGATTGCAGCGATCCTGGACAAGGCCGACGCGCTGCGCCAGAAGCGCAGGCGCGCCATCGCCTTGCTCGACAGCCTAACGCAGTCGATCTTTCTGGAGATGTTCGGCGATCCCGAATCCAACCCCATCGGGTGGCCTGAAGTGTCGTTCGGCGACTTGATCTTGGAGGGGCCGACAAACGGCCTCTATCGACCGGCCAGCGACTACGGAAGCGGCACCCCCATCGTGCGCATCGACGCCTTCTATGACGGAGTGATCACCGGCCTACAGTCGCTCAAGCGCCTGCGGATAGACGCAAAGACCCAATCGTCCTTCGCCTTGCGGCAAGGTGACGTGGTGATCAACCGAGTCAACAGCTTGGAGTATCTCGGCAAGAGCGCGCTCGTGCCAGCGCTATCGGAGCCGACAGTGTTCGAGTCCAACATGATGCGCATCCGACTGGACCACGCGCGGGTCACCCCCGGATTTTGCGTCGCACTCCTTCAAGCGGACTGGATCAAGAAGCAAATCGCTCGCTCAGCAAAGAAGGCGGTGAACCAGGCGAGCATCAACCAGACTGATGTAAAGTCGTTCTCGATGTTCTTGCCACCACTGACTAGGCAGGTTGATTTCGAGGCAGCTATTGTGCAGATCGATCGTATGAAGCATCGTGTTTCTTTACGTCCCGTCGACAATCTCTTCTCCTCCCTCCAGCATCGCGCCTTCTCCGGTCAGCTCTAACCCGACACCATGTCCAACTTCACCTTCCTCGCCGAAGAGTTCCCGGAAGTCTTCGCGCTGGCGAAGGAGGCCGAGCGGCAGGGGTTGAGCTCGCCTGGGGCTGCGGCGATCTATGCCCGCAAAACTCTCGAGGTGCTGGTCAAGTGGCTCTACAGGCACGACCGGAGCTTGCGCTTCCCCTATGAGGAGACGCTGTCGGCGCTGACCCACGAGCCGAGCTTCAAGGCGCTTGTTGGTGAGGCGCTGTTCACCAAGGCGCGCATCGTCATAAAGCTGGGCAACCGGGCGGCGCACGAGAGCAAGGAGCTCAGCCCGCGCGAGGCCGAGCAGGCGGTCACCGAGCTGTTCCACCTCTGCTTCTGGCTCGCCGCCACCTATGCTCGTCGCTCCCGGCCACCGGCCGATCTGACATTCGATGCGCGCCAGCTCACCCGCCGCGACGAAGTGCTGAAGCGCAGCTTCGTCCAGCTGCAACAGCTCAACACCGACCTCACAGCCAAGGACGAGAGCATCGCCGACCTGGTGCGCCAGAAAGCCGAGCTCGACGCTCAGCTCGCTGCCTTGCGCGACCAGATCGCCGAAGCCAAGCGCGACAACGCCGCGGCGCCGATCCGGCACGACTTCAACGAGGCGCATACCCGCGACGCCTATATCGACCTGCTGCTCGCCGAAGCCGGCTGGACGCTCACCGGGTCGGACGACCGCGAATACGAGATCGCCGGCATGCCCAACACCCAGGGCGTGGGTTTTGCCGATTACGTGCTGTGGGGAGACGATGGCAAGCCGCTTGCTGTGATCGAGGCCAAGCGCACCAAGCGCAATCCGCACGAGGGCCAGCAGCAGGCGAAGCTCTATGCCGATGGGCTGGAGGCGCGTTTTGGCCAGCGTCCGGTGATCCTCACCACCAACGGCTACGAGCACTGGATCTGGGACGACCAGGCCTACCCGCAGCGCGAAATCCAGGGCTTCCTCAAGAAGGACGAACTTCAGCTCCTGATCGAGCGCCGGCAGTCAAGGAAGGCGCTGGTCGAGACCGACGTCAGCAAGACCATCGTCGAGCGCTA
>QLAH01000531.1_pt1 | contig 18213 bp, 20 predicted proteins | sample 4693081 | NCBI WGS metagenome assembly QLAH01 (sample SAMN09425401, study PRJNA476045) | Lake water metagenome, whole genome shotgun sequencing project.
GAAGCCCGACCAGCCAAGCCGCTGCAGCCCTGGCGCAACGCGATCCTCGCTCACGCCAGCCGTCCGGTCAGTGCAGGTGCGCGCATCGCCACTTATTCCTCGGTCGGCGATTTTTCGGAATCGGCGCTCTCCGCCCCGTCTTCCGGCTGCTTCACCTTCGACTCGGCCCGCTCGGCCTTCTTCAGCTTCTTCAGCCGCTCGCGCTCGTTGCGCTCGAAGTCGTAGTTGGGTTTACGCGCCATTGTGCTGGTTTCCTCTCATGCGGGGGTAGCTGAGCCTTAAGTCGTCGAAATGCAAGTCTTGCAGGTCAATGCGGGCTCACCGCGTCGATTACCGAGTCGCGCACCGCTGGTGGGTCGAGTTGCCTCGGCCCCCACACATGCATGTTGAGAAAGTGCCCCGTGAGCGCGAACGCATCGCGCACCGCGTCCACATCCGCCTCGCCCTCGCCGATCAGGAAGCCCGGCAGCCGCAGCAGACGGTTGAGGTACGGCTCCGCCGCCCCTCGGCTCACCGCACGCCCGGTCTTCGGCGAAACATGGCTCAGTCCGATGGTCGTCCCGGTCGCCGCGCAGCTCATCAGGTCGAGCCCGAATCCCAGTTCGTCGAGCAGCACCAGCTCGAACCGGGCCAGCGCCGCCCCCAGCTCCCGCGTCGTCGCCGGCCGGTCGAGCAACCCTATCGCCATCCCCAGCAGCCGGTCATGCGGATCGCGCTCAGGCAGCAGCCGCAGATGCTCGCACACCAGCTGGCTCGCATAGAGCCGCACCCGGTCGGCAATCAGCCCCGCCGCCCGCGAGTCGGTCAGCTCCAGCGTGAACGTCCCCAGGTGCTCCTCGAGCCGCGCCCGCCAGGTCAGCTGTACCGAGTTGCCCGCCTGCAGCGTCGAGGCGAGCTTGCTCGAGCGACCACCCCGGATCAGCCCCACGCACCGCCCGCGCCCCTCGACCATCACCTCGGCAATGACATTGGCCTCCCCATGCCGCCGCACCCCGATGATCAGCCCCTCACCGTCCCACTGCATGGGCAACCCCGGCGTGGTACTTCATCGCCTTCTCCCCTTGTGGGAGAAGGTGGCGGCAGCCGGATGAGGGGTCGCGGCCGCGCGCCGCCCTACTTCGTCCACTCCAGCCCCATCTCGCGGTAGCGCTCGGGGTCGTCGCCCCATTTCTCGCGCACCTTCACGAACAGGAACAGGTGCACCGGCACCTCGTACATTTCCATCAGTTCCTTGCGCGCCTCGGCGCCGATCGACTTGATGGTCTGCCCGCCGGCCCCGAGCACGATCTTCTTGTGCGCCTCGCGCGCCAGGTAGATCACCTGGTCGATCTTGTACGAGCCGTCGTTCTGCACGGTGAACTTCTCGGTCTCCACCGTGGCGTTGTACGGAATCTCGTCGTGCACGCGCAGGAACAGCTTCTCGCGCGTCACCTCGGCGGCGGTCAGCGCCAGCGTCAGGTCGGTGAGCTGCTCCTCGGGGAAGTGCCACGGCCCCAGTGGAATGCGATCCATCGTCCACTTGAGGAAGTCCTTCACCCCGCTGCCCGACAGCGCCGAAATCATGAACGTCGCCTCGAACCGCAGCCGCCCGTTCAGGTCTTCGCTGAGCTTCAGCAGCTTCTCGCGCTCGATCAGGTCGACCTTGTTGAGCACCAGCACCTTGGGGCTTGCCGATTCCGCGAGGCTGGTGAGCAGGGTCTCGATTTCCGGCGTCACGCCCTTCTGCACGTCGAGGATCAGCGCCACGTAGTCCGCGTCGCCCGCCCCGGCCCACGCCGCTTCGACCATCGCCCGATCCAGCCGCCGCTTCGGCGCGAAGATACCCGGCGTGTCGATGAACACGATCTGGCTCTCGCCCTCGGTCACCACGCCGCGGATCTGCGCCCGCGTCGTCTGCGCCTTCTGCGTCACGATCGACACCTTGGTGCCCACCAGTGCGTTCAGCAGCGTCGACTTGCCGGCGTTCGGCGCGCCCACCAGCGCCACGAAGCCGCAGCGCGTGTTTTCGCCCGCCTCCGGCAGCATGACGTCGGTCTTGGCGACTTCGTTATCGTTCTCGTTCATGGCGTCTCGCGCCAGACCTTCTCGCGGATGAGAAAAGCCTCGGCGGCCTTGTGTTCGGCGAGCTTCTTGCTCGGCCCGGAGGCGGTCACGTCGGGGAAATTCCCCAGCCGTACCGCGATGGTGAATTCGGGCGCATGGTCGGGCCCGGTCCGTTCGATTTCGACATAGAGCGGCGGCTCCAGCCCCCGGCCCTGCGCCCATTCCTGCAGCGTCGTCTTGGGGTCGGCGCGGAGGTTGAGCGATACCTCGAACTGCGAGCCGAGCAACCGTTCAACTACTTCGAACGCCTTGCCGAAGCCGCCGTCAAGATAAACCGCTGCGAACAGCGCCTCCACCACGTCGGAGAGGATCGCGTCCTTCTCCGCCCCGCCGGTCCGCGCCTCGGCTTCGCCGAGGTTCAATTCTCGCCCCAGCTCCAGCTCACGGGCAATCGCCGCGCAGGCCTCCTTGCGCACCAGCCGCACCAGCGAACGGTTCAGTTCGCCCTCGTTGGCCTCCGGCAGCCGGCGGTACAGCAGGTCCGCCACCACCAGCCCCAGCACCCGGTCGCCGAGGAACTCGAGCCGCTGGTAGCTGTTGGCGATCCGCTTAGACGGCGAGAGCGCACTCGCATGCGTCAGCGCCCGCTGGAGCAGCGCCGGGTCGGCGAACCGATACCCCAGCCGCGCCTCGAGCCGCTCGTGCGAACGCGCCTTGGCCATGCCCTTACTGGTAAACCGACTGGAACATGCGGTCCCAGCGGACATTCGCCGGCCATTCCCACAGCTGCCACGGCGGCAGGTTGTTGCGGATCGAGAAGAACCGCGCCTCGGCCTTGCCGATCAGTTGGTCCTTGGCCACGTAGCCGACCTGGCTCAGCACCCGGCTGTCGGCCGAGCGGTCGCGGTTGTCGCCCATCATGAAGTAGTGGCCCGCCGGCACGACATACTCGTCCGTATTGTCGAGCGGCTCGCTATCAGAGTGTTCTAGAATCGTGTGGGTGACGCCGCTCGGCAGCGTCTCGCGGTAGATGTTCACCGACATCGGCTGCATCCGGTCGTTGATGTCCGTGTCCTGCCCCACCAGTTCACGCTCCATCATGGTGCCGTTGATGTAGAGCCGGCCCTCCGTCACCTGCACGCGGTCGCCCGGCATGCCGATCAGGCGCTTGATGTAGTCTTCGCCGGTAATGTTGTGGAACACCACGATGTCGCCCTGCTTGGGCTGCCCGATCTCGAGGAACCGCCCGTTGAACGGCAGCGCGATCGGGAACGAGTACTTGCCGTAGCCATAGGCCCACTTGTTGGCGATAAAGTAGTCGCCGATCATCATCGTCGACTGCATCGAGGCGGTCGGGATCGAGAATGGCTGGTAGAGGAACGTCCGGAACACCAGCGCGATCACCAGCGCCTCGATGATCACGACGATCGTTTCGACCAGCTCGTTCTTCTTCTTGACGGGCTTGGCCGCCTCGATCTTCGACATCGTCATCTCGTGCCTCTGCCCGTTGAGTTGGGCCAGTTGTCGTTACGTAAGCGCCGCGACCTGGTCAACCGGCAGGGCTTCGATGATGACGAATGCCTGCGCCATTCCGCCGTCATCGGTGATCGTCAGGTGGATATGTGGCTTCATGCCCGGCGGCACAAGCCGCTCAAGCACCCGGGCCGCGCCGTTAGTGAGTTTCATCGTCGGCTTGCCCGAGGGAAGGTTCACGACGCCCATGTCGCGCCAATAGACGCCGAAACTAAGGCCGGTCCCAAGGGCCTTCGAGCACGCTTCCTTGGCCGCGAACCGCTTGGCGTAACTGGCCGCTCGCTGCGCCCGCCGGTCCGACTTCTGCCGCTCGATCTCGGTGAAGATCCGATGCGTGAACCGCTCCCCATACCGCTCCAGCGTCTTCTCGACGCGCCGGATATCGCACAGGTCGTTCCCAAGCCCGATGATCATGAAGCGGCTCCTTGACGAGACGCCGAGGACGCAGGTGATCCTCCCCTGTCGAAGACGGGGGAGGGGGACCGCCGAAGGCGGTGGAGGGGGCGGTCCGGACTCGGCGCTTGCTGCCGCCCCCTCCACCAGCTTCGCTGGTCCCCCTCCCCCGCTGCACGGGTGAGGACCACCACCGTCACCGCAGCACCCATCACGCCAACCCCCGCGACCCCGGCTTCACCGCCGGCAGCGCCGCCAGTTCCGGCGGCAGCGCGTCGGCCGGATAGGCCGGCACCTTGTATTCGGTCAGCGCCACCAGCGGCACGCCCACATCCGCCTCGCCGCCCGAGCGGTCGATCAGGCAAGCCGCCGCCACCACGTCGGCGCCAAAGCCCTTCAGCGCCGCGATGCATTCGCGGATCGACAGCCCCGTCGTCACGATATCCTCGACGATGATCACCTTCTCGCCCTTGGCGATCTCGAACCCGCGCCGCAGCTCGAACACCCCGTTCACCCGCTCGGTATAGATCGCCGGTACGCCGAGGTGCCGCGCCGTCTCGTAGCCGGGGATGATCCCACCCACGGCCGGCGATACCACCTGGCTCACATCACCATACCCCTCGGCACGGATCTTCTCGGCCAGCGCCTTGCACAGCTTCTCCGCCATCGCCGGCTGCATGAACACCCGCGCCTTCTGCAGGAACACCGGCGAGCGCAGACCCGAGCTCAGGATGAAATGGCCGTTGAGCAGCGCTCCCGCGTCGCGAAAAACCTGCAGCACTTCTTCTTGCGTCACGCGGGCACCTTTTGTTTGGCCGGCGCCTTCCACTCCAGCGTCATCACCTGCTCGGCCTCGGCGATGGTGGCGCGGCGTACATCGGATACGCCGGCCTGCATCTTGAGGGAGTTGAGCACATCGGTGAGCTGTCCCAGGTCACGCACCTCGAGCAGGAACGTGATCTTGTGGAAGTCCGGCGATTCCATTCGCATCACCAGATTATGGATGTTGGCCCGGCAGTGGGCAATCACCGAGGAGATCTGCGCCAGCCCGCCCGGCTTGTTCTGGCTCTGCAGCGCCATTGCCACCGGATGCAGTTCGTCCTCGCGCCCGGCGATGTCCCAGCGCACATCGATCCACGCCACGTCGCTGTCATACAGGTCGCCCAGCGTATCGGAGTGGATCGGGTAGATGGTTATCCCCTCCCCCTTGCGCATGATCGCCACCATCCGGTCGCCCGGCACCACGCCCTCGAGAGATACCGCGCAACTGGTGTTGAAGTTCAGTTCCTCGAGCGCCGCCTTCGCCTCCGGTCCGGCATTGGGGTTGCCCGGCACCCTGAAGCGGAACAGGTCGGTGGCCCGCAGCGCAAACCAGCCCTCGGCCTTGTCCGGCGCCGGCAGGTCGAGCTTCTTGCGCCGCCGCTTCACGCCCTTCACGTCGAGCAGCTTGTCGTCGAGGTCCTGCACCGACACCTTGCCCTCGCCCAGCGCCACCAGCAGTTCGCGCTTGCCTGGCATCCCTGCTGCTTCGGCCAGTTGCCGGAACTCGCCATCGTCGAGGCTTATCTCCTCGCGCTCCAGCAGCATCGCCATCAGGTGCTCGCCATGCGCGTAGTTGCGCTGTCCGGTCTGCTGCCGCACCGCCCGGCGGATGGCCGCCCGCGCCTTGCCGGTCGCCGCAATCGTCTCCCAGTTGGAAGGCGGCAGGTGGTTCTGGTCGCGGATGATCTCCACCTCGTCGCCAGAGCTGAGGTGCGTCACCAGCGGCACGATCTGCCCGTTGATCTTCGCCCCCACCGTCGTGTCGCCGATATCGGTGTGCAGCGCATAGGCGAAATCGATTGGCGTCGCGCCGCGCGGCATGGCGATCAGCCGGCCCTTGGGCGTGAAGCAGAACACCTGGTCCTGGAACAGCTCCAGCCGCGTATATTCGAGGAAATCCTCCGGTGACGACCCATTGGTCAGCTGCCCGATGGTCTGCCGCAGCCAGGCGAAGGCCTTCGATTCGTTCTCGATCTTGTGGATGTCGGTGGCGCCCTCCTTGTAGAGCGCATGCGCCGCGATCCCCAGCTCAGCGATCCGGTGCATCTCCTCGGTGCGGATCTGCAACTCGGCACGCTGCCGCCCCACCCCCACGATCGTGGTGTGGATCGAGCGATAATCATTGTGCTTGGGCACCGATATGTAGTCCTTGAACCGCCCCGGCACGACCTTCCAGTTCGTGTGCACGATCCCCAGCGCCCGGTAGCAGTCCTCCACCGTCGGCACGATCACCCGGAAGCCGATCATGTCGGAGAGCTGCTCGAGCGCGATCTGCTTGCGCTCGATCTTGGTGTAGATCGACCACGGCGACTTCACCCGCGATTTGACGTGGGCATCGATCCCCGCGCCCTTCAGCTTGGAGAGCAGCTCCGCGGTGATCGTGGTGATGGTGCCGGCGAAGTCGGCCTTCATCTCGCCCAGCCGCTCGGTGATGGCCTGGTAATGCTCGGGCTGCAGATGCTTGAACGACAGGTCCTCGAGTTCTTGCCGCATCTCCTGCATGCCCATGCGCCCGGCGAGCGGCGCATAGATGTCCATCGTCTCCTTGGAGATGCGCTTGCGCTTGTCGTCGCGCATGGCGTCGAGCGTGCGCATGTTGTGCAGCCGGTCCGCCAGCTTCACCAGCAGCACCCGCACATCGGCCGAAATGGCGAGCAGCAGCTTCCGCAGGTTCTCCGCCTGCGCTTCCTCGCGCGTCACCAGTTGCAGCCGGTCGATCTTGGTCAGGCCATCAACGATCGAGCCGATCTCCGCGCCGAACAGCTGGTCGATCTCGGCGCGCGTCGCGTCGGTGTCCTCGATCGTGTCATGCAGCAGCGCCACCGCGATCGATGCATCGTCGAGCTTGAGGTCGGTGAGGATCGCCGCCACTTCCAGCGGATGCGCGAAATAGGGATCGCCCGACGCGCGCTTCTGCGTGCCGTGCTTCTGCATGGCGTACACATAGGCCTTGTTGAGCAGCGCCTCGTCGGTCTGCGGGTTGTAGGCTTGTACCCGCTCGACGAGTTCGTACTGACGCATCATGGTCGTGCCGCTCCCCTCAAGCGGCGATGCCTGTTCGGCAGATCGGGAAAAACAAAAAAGGCGCCGGGCGGTTAAGCACGGCGCCTCGCAACTATATAGCCGAGATCAGTTACCGATCAATCGTCGCGGCGCTCGGGCGGCGCCAGGCTCTCGATACCGCGCAGCAGCTCGTCTTCCGAGATCGTGTCGAACGTATCGCCGTCGTTTTCGGCGTTCGCGTCGAGCAGCGGAGCGGCGTGCCGCTCGGGCTCGTCGACCTCGACATACTTCTGCATCGAGTGGATCAGGTCCTCGTGCAGGTCTTCGGGCGAAATCGCGCCGTCGCCGATCTCGCGGAGGGCCACGACGGGGTTCTTGTCATTGTCGCGGTTGACCGTGATGCTGGCACCGGCAGCGATCATGCGCGCCCGATGGGCGGCCATCAGGATCAGGTCGAACCGGTTGTTGACCTTCTCGATGCAGTCTTCGACTGTGACGCGGGCCACGTACGTCTCCGGGGTGGTGTAGGATCAAGCGGCCCACATACCAGAGCCCCTGCGCTCGCACAAGCCACTCGTGCCGCTGCCCTTAGGACAACGATACGCACAGCCGTGTTTAGCGTTTGAATGACGTGTTTTCCCAAAGAATCCCATGGACTTGGCGGATCAGAGTAAAACTGGAGCTTGTTCGTCACGATATATTGTGGTTGCAAACGCCCGCGGATTAAGAGCGTATTCCGAACTTAGAGAGTAGCGGCCCCGAACGAGCTACCCCCCAGCCCATTGCGGTTGGAATAGGTTTTTGATCCTGGGCAGCCTGAGAGGCCAGCTACCCAGGGAGGAGGTATTTTATGTCAATTGATCCGCGCGAAAAGGTCGTCCTTTTCATCGACGGCGCCAATCTCTATGCCACCAGCAAGGCTATCGGCATCGATATCGATTACCGCCGTTTGCTGGCCGAATTCCAGTCCAAGTCCTACCTGTTGCGCGCTTATTACTACACCGCCCTGGTCGAGGATCAGGAATATTCCTCCATCCGCCCGCTGATCGACTGGCTCGACTACAACGGCTTCACGGTGGTCACCAAGCCCGCCAAGGAGTTCACCGACGCCTCCGGTCGCCGCAAGATCAAGGGCAACATGGACATCGAGCTATGCGTCGATGCCCTGGAGATGAGCCAGTACTACGATCATCTGGTGCTGTTCTCGGGCGACGGTGATTTCACCGCGCTGGTCGCCGCGCTGCAGCGCAAGGGCAAGCGGGTCACCGTGGTGTCCACCCTCACCACCCAGACCCCGATGATCGCCGACGATCTCCGCCGCCAGGCCGATTTCTTCCTCGATGTTGCCGAACTGGCCAAGACCGTCGGTCGTACATCGCCGGTCGACCGTCATCCGGATCGCACCGCCGAGCGCAATGCGCCTGTCGCGGAGCGCCCTGCCCCGGCGGCCGTTGACCGCGCCCCGGCCACCGTGGACCATAAGGGCTGATTGAGTCCCAGCCCCGACGGCCCCCTTGCCCGACCACTCTTCGCCTGCCGCGCCCGTACCGGCCAACCCGCCGCACGATTGCCCGCTCTGTCCGCGCCTCGTCGCCTTCCGGCACGACAACCAGCGCAGCTATCCCGAGTTCTTCAACGCCCCGGTCCCCCTCTGGGGTGATCTGGCTCCGGGCCTCGTCATCGTCGGGCTCGCCCCCGGACTCAAGGGCGCCAATCGCACTGGCCGCCCCTTCACCGGCGATTATGCCGGCGACCTGCTCTACGCCACGCTCGAAAAGTTCGGCCTCGCCACCGGCCGCTACGCCGAGCGCCCCGATGATGGCCTCGAGTTGCAGCGCACCCTGATCGTCAACGCCGTCCGCTGCGTCCCGCCGCAGAACAAGCCGACCGGCGACGAAATCCGCACCTGCCGCCAGTTCCTCAACGCCGCCATCGATGCGGCGCAGCCCCGCGCCTACCTGGCGCTCGGGCGAATCGCCCACGATTCGCTGCTGACCACGCTCGGCGAAAAGCGCAGCCGCTACCCCTTCACCCACGGCGCCGAGCATGCCCTCATCTCCGGCGCCACGCTTTTCGACAGCTACCACTGCTCCCGCTACAACACGAATACCGGCGTCCTCACCACCCCGATGTTCGAAGATGTCGTCGGCCGTGCCGCTGCACTGGCCAGCGCCAGCTGAGAAATTTCTTCGGCCCCACCCAAGCTTCGCCGCACCAGCAGCGTCTCATCTTCAAAGCGCCATTCAAGTTCCGTTCATCGGCGCGACCATAGCAAGGCAAAGTGCGGACGATTCGCTTCGCCGCCTGCCAATTTAGGAGAGACGCATGCGTCCCATCATCGCCCTTATTCCGCTGCTCCTCGCGACCAGCCTGTCCCTGCCGGCCTTCGCCGCCAATGAACCTGCGCTGATTTCGGTCACCGGCACGGGCGAAGTGTCCGCCGCTCCGGATACCGCCTTCATCAGTTCGGGCGTCACCACGCAGGGCGCCACCGCTCGCGAGGCGCTCGACGCCAATACCGCTGCCATGAACGAGCTGCTGGCCACCCTCGAGGAGGCCGGTATCGAGGCGCGCGACGTGCAGACCTCGGGCTTCTCGGTGTCGCCCAACTACGTCTACACCGATGCCCGCGACGAGAATGGCTACACCCTGCCGCCCAAGATCAACGGCTACCAGGTCTACAACACCGTCAACGTCCGCATCCGCGACCTTGAGACCCTCGGCGCCGTGCTCGACAAGCAGGTGACCGTCGGCGCCAACACCATCAACGGCATCACTTTCGCCGTCGCCGACCCGTCAAAACTCCTCGACGAGGCCCGCAAGGCCGCCTTCGCCGACGCCAGGGAGAAGGCGGGCCTCTACGCCGAAGCCGCCGGGGAGACCCTCGGTCTGCTGAAGTCGGTCTCCGAGAGCCAGGGCTACGACCAGCCCCAGCCCTACATGATGAAGTCCATGGACATGGCAGCGTCTTCCGCCCCGGTCCCCGTCGCCACCGGGGAACTGAGCTTCTCGGTCAATGTCCAGGTCACCTGGGCCGTCGAGTTCTGAGAACTTCGCTGATCAGGAGTCGGGCGGCTCAGGCGTCGCCCTTCTCACCTGGGGCAATCGCGAAATCGAGGTCGTGGCGCCGAGGTCGCCGGTGGTCCTCCCCTGCGTAGCGGGGGAGGGGGACCAGCGAAGCTGGTGGAGGGGGCGGTCACACACGCATACGCTCCAGCCATCGGCTGGTCGCCGCCCCTCAGCCCGTGATCGCCTTCCAGATCATGTTCAGCCCCATGACGCAGAGGAATGCCGCAAAGGCGAGCTTGAGCGTCCGCTGCTGCAGCCGATGCGCCAGCGCCGCGCCTAGCGGGGCGAATAGCGCCGCCATCACCCCGACCAGCACCAGCGCCACGATGTTGATGTAGCCAAGGCTGAGCGGCGGTCGTCCCTCGACACTCCATCCCGAGATGACGAAACCCAGCGTCCCCGCCAGCGCGATGAACACGCCGATCGCTGCGCCCGTACCGACGGCCTTGTGCATGGTCGCCCCGAAGGCATGAATGGTCGGCACGCTGAGCGCCCCGCCGCCCACTCCCATCAGCGCCGAGATGAACCCGACAATCGCCGCCGAGATCCGGTGGGTGGTGGGGGAGTTTCGCAGGTGCCCCATGAGCCGCTCCTGGAACGGCAGCAGGATATTGGCGGCAATCAGCAGCGCCATGACCCCGAAGACGATTCGCAGCACGTCGCCGGAGAAGAACCCTGCCAGCAGGCCGCCGACGAACGTCGTCACCACCACCATCGGCGCCCACAGCTTCAGGATATCGACATCCACCGCCCCGCGCTTGTGATGGGAGCGCGCACTCATGATCCCCGTAGGGATGATGATGGCGAGCGAGGTCCCCACCGCCACATGCTGCACGACGTCGCCGTCGAAGCCGAGCCAGCCCAGCGCAATCGCCAGCGCCGGCACGATGATCGCGCCCCCGCCGATCCCCAGCAACCCAGCCGCAATGCCGGAGAGGACGCCGGTGACCAGCAGCCCGGCGACGAAGGGCATCAGCCCCCAGATATTCGAGAAGTCCAAGTGAGATGGCCCCTATTCGCCGATCAGATGCAGCACCACCTGCCGCCGGTGCGGCCGCGCGCGGTGCTCGAAGAGATAGAGACCCTGCCACGTACCGAGCACGGACCGGCCCCCGCTCACCGGTATACCCACCGAAACCTGCGTCAATGCCGACTTTATGTGTGCCGGCATGTCGTCGGGCCCCTCGGCGTCATGCACCACCCAGTCCATGCCTTCCGGCACCAGCTTGCGGAAGAACGTCATGAGGTCGCGCTGCACGTCCGGGTCGGCATTCTCCTGGATCAGAAGCGAGCATGAGGTGTGCCGCACAAACGCCGTCACCAGTCCCATCTGGAACCCGGCCTGCCCGACGAACCTGTCGAGCTCTGATGTGATCTCGATGAGTCCCGCCCCGCGAGTGGCAACTTCGATGATGTGCTGAACCTGGCGCATGACGCAGGAGGCTATCACGCGCCTCGCAAGTCAATCGAGCCGGACCGGCTGCTTTCCGTCCACGGGCCGCACTCGTGCCACGATTCATGCCTCCCTTCTCGCTCGGTGGAACCGACCGGCTGCCCACGCATTGTGGGATTAGAGGGAAGGTCCGCCAACACGGGCAAGCAAGCCGGCCGTTCAGGTTCGGTTCAGATGCAGAGCGTCACTTCTCGACCAACTGACTCCAGAAAAAGGAAAAAGCCATGCGCATCAGACAATGGCTCCTCACCGGCACCAGTCTTGCCGTGTTCACCTTCATGCCCGGCGCCGTCATGGCCCAGCAGGCCGAGTATCAGGCACTGCAGCAGGCCCAGGCCTCCGGCGACCAGGGCGCCATCGACGCCGCTCAGCAGGCGTTCCTCGAAGCCTGTATCGCGGCTGGCTACACGAGCCCCGACGAGTGTGCCGCAGCCGTCCAGGCCGATGGACAGTCCGCCGCTGACGCGGAAGCCGAAGCTCAGGCAGCGGCGGAAGCCCAGGCAGCCGCCGATGCGCAAGCGGCAGAAGAAGCTCAGGCAGCCGCCGATGCACAGGCAGCCGCTGACGCTCAGGCAGCCGCAGACGCTCAGGCCGCGGCAGATGCTCAGGCAACCGCCGATGCTCAGGCCGCAGCTGATGCTCAGGCCGCCGCTGAAGCGCAGGCAGCCGCCGATGCACAGGCAGCCGCTGATGCACAGGCAGCAGCTGACGCTCAAGCCGCCGAAGACGCTGCGGCAAGTGCAGAAGACCAGCAGGCCCAGTTCGTCGCCGACCTGCAGGCCGCTCTCGATCGCTACCAGGCTGCCCTGAACCAGGCCGCCGGCGGCGACTATGCTGGTGGCAAGGCCGCGGCCGACGCCGCCGCTGCCGAAATCCTCGGCCTCTGCACAGCCAACGGCTACCCGGACATCCAGTCGTGTATCGGCCAGGAACTGCCGCCGGTGCCCGAGGCCCCTCCGGCCGAACAGCCCGCTGCCCCGGCTGAAACCCCGGCCGAACAGCCTGCCGAAACGCCCGAGCCCGCAGCCGAAGTCGGCCCGGACACCCCGGCCGATGAGACTCCTGCAGATGACTCCGCCGCTGCGGCCGAGGCCCAGCTGCAGAGTGCGCTCGAGCTCTACAATGTCGGCATCACCCAGCTCGACGCTGGTGACACTGCCGGCCAGTCGACCATCGACGCCGCCAACAACCAGTTCGCGGAAATCTGCGCCGCCCTCGGCCAGACCGACGTCGCCGCCTGCCTTGCGCAGTACGGCATAGAGCTGGCTCCGATCCCGGCCGTGCAGGCTCCGGCCGAACCGGCAGCTCCGTCAATCGCCGATATGCCCGGCGCTGACGAAGCCGTGTCGCCGGACGCCGTCGAAGTGCTGCCCGAGTCGGTGGCTCCGGAAGAAGCCGCTCCGATCCTCGACAGCGCCAAGGATGTGCAGGCCGAGGTAGCCGATGGCCAGGCACAGCCAGAGGAGCAGCCCGCTGCCCCAGCAGAGCCTGCCGCTCCGCCGCCGGAAGATGACGCTGCCGCTCAGTCGGACATTGCCCCGGTCGAGGTGCAGTCGCTGGTCGAAACGCAGGGTGAAGCCGTGACCGCCGACGCCTTCGCACCGGTCGAGGTGCCGCAGAACGTCACGATCATCAACAACAATACGACCATCATCAACAACGAAACCACCATTAACAACAACGATGGCGGCAACGATGATCAAGATCGTCCGAGCCGTCCGCGGCCGGACTACGCCAACAACGGCTTCATCTTCAACATTGGCATCAACATCGTTATTCAGAGCAACGATTTCGATCGCCTCACCGATAATGACGAGGACGAGGTCGAGTACCAGCGCCTGTCGAACGGGCGGATCAAGGAGACCATCACCCGTCCGAACGGCGTGCAGATCGTCACCATCCGAAACCGCTGGGGCGAAGTGCTGAAGCGCTCGCGCATCACGCCGGATGGCCGTGAGTACATCCTCGCCTACTACGACGAGGATCAGGACGACGATCTTGAGTTCGGCAACTGGCGTGACCCGGGCGATGACCTGCCCCCGCTGCGTCTGACCATCTCGATCCGCGACTACATCATCGACGCCGACGTTTCCGATGAGGACGAGGTCGAACTCTTCTTCCGTCAGCCGCCGGTAGAGCGGGTCCGCGAGATCTACACCATCGAGGACGTCAAGAAATCGGCCCGCCTGCGTGACTCGGTGCGCCGCATCGAGATCGGTGGCCTCACCTTCGACTCGGGTGCGGCGACGATTTCCCGCAGCCAGGTCGGGGCGCTCAGCAAGGTGGCGAACGCCATGCTGGCGCTGCTCGAGGACAACCCGGCCGAGACCTTCCTCATCGAAGGCCACACCGACGCCGTCGGCGGCGATCAGCCCAACCTGATCCTCTCGGATGCACGTGCCAATACCGTGGCGCGCATCCTCACCGACTTCTACGACGTGCCTGCCGAGAACCTGGTCACCCAGGGCTATGGCGAGCGCTTCCTGAAGGTGAAGACCGAGAGTGCCGAGCCGCTGAACCGTCGCGTTGCGGTCAAGCGCATCACGCCGCTCATCACCGTCGCCGGCCGCAACTGACAGCGTCCGCCTGACATCCAGCGGGCCGGGGATCGTCTCCCCGGCCCGTTTCTTTTGGAGGCCGTCGACTGCCACACCTCTCCCCTTGCCTGTCGCAGGGATTCCGGTATGCCTCAGCCGCAACCCCACGCCCTGCGGAGCGACCATGCCGAAACGCCTCGAACTGGCCCTCGAAGCCGTCATTCTTGCCTCGCGCTGGCTGCTGGTGATCTTCTATCTCGGGTTGGCGCTGGCGTTGGCCGTCTATGCCCTCACCTTCGGCGTCAAGCTCTGGGACTTCATCAGTCACGCCTTCGACATCGGGGAAACGGACGCCATCCTCAAGATGCTCGGCCTCATCGATGCCGCGCTGGTCGCCAGCCTCGTCGTCATGGTCATCATCTCGGGCTATGAAAGCTACGTTTACCGCTTCGACAACGATGGCTCGGTGCACTGGCTGGGCGAGATCGACGCCGGCTCGCTGAAGATCAAGGTCGCCTCCACTATTGTCGCCATCTCCTCGATCCACCTGCTCCAGATCTTCCTTAACGTCGGCACCCACACCGGCGATCAGTTGATGTGGTACACCCTGATCCACATCACCTTCATCATCTCGGCCCTGTTCCTCGCCTATATCGACCGCATCTCGGCGATGACGAAGAGCATCGCGCGGGGCGGAAAACCTGCCGATGCGACGAAGAAACCGGCCGCAGTCGAACCCTGACCGGCCCCGCGACCGGTTCGTTCCGCGGCGCCGCAAAAATAAAACATCAAGTAAAATCAGATAGATAAATGCTTGCGCGGAATCTGCGCAGCAAGCTTGCACGTGTTCGGGAACCACTTCGCAAATCGACGCGTTCTTCGGGCCATACGGTACTCAACAAGGAGCTACAACATGGCTACTCCCGACCGCGACACCGTCTACACCACTGACGGCGTGAACCGCACCAGCACCACCCACACCCGCGAGTCCAGCGCCACCGGCTGGTTCGTCGGCATCATCGTGGCGCTCGCCCTGCTCGCCATCGGCTACCTGGTTTTCTCGGCCAACTCGACGCCGTCGACCACCAGCGTTGACGTGAACAACACCCCGGCCATCACGGCCCCCGCTGATACCGCTCCGATGACCGAGGCTCCGGCCGTGGTCACTCCCGAAGCGGCTCCGATGACCGAAGCCCCCGCGGCTCCGGTTGATGCTGCGCCGGCCGCCCCCGCCGACGCTGCTCCGGCCGACACAACCGCTCCGGCGATCGACGCGGCCCCGGCCGCACCGGCCCAATAAAAACAAGAACGACTGACATACGCTTCAGCCCTCCCTCTGAAGCGGTACGAGCCCCGGCACCCCCCATGCCGGGGCTTCCCCATTTTTCAGCCTTGATCACCCCTTCGGCTGCGGTGGCACCACCAGTGTGGTCTCCTTGGGCGATGAGAGCACGATCAGCGTTTCAGTGCGCTGCACCCCGGGCACTTTCTTGAGCACATCGGCGAAAAACCCCTCGAGGTCGCGCGTCGTCTGCAGGCGCACCTTCATCAGGTAGTTCCAGGCACCGGTCACATGGTGCGCCTCCTGCACCTCGGGCGCATCGGCGATTGCTGCGAGGAACCGCCCCTCCGTCTCGGGATCGCTCCAGCCCACGAACACGAACGCCAGCAGGTCGAGCCCCACCTTTTCCGGGTCGAGCTGCGCGTGAAATCCCTTGATGATCCCCAGCTTCCCCAGCCGCCGGATTCGATCGTTCAGGGTCGATGCCGGTACGCCCAGCGTTTTGCCAAGTTCGGCCACCGGGGTGCGGTCATCCCTCTGCAGCAGGGCCAGCAGCCTGTGGTCGATCTCATCGAGCCCTGTCGCCATCATTTTTCCTGTTGGTTTGCCGTCGGAGATGAACGGCAGAGACACTAATGCCGTGCTTTCGAAAGGCAACCCGTCGCACCCCCTTGCAGCGGGCTGCCCTGCTCCCCAATTGCGCAGGAAACGCCAGACCCACCGGAGGAGCCAATGTTCAACATCGACGGCATCGTCAAAGCCCTGCAGTCAGACCCCAACATGCAGAAGAACCTGATGACCGGTGCCGCCGGCATGGCGGCCGGCATGCTGATGTCGGGTGGCGGCCTCGGCAAGATGGTCGGCAACGTCGCCAAGGCCGGCGCGGTGGCCGCGGTCGGCGGCCTCGCGTGGTCCGCGTGGCAGAACTACCAGAAGAACAAGCCCGGCACGGCCCCCGCCTCCTCCGAAGAGGCGTTCGTGCCGCCGCCGCAGGCCTCCTACCAGCGGGAGGAGCTGGGCAAGTCCCTCGTCCGCGCCATGATCTCCGCTGCCAAGGCCGATGGGCAGATCGACGCCGAGGAGAAGAGCCGTATCTTCCAGCGCCTCGAAGCCATGCCGCTGTCGGCCGAGGAAAAGGCTTTCGTCTTCGATGAACTGTCGAGCCCCCTCGATATCGACGCCGTCGCCTCGCGCGCCGACACCCCCGAGCATGCCTCCGAGATCTATGCCGCCTCGCTGGTCGCCATGAAGCCCGACACCCCCGCCGAGCGCGCCTACCTCGACGCCCTCGCCTACAAGCTGAAACTCGATCCGGCCCTCGTCACCGAAATCCACAAGACCGCCGGCCTCGAATCCTCCGCCCCGCCCATGGCCGCCAACGCCTACGCCCCGACCAGCAACGTCTGACCAGGGGCAGCAGCGACCCTGCATCGCCTCCTCCCCCTGGCGGGGGAGGATAGCGGCGCTAGGCGCGAAGCGCCGTAGCAGAGCTGCGGAGAGGGGGTTCCTCCCCAGTATCACCCCTGTGCCGTCTTGCGCCCCACCCGAACCCCGGCCATCTACCTCGCAACCACACCTTGCGAGGACCAGCCATGGAAATCGGCCTCTACTCGTTCGCCGAGAACACCCCCGACGCGTTGAACAACGGCCACCTGCAATCCCCGGCCGAGCGCCTGCGCGACCTCCTCGAGGAGATCAAGCTCGCCGATGAAGTCGGGCTCGATTTCTACGGCCTCGGCGAACACCACCGCCCCGATTTCGTCGCTTCCGCCCCGGTCACCATCCTCGCGGCCGCGGCCGCGCTGACGAAGCGCATCCGGCTTTCCACCGCCGTCACCGTGCTCAGCTCCGAGGACCCCATCCGCGTCTGGCAGCAGTTCGCCACCCTCGACCTGCTCTCCAACGGCCGCGCCGAGATCATGGCCGGCCGCGGCAGCTTCGTCGAAAGCTTCCCGCTGTTTGGCTACGAGCTCGAGCACTACGACGAACTGTTCGAGGAAAAGCTCGCCGAGCTGATCAAGATCCGCGAAGGCGGCAAGGTCGAGTGGCCCGGCTCCGAACACACCAAGCCCATCCCCGGCATCGCCATCTACCCCAAGCCGGTCCAGGAGCAGCTGCCGCTCTGGGTCGCCGTCGGCGGCACGCCGAACTCCGTCGCCCGGGCCGCCTACTACGGCCTGCCGCTGATGCTCGCCATCATCGGCGGCAACCCGCAGCAGTTCCAGCCCTTCACCGAGCTCTACCGCCGTACCGCCGACAAGGTCGGCCACGATGCGAGCAAGCTCACCATCGGCATCTCGTCGCACGGCTTCATCGCCGAAAACTCGCAGGACGCGCTCGATACCGCCTTCCCCGCCCACCACGAAGCAATGAGCCGCATCGGCAAGGAACGCGGCTGGCCGCCCACCACCCGCGCCCAGTTCGAAGCCGGCGCCGGCCCGCAGGGCGCCTACTTCATGGGCTCGCCGCAGCAGGTCATCGACAAGATCCTGATGCAGCACGAATGGTTCAAACACGACCGCTTCGGCCTGCAACTCAGCGTCGGCACCCTGCCCCACGCCAAGGTGATGAAAGCCATCGAACTGTTCGGCACAGTGGTGAAACCAGCAGTGAACAAGGCGCTGGGCCAGCAGGCAGCTACAATCAGCGCGAGCGCCGGTTAGCAACCAGCTCACGGTAGAGTTCGACGTGACGATCGGCCATTGCCGACACGTCGAACTCCGCCAGCACCCGCCGCCGGGCCGCCTGTCCCATCTCCGCCCGCCGATCCGGCGACTCCAGCAATTCGCGGATCGCAGCGCCAAGGGCTGCCGGGTCGCGCGGCGGCACCAGCAGGCCGGTCTGCCCGTCCAGCACCG
>QLAH01000532.1_pt1 | contig 18209 bp, 16 predicted proteins | sample 4693081 | NCBI WGS metagenome assembly QLAH01 (sample SAMN09425401, study PRJNA476045) | Lake water metagenome, whole genome shotgun sequencing project.
CGCCTACGATCGCGCCAGGCTGACTTTCGACGACGCCCAGGCGGCACTCGATCGCACCAACGCGCTGGCGGGCGCGAACAACGCCACGACCGTGCAGGTGAGCGCGGCGCAACTGGCGCTCAGCACCGCCGATCTGGCGCTCAAGAATGCCGATCTCGACCTGAAGCGGCGCACGATCAGCACGCCGATCGTCGGGATTGTCGGGCTGTTCCAGGTGAACCCCGGTAACACTGTGACGGCGCAGAGCGTGGTCACGACCATCGAGGACACCTCGCATATCCGAGTCAGCTTCTGGGTGCCCGAGCGCTATGCCGGGGCGATACGTCCGGGGATGCCGGTGACGGCCAGCGCGGTGGCGTTGCCGGGACAGACGATCGAGGGCGAGGTCGGGGCGGTCGACAACCGGATCGATCCGGCGAGCCGCACCCTCAAGGTCGAGGCGCGGATTCCCAACGACGATGGCCGGCTGCGGCCGGGCATGAGTTTTTCGGTGGCGATGAGCTTTCCCGGTGAAACCTTCCCGTCGGTCGACCCGCTGGCCATCCAGTGGTCGAGCGATGGCGCGTACCTCTGGAAATATGCCGACCAGACGGTCGAGCGCGTCGGGTTGCAGATCATCCAGCGCAACTCGGACGGCGTGCTGGTGAAGGCCGAGCTCGCCGAGGGCGAGCAGGTGGTGACGCAGGGCGTGCAGCAGCTGACGGCCGGCGCCACGGTGCGCCTGCTCGACGAGCCAGCGGATGCCGGCGGCCAGCGCGGCGCTGGCGGTAGCGAACGAGCAGGGAGCGCGCTGTGAGCATCCTGGACCAGAACCAGCGCGGCGGCGCGATAGCAGGACTGTTCGTGCGACGGCCGGTGCTGGCCCTCGTGGTGAGCGCGCTCATCATCGTGGCGGGGCTGGCGGCCTTCTTTGGCGTCGAGGTGCGGGAACTGCCGACGGTCGAGCGCCCCACCCTGTCGATCAACACCAGCTTCACCGGCGCTTCGGCGGAGACGGTCGATCGCGAAATCACGTCGGCGGTCGAAGGCGCGGTGGCGCGGGTGCAGGGCGTGTCAGCGATCTCTTCGAGCTCGTCCTATGGGCGGAGCCGGGTATCGCTGACGTTCAACGACGGGGTGAACCTCGACAACGCCACCTCGGACGTGCGCGATGCGCTGAGCCGGATTACCAACCAGCTGCCCGACGGCGTCGAGACGCCGACCATCGTGAAGGCGGATTCGAACGCCCAGGCGGTGCTGCAACTGGCCGTCACCTCGGACACGCTGAGCAAGGACGAGCTGACCGCGCTGGTCAACGACGTGATCGCAGAGCGGCTGGCTTCTGTACAGGGCGTCGCCGACGTGCAGGTCAACGGCTCGCAGGACCGGGTGTTCATCATCGATGTCGACCAGGTGAAGCTGGCGAGCCTCGGGTTGACAGTGGCGGATATCCGCGGTGCGCTCTCGACCATCGGGTTCGATAGCCCGGCGGGATCGCTGAACGGCACCAACCAGAACATCGCCATCCGCGCGACCGCCGAGGTCAATACCCCGGCGCAGTTCGAGGCCATCACCATCCGCGACCAGACCCGCATCGGCGACGTCGCCAGCGTGGTGTTTTCGCCCGCCGCCTCCAACTCGGGGCTGCGCAGCGATGGCAAGACAGGCATCGGGCTTGGCATCGTTCCGCAGGCGCAGTCGAACACCGTGCAGATTTCCGAGGGAATCCGGAAGACGGTCGCGGACCTGCAGCCGTCGCTGCCGCCGGGCGTCGAGGTGCGGGTTTCGTCGGATGACTCGGTGTTCATTTCGGGCGCCATCCATGAGGTGGAGCGCTCGCTGATCATCGCCGTGGTCGGCGTGATCGTCATTATCTTCCTGTTCCTGATGGACTGGCGGGCCACCATCATCCCCGCAGTGACCATGCCGGTGGCGCTGATCGGCACGGTGGCGGGCATCTACGCGTTCGGCTTCTCGCTCAACATCCTGACGCTGCTGGCGCTGGTGATCGCCACCGGCATCGTGGTGGACGATGCCATCGTGGTGCTCGAGAACATCACGCGGCGGCGGGCCATGGGGCTCGGGCCGCGGGCGGCCGCGGTGCTGGGCACACAGGAGGTGTTCTTTGCGGTGATCGCGACGACGGCGACCCTGGCGGCGGTGTTCATCCCGATCTCGTTCCTGCCAGGGCAGACGGGTCAGCTGTTCCGGGAGTTCGGCTTCACGCTTGCTATCTCGGTTGGATTGTCGGCCGTGGTAGCACTGTCGCTGGCGCCGATGCTGGCTTCGCGGATGCTGAAGCCGCACGTGGAGCGCAAGCCGAACCTGATCCAGCGTTTCGGTGGGGTGCTGGCCGGATTTTACCGCAGCTCGCTGCGGGTGGTGCTGGCCAACCCGCTGGTCGTCATCGTCGTGGCTATACTGTTCGCCGCAGCGGCAGCGCTGGCCTTTGGCGGCATCCGGCAGGAACTGACGCCGCCAGAGGACCGGGCGGCGATCGCCATCAGCGTCAACGCACCGGCAACCGTCAGCCTCGATTTCACCCAGACGCAGATGCAGAAGATCGAGCAGCTGCTGCAGCCCTACAAGGCGAGCGGCGAAGCGACGAGCATCTTCTCGATCTCGGGCTTCGGGTCGAGCACCAACTCGGGCTTCATCGTGATGACACTGGCCGACTGGGCGGATCGCGCCAGGAGCCAGCAGGTGATCACCGCCGAGATCAACCAGCAGCTGACCCAGGTGCCGGGCGTGCGCGCCTTCATCCGCCAGGGCAACAGCCTCGGGGTGCGCGGCGGCGGTTCCGGCCTGCAGGTCGGGCTCGTCGGCGACAACTACCAGACGCTGTCCGAGACGGCGAACCGCCTCGTCGATGAGCTGTCGAAGGACGAGAAGTGGGGTCGCGTCAGCACCAACTACGAAACGACGCAGCCGCAGATGACGCTGTCGATCGACCGGCAGAAGGCCGCCGGCCTCGGCATCGACATCAACGGGCTCGACGCCACGATGCAGGCGATGATCGACGGCTCGGATGTCGGCACGGTGTTCATCAACGACACCAGCTACTCGGTGCGGATGCTCTCGACCTCGAGCCCGGTGAACGATCCGGGCGACCTCGAGTCGATCTTCCTCCGCACCGCCGACGGGCGCTACGTGCCGATGTCGACCATTGCCACCATGGCCGAAGCGCCGATCGCGCCATCGCTCAGCCGCGAGGACCAGCGTCGGGCGGTGACCGTCACGGCGGCGCTGAGCGACGGGTTCGCGCTCGGTGACGCCTATGCCGAGGCGGTGCAGATCGCCCGGCCGATGCTGCCTGATGGGGTGGCGGTGATCCCGATGGCCGAGGCCAAGACACTCGGCGAAAGCAATAACGGCCTGCTCATCACCTTCGGCTTCGCGCTGGTGGTGATCCTGCTGGTGCTCGCGGCGCAGTTCGAAAGCGTGTGGAGCGCCATCATCGTGATGGCGACGGTGCCGTTCGGCCTCGCCTGCGCGGTGTTCGCCATGGTGGTGACCGGCGTGACGATGAACGTCTACAGCCAGATCGGACTGGTGCTGGTGGTGGGCATCATGGCCAAGAACGGCATCCTCATCGTCGAGTTCGCCAACCAGTTGCGCGATCGCGGCCAATCGGTGCGCGAGGCGATCGAGAATGCCTCGAACATCCGGCTTCGCCCGGTGGTGATGACGATGATCGCGACGGTGCTGGGCGGCGTGCCGCTGATCGTCGCCGGCGGCGCAGGATCGGAAGCGCGCGCCGCACTGGGCTGGATCATGGTGGGCGGGCTGACCTTCGCGGCAGCTGCGACGCTGTACCTGACGCCGGTCGCCTACCTGCTGCTGGCGCGGTTCTCCAAGCCCAAGGCTGAAGAGGAAGCGCGGCTGCAGCGCGAGCTCGATGCGGCGCGGGCGCTCGACGAGCCCGACCCGATGGACCAGCATGGTCGCGGGCCGGTTCCTGCTCCGGCCGAGTAGCTCAGCGCGCCGCGATCATGGCGCGGATCTCGGCATGGGCGGCGTCAAGGCGCGCCAGTTCCTCGGGGGTGGGCTGGTTGCCCAGCGAGGCAACGCGGCTGCCTTCCGGTAGGACCTCCGGTGCCGGGTGCCAGTTCAGGTAGAACTCGATGCCCTCCCCCGAGCGATTTACCCGCGCCGGATCAGCACCCCGGTCGAGCAGGAGGCGCGCGATCTCGACCTGCCCATCCCGGGCCGCGACCAGCAGCGGCGTGAGGCCGGCATCGTCGGCAATGTCGGGCCTGGTGTTGCGCCCGAGCAGAGCGCGGACGTTTTCTGTCCGCTGCGACAGCGTGGCGATGAGCAGCGGGGTTGAGCCGTCGATGTCGCGCGAGTTGAGCGGGCCATCGACCAGCAGCAGCGCGATCAACTCCGGGTCGCAGGGTTTCGCGGCGAAGTGCAGCGGCGTGCGGTAGAGGATGTCGCTGATGGCGCCGGGATTGGCGCCGGGATTGGCGCCGGCCCGCCAGCAGCAGGGATGCTACTTCGGTACTGCCACCCCAGGCGGCGTAGTGGAGCGCCGTCTCCAGGCTCTGGTCGACGCGGTGCGGATCGGCGCCGTGCTCGAGCAGGAGGCGGACGGTCTCCGCCTCGCCAGCGAAGGATGCCAGCATCAAGGCCGTGTTCCCGTAAGGGTCATCAGGACTGTCGGGGGGCGAACCGGATTCGAGCAGCAGCCGAACGACTTCGGCCTAATTGCTAGCACGTATTGGTATTGGAAACCTGGTTGCAGGGGCGCCAAAACAAAAAAAGGCGCGGGGCCGTAGCTCCGCGCCCCACCGGCCAGGCAACGAGGGAGCGTCAGCCCTCGCCACCCGAGCGATGATCGTGCCGCGCCCTGTCAGCTGCGGCTTTCCGTCCTAACGGGGGCGTGGGGCCAAAGGTTTCTGTACAAACGAGAAAAACACACGCTGCGCTGGCGCGCGGCGGGCTGAAGCAGAAGCCCCGCGCCGGGGCGCGGGGCCGAGGTGTCGGTGCAAACAACCTCTGCCGGAGTGAACTCCGGTAGCCAGAACATAGCATCGCAAGATTTGCCGGTCATCCGGGAGCGATCCTGTTTCGCCCGGAAACGCATGCAAACTGCACACACGCCTAATTGTTGAGCAGCGCACTCCAGCGCCGCTCATAAAATAGGCGTTGGATCCGCACTTTGCTGAGCCTGCATACAACAGACCGGTGTCGAACCGGTTCCGTACCACTGTTGAATCAAGCGGTTAGCGCTTTTCCGCGCCGGTGGCATGGCGATTGCAATCCTGATTGGCGGTGCAAACAACCATCTGTCGGAGGTTAATATGACAGTACAACGCATGCTGGCCGGGGTCGGTCTTGGGGTGGCGATGTCTGTGGGCGCAATGGCGCCTCTGGCTGCCTATGCTCAGGAAGAGACCATCAAGGTCGGCGTCCTTCACTCGCTGTCGGGTACGATGGCGATCTCGGAGACGACGCTCAAGGACACGATGCTGTTCCTGATCGACGAGCAGAACAAGAAGGGCGGCGTCCTCGGCAAGCAGCTTGAAGCGGTGGTCGTCGACCCCGCCTCCGACTGGCCGCTGTTCGCCGAAAAGGCCCGCGAGCTGATCGAAGTGAACAAGGTGGCCGCGGTGTTCGGCTGCTGGACCTCGGTGTCCCGCAAGTCGGTGCTGCCGGTGTTCAAGGAACTGAACTCGATCCTGTTCTACCCCGTGCAGTACGAGGGTGAGGAATCCGAGCGCAACGTGTTCTACACGGGCGCCGCTCCGAACCAGCAGGCCATCCCGGCCGTCGACTACCTGATGAACGAAGAAGGCGTCGAGCGCTGGGTCCTCGCCGGCACCGACTACGTCTATCCGCAGACCACCAACAAGATCCTCGAGCAGTACCTCAAGGACAAGGGCGTGGCCGCTGAAGACATCATGATCAACTACACGCCGTTCGGTCACTCCGACTGGCAGACGATCGTGTCGGACATCAAGGCGTTCGGCTCGACCGGCAAGAAGGCCGCCGTGGTTTCGACCATCAACGGCGACGCCAACGTGCCGTTCTACAAGGAACTCGCCAACCAGGGCATCAAGGCCGAGGACATCCCGGTCGTGGCCTTCTCGGTCGGTGAAGAAGAACTCGCCGGTTTCGACACTGCCCCGCTGGTGGGTCACCTCGCTGCCTGGAACTACTTCCAGTCGGTCGATACCCCCGAGAACGCTGCCTTCATCGAAGCCTGGCGCACGTTCATCGGCAACCCCGAGCGCGTGACCAACGACCCGATGGAAGCCCACGTCATCGGCTTCAACCTGTGGGTCCAGGCAGTCGAGAAGGCCGGCACGACCGACACCGACGCCGTGCTCGACGCCATCATCGGCCTCGAGACGCCGAACCTGACCGGCGGCATCGCCAAGATGCTCCCGAACCACCACATCACGAAGCCCGTGCTGATCGGCGAAATCCAGGCCGACGGCCAGTTCGACGTGGTCTGGGAAACCGAAGCGGAAGTGCCGGGCGACGCCTGGACCGACTTCCTGCCGGAATCGAAGGTGCTGGAAGCCGACTGGGTCGATCTCAAGTGCGGCAACTACAACACCGAGACCAAGACCTGCGGCGCTCAGTAACCGCCTGACCATCCACGGCGAGGGCGGCAACGCCCTCGCCTCCTCTTTTCTTACGCTGAGGCCGACGATGAACGCGATGCGACTACTGCACCTGGTTGCGCTCCTCCTTGCCCTTCTCGTAGCCCCGCCGGCCCTTTCGCAGACCGACGACGCCACATTTGGCACGCTGGTTGATGCACTGGCCCCGGGCAACTTCCGCGATCGCGAGGCCGCGGCGACGGCGCTGACCGCCACCGGCGATCCGCGCGCCGTGGCCGTGCTGCAGACCCTGCTCGACGGCGACCTGCAGGTCGATGAAGCGAGCGGCAAGGTGCTGCTGGGCTCGGGTGCCGCAGCGATCGACCCGGTCACCGGCGTCGCCTTCCCCGGTGCGGCCGAACTGGATCTCGACCGTGTTCGCGTCAACAACGGCCTCCGCCGCGTGGTGCGGACGCTGATCGGCGAGCTGACGCTGATGAGCGATGACCGGGGCACAAGGCTGAGCGCGGCACAATCGGTGCTGCGTGACGCCAACCCCGACAACCTCGAACTGCTCGACGTGGCGCTCGCCGCCGAGACCGACACCGAAGTCCGGGCGACGATGGAGACGGCCCGCGCCGCCATCATCCTCAAGACCGACGGGCCGTTGGCCGAAAAAGCCGCCGCCGTCGATGTGCTGAAGGCGCGCGGCGGGCGCGACTCCATCACGCTGCTGGCCGGGGTCCTGAGCACTTCGCCCGATGAGCTGAAGCCGGCCATCCAGGCGGCCATCGACTCCCTCACGCAAACCCAGCAGGCCTGGGGCATCGCCCAGAACGTCTGGTACGGCGTCTCCCTCGGCTCGGTGCTGCTGCTCGCCGCCATCGGCCTCGCGATCACCTTCGGGGTGATGGGCGTCATCAACATGGCCCATGGCGAAATGGTGATGATCGGCGCCTACACCACCTTCACCGTGCAGGAAGTCATCCGGCGCAACTTCCCGGACGTCCTCGATTATTCGCTGGCCATCGCCCTGCCGCTCGCCTTCCTCGTCACCGCTTTGATCGGTATCGCGATCGAGCGCGGCATCATCCGCTGGCTCTATGGGCGAGCGCTCGAAACGCTGCTGGCCACCTGGGGCTTGTCGCTGATCCTGCAGCAGGCCATCCGCACCATCTACGGGCCGACCAACAAGGAGGTGGCGAACCCGACCTGGATGTCCGGCAGCTTCGACCTGGGCGGGTTGTCGATCACCTGGAACCGCTTCTGGATCGTGATCTTCGCTATCGCGGTGTTCTTCACGTTGCTCGCGGTGCTGAAGCGCACTCCGCTCGGCCTGCAGATGCGCGCGGTAACCTCCAACCGCCGCATGGCCAGCGCCATGGGTATCCGCACCCCCTTCGTCGATGCCATGACGTTTGGTCTGGGCTCGGGCATTGCCGGGCTCGCCGGCGTGGCGCTGAGCCAGATCGACAACGTCTCCCCCAACCTCGGGCAGAACTACATCATCGACAGCTTCATGGTGGTGGTGTTCGGCGGCGTCGGAAACCTCTGGGGCACGCTCGTCGGTGCGCTGTCGATCGGCGTCGCCAACAAGTTCCTCGAGCCCTACGCGGGCGCGGTGGTCGCCAAGATCATCATCCTCATCCTGATCATCCTGTTCATCCAGCGCCGACCGCGGGGCCTCTTCGCCCTCAAGGGCCGGGCGGTGGAGCAGTGATCGCCTTGGTTCAGCGACCCATTTCCATGCAAGGTGACCGGGCATGATCACCCAGATGATTTTCCGCGCGCTCGACCGGAAGGCGATCTGGCTGGTTGCCATCATCGTGGCGATTGCCATCGCGGTGCCGGCGCTCAACCTGCTGGTGCCGCCGGGCTCGTTCGGCCATGTGCCGGGCTACGCGGTGACGCTGTTCGGCAAGTATCTCTGCTACGCCATGCTGGCGCTCGCGCTCGACCTGGTGTGGGGCTATGTCGGCATCCTGTCGCTCGGCCACGGCGCGTTCTTTGCCATCGGCGGCTACGCCATGGGCATGTACCTGATGCGCCAGATCGGCGCGCGCGGCGTCTACGCGAACCCGGTGCTGCCCGATTTCATGGTGTTCCTGAACTACAAGGAACTGCCCTGGTACTGGCTGGGCTTCGACATGTTCTGGTTCGCCATGGTCATGGTGATCGTGGTGCCCGGCATCCTCGCCTTCGTCTTCGGCTACCTGGCGTTCCGCAGCCGCGTCACCGGCGTTTACCTCTCGATCATCACCCAGGCGATGACCTTCGCCCTGCTGCTCGCATTCTTCCGCAACGATTTCGGCTTCGGCGGCAATAACGGGCTCACTGACTTCAAGGACATCCTGGGCTTCAACATCCAGGCGGCCGAGACCCGGGCGACACTGTTTGCGCTGAGTGCGCTATTCCTCGCGCTCTTTGTCTTTCTCTGTTCGATGATCGTCAATTCGAAGCTCGGCAAGGTCATGGTGGCGGTGCGCGACGGCGAGAGCCGCACCCGCTTTCTTGGCTGGCGGCCGGAAAACGTGAAGCTCTTTGCGTTCACCGTATCGGCGGTGATGGCCGGCATTGCCGGCGCCCTATACGTGCCGCAGGTCGGCATCATCAATCCCGGTGAGTTCGCACCGGAAAATTCCATCGAAGCGGTGATCTGGGTGGCGGTCGGCGGCCGTGGCACCATTATCGGGCCGATCATCGGCGCGGTGCTGGTCAATTTCGGCAAGACCATGTTCACCAGCGCCCTGCCCGAATACTGGCTGTTTGCACTGGGCGGCCTGTTCGTCTTCGTCACCCTGTTCCTGCCCAAGGGCATCGTTGGGCTGATCGGCCAGATTCGCACCGGCACCACCAAGCGCAATTCCAGCAAGCTCGACCGCCAGGGCGTCGAGGCGAAGGCCGGCGAGACCCCGGCGATGACCACCAGGCCCAATCCGGAGCCCGCCGAATGAGCGTCCCAGACAAGTCCGGCACCATGCTTTACCTGAACGGCGTCTCCGTCTCCTTCGACGGCTTCAAGGCGCTGAACAACCTTTCCATCATTGTTCACCCAGCCGAAATGCTGGCGATCATCGGCCCGAACGGCGCCGGCAAGACGACGATGATGGACATCATCACCGGCAAGACGCGTCCGAACGACGGCGAGGTCTATTTCGACGGCCGCACCGACCTGACGAAGCTCGACGAGGCGACCATCGCCAATCTCGGCATCGGCCGCAAATTCCAGAAGCCGACCGTGTTCGAGAGTCACACGGTATGGGACAATCTCGTGCTGTCGCTCAAGAAGCCGCGCGGGGTGTTCAATGCGCTGTTCTACAGCCAGTCCGAGGCAGACGAGGCGCGGATCACCGAGATCCTCGATACCGTCCGGCTCACCAATCGCAAGGACGAACTGGCCGGTGACCTCAGCCACGGGCAGAAGCAGTGGCTCGAAATCGGCATGTTGCTGGCGCAGGACCCCAAGCTGTTGCTGGTGGACGAACCGGTGGCCGGCATGACCGACGCCGAAACCGTCGAAACAGCGAAGCTGCTCAGGGACATTGCCAAGACCCGTTCGGTGGTGGTGGTGGAGCACGACATGAGCTTCGTGCGCGAACTGGGCACCCGCGTCACCTGCCTCGCCGAAGGCTCGGTGCTCGCCGAAGGCACGCTCGACCAGGTGAGCGCCAACCCCATCGTGATCGAAAGGTACCTTGGACGATGACCACCGGCCTCACGATCAGGGCAATCGATCTTCACTACGGCGCCGCGCAGGCGCTCAAGAGCATCTCGATCGAGTGCAAGCCGGGCCGGATCACCGCGGTGCTCGGCCGCAACGGGGTGGGCAAGAGCTCGACGCTGCGGGCCGTGACGGGCATCAATAACGTGTCGGCCGGCGAGATCGTGTTCGACACCGAGGTGCTGAAGAAATCGCCGCCCTACAAGCGGGCGCGCATGGGCATCGGTTACGTGCCGCAGGGACGCGAGATTTTCCCGCTGCTGACGGTCAAGGAGAACCTCGAGACCGGGTATGCGCCGCTCAAGCCCGCCGACCGGAACATTCCGACCTACATTTTCGAGCTGTTCCCGATCCTCAAGTCGATGCTCGGGCGGCGCGGCGGCGACCTGTCGGGCGGGCAGCAGCAGCAACTGGCCATCGGCCGGGCGCTGGTGACACGACCCAAAGTGCTGGTGCTGGACGAGCCGACCGAAGGCATCCAGCCATCGATCATCAAGGATATCGGCCGGGCGCTGCAGTTCCTGCGCGACGAGAAGGGGATGACCATTCTGCTCGTCGAACAGTATCTGGACTTCTGCCGCGAGATCGCCGACGACATCTACATCATGGATCGCGGTGAAATCATGCATTCCGGCCCGGCGGCCGACCTCGACCTGCCAGAGGTGCGCAAGCACCTGATGGTGTGATGTCGGCCGTCGCGGCTCTTCCAAACCACCAGCGCGCCCGGGGCACGGGCAGGATCGGCACGCACGTGCTTGATGGCCGCACGCGGCTGACGACGCTGTTCCAGGAGGGTTGCGCCAAGATTCGGCTGCCGCACACCCACGATGCCAGCCTGCAGGCCGTGCTGATCAACACGGCGGGTGGCCTGACCGGCGGCGACGACGTCCGCTGGGAGGCTGATGCCGCGCCGGGCGCGCGGATGGTGTTCACCACGCAGGCCTGCGAGCGCGTCTACCGGTCGCTGGGGGACGACGCGCGGGTTTCGACGCACCTCAAGGTGCGCGCCGGAGCGCATGCCGACTGGCTGCCGCAGGAAACGATCCTGTTCGAGGGCGGTCGGTTGAACCGCTCGCTGGACGTCGATCTCGACGAGGGGGCGAGCCTGCTCGCGGTGGAAGCGATCCTGCTCGGCCGCGAGGCCATGGGCGAGGCCGCCCGCAACGCTCGGCTCACCGACAACTGGCGCATCCGGCGCAATGGCCGGCTGATCCACGCCGAAGCGACGCGGCTCAGTGCCGACCCGCTCGAACGCGACGGGATGTCGCTGCTCGACGGCCGGCTGGCCTTCGCGACGCTGCTCTATGTGGGGGCGGATGCGGAGCGGAAGCTCGACCGGGCACGCTCGCTGCTCGGCGCGGATGCAGGCGCCAGCCTCATCGGCGAGCGGCTGGTGGTGCGCGCGGTCGCCGTTTCGGGGCTTGCGCTTCGCCGAACCATCGCGCCAATAATCGCCGAGCTTTCCGGCGCGGGCGCCCTGCCCCGCCTCTGGCACATGTAGGACACCAGATGAACCTGACGCCCCGCGAGAAAGACAAGCTGCTGATTTCGATGGCCGCGATCGTTGCCCGCAAGCGGCTCGAACGTGGCGTGAAGCTGAACCACCCCGAGGCGATCGCGCTGATCACTGACTATGTCGTCGAAGGCGCGCGCGACGGCCGTTCGGTCGCCGACCTGATGGAGGCCGGTGCGCATGTCGTCAGCCGGGCGCAGGTGATGGAGGGCATCGCCGAGATGATCCACGACGTGCAGGTCGAAGCCACCTTCCCCGACGGCACCAAGCTGGTGACCGTCCACGAACCGATCAGGTGATCCGATGGCCATGATTCCAGGCGAAGTCATTACTGCCGACGGCTTCATCGAACTCAACGTCGGCGCACCGCAGATCACGCTCGAGGTTGCCAATTCCGGCGACCGGCCGATCCAGGTCGGCTCGCACTACCACTTCTACGAGACGAACGCCGGACTGGTGTTCGACCGCGAGAAGGCCCGCGGCATGCGGCTCGACATCGCGGCGGGCACTGCGGTTCGGTTTGAGCCGGGACAGGCGCGCGAGGTCAAGCTGGTGCCGCTGTCGGGCAAGCGCGAAGTCTACGGCTTCCAGCAGAAGGTGATGGGGAAGCTCTGAGCTTCTCTACAGGTCGTCGGCGTAGAGGATGGCCGAGCCTTCGCTGTCGAGGCTGAGCGCCACGATCTGGTTCACCTCGAAACCGGAGGCGCGGATCGCCTGCATGGCGATCGGGCTCAGCATCAGGTTGCTATGCAGGCGGGAAAGGCTGCGCTCGTGCAGCGCTTCGGCCCGCACCAGCCGCTGGCCGGCGCTAGAGGCGCCGCGGAAGGTTGAGAGCCTTTCGACCCGCGCAGACGAAGCCCCGCTGACCTTGTCGGCTGCGCGGCTGAACTGCACAGTGCCGATGCTCTGGATGATGGCGTTCACGTCAGTGAACTGCGCCATGGCAGGCGCGGCGGTGAGAGCGAGGACGGCAAGGGCCGCGGCGAGTGTGCGCTTCATGGGATCGACTCCGGGAGCGGAAGTTGCTCCACCTGCTCCATGCATCACCAGCCTGTGGCAAAATCCCGGCGATGCCGCCGAGGCTTTGGCAATCGCCGCGGAATTGGTCTAAGGCTCGGCGCAGCGAACTGCCGGGACATAACGATGCCGACCAAGGAACAGGACTTCAAGGAACGCCTCGTCGCCATCATGCGCGACGTGAAGGACAACCTCACCGACGACACCGAGGCCATGTGGACGATCGGCGGCCTCGCGGCCCGGCTGGTCGACCTCTACAAGGTGAGGACCTGGACGCAGTTCAAGGCGAAGCTCTCGGCGGAAGCCTATGACCGCCTCCTCAAGGACTTCGAGGAACAGGGCAACGCCTTCCACCGTGACGGCAAGGACAAGGCGGCCTACGCGGTGCAGTTGCTCGCCGTCTCGGTGATCGCCAGGACGCAGACCGACCCTGAGGTGAAGCAGGGCGAGCAACTGCTCGACGGCATCATCAACGGCGTGGTCGCGACCTATCGGAAGGCCCAGGCCGCCAAGGCGCATTGAGGGCCGACGGACCGAGGGGAATCGGCTAGCCTGCGGCGAATTCTCGCCCGGGAGGCGTCTTGGCGATGCAGACCAATGTCCCGACGAGTGGTCGGCAGTCGGGACCCAACAAGCTGCCGGGTTGGCTGGTCGTCGTGCTGGCCGTGGTTTGCCTCGCAATCGCGCCACCGAGTGGCCTGGGACTCTCCACGCTCGTCGACTGGCGCGATCAGCAGTTCTTCCTCCAGGCTGCGAACCAGACGATCGAACTCGGCCTGCCCGACGCCGAAACCCGGTCGCGGGTTGGTCCCGCCTATGTCGCGCTGACGTTGGGAATCGGCCAGGTGTTCTCGCTTGATGCAGGGCCGGCGCTGGTCCTGCTGAGCCGGCTGGCCTTTATCGCCTGTGCCATCGTCCTTGCGACGATAGCGATGCGACAGCGACTTCAAACGGGCATCGGGTTTCAGGCTGCGCTGGCGCTGGTCGCCGTGCTGTCTCTGATGTCGAGCGTCTGGTACCGCGTCACGGACATCCCGTGGACGCATTTCGTCGCGACGGCGCTGCTGGGGGCTGTCGTCCTTGTCGGCCTCTCCGCCATGAAGCTCCCCGTGCGATCGGCGCTGATCGGAGTGCTGGCCATCGCCCTGGTACAAACCCGGATGTTCGAGGCGCTGGTGGCAGCTATTGCGGCCGTGCTGATCCTGCCTGTAGCCGCGGGGCGCAACTGGCAGTCGCTGAGGAAGTGGCCTTCGACCGTCCTGCTGCAGGTCGCGCTGCCATTTGCCGGAGGAGCAGCGCTCGGCTTTGCCGCCATAGGACTGGTTAGCCACAACTGGTTCCTCTACCAGCAGTACAGCACCCAGCCGGTGATGGTATTGACACCGCAACTGGCCCCGACGAAGGCCCTGCAACTGTTCTGGGACCCTTGCTACGCAACCCTGTGCGACCTCGCCCGGCCGCCCACGGTGTCGCCATTGGTGGACAGCCTCGAGAGCTGGCGACAGCCGCTCCTCCTGCAACTGCCCGGCCTGGCCGCTGCGGCCGCCGGCCTGCTGACCCTGTTCGTTTTTCGGCCCCAGTTGGTGCTGCGTCTGCCGCTCAGCGTGCTGTTTGCCATCGTGGCTTCGGGAGGGCTGCTGCTGGCGTACGTGAGCGGTGCCCCGTCCGGCTCATCGCACCTGAAGTACGGCTTCTTTCGCGACTTCATTCCATCACTGGTGCTGCTGAACTGCGCGTTCATCGCTGCCATCGCCATGGCACGGGTCTCCGACGGCCGTACACGGGCCAGCCTAGCGGTGCCTTTGCTGGTGTTCGGGGCAGTGGTCGTCGCACTGACCGGACTGCGCGCCATTGGGCTGCCGCAAGTGCCGGGCGGCGATGTCGCGCGCTTCGAAGTGGCATCGTCGTGCGAGCCGGGAACTTGCTCGTTCGCCCTCAGCGCCTTCAACAGCGCGGGAGACGAAGCGCCTTATCCTGATCTCTCCTACATAACCTGCAACGGCGCGCCCTTGTCGCCGGCGGTCCAGCGCTTGTCCGAGTTGCGGGTAGAGGCAGTTGCCTGCCCCTCATCGCCATGATTCCCGTAGCCAGCGGACTGCTTGACACCCCCGAAGACCAGGTCTTTCTCGGTAAACAGCTCAACCTGACCCTGCCCACAGACAAGATATCCGTGCCCTGACGCCAACCGCGCGGGCGCCAGTCTGCCTCAAACTGCGCGTGATCCGGCGGCTGATGAGGCCGATAGTGCCCAATCAGCCGCCTTGTGGTGCCTGGCTTATTTCGGCGGCAGTTGGCGCATGTAGAGGATCAGCGCCTGGACGTCGTCGGGCTTGAGGCCGGCGAGGAAGTACGTGGGCATGGGCGGCGACAGGACTGAGCCGTCGGGGCGGGTGCCATGGGTGATCAGGGTCGCCAGTTGCTCGTCGGTATATTCGCCGAGGCCCGTCGGCGTGATGTTGGCCGCATAGACGGAGCCGCCCGGACCGGCGAACTCGAGGCCACCAGCACCGAGCTGGTTGGCGAAATCGAACTGACCGTTCTCGAGTTGCGGGGTGTGGCACACGGTGCAGTGGCCGAGCGGGCCGGCGAGATAGGCGCCGTATTCCACCGTCACGCCCTCGGGCACCGCCGCAACGGTGGTGACTGGCGCCATCCAGGCTGGCGGTAGCGGGATATTGTACTGCGACTGGCCCGGATCGTTATCGACTGCCGGGACCGAGCGCAGGTAGGCGACGATCGACCCCAGGTCATCGTCGGAAATGCCGCCATAGACCTCGAACGGCATGGGCGGGCCGATCAGCGAGCCATCGGGGCGGATGCCCTCCCGAATCGCCTTGCCGAGTTGCTCGTCCGTCCAGTCCTTCACCGGGCCGCCCGGCGTGATGTTCTTGGCCACCGCCTTGAAGGCCGGACCGTCCTCCACGACCTCGCCGGCGAGCGGCCGCGTCGCATCGAAACCCTCCGGGCCGCGCGGCGTATGGCAATTGCCGCAGCCCATGATGGTATTCACAAGGTAGTCGCCGCGCTCGACCGACCCAGCAGCAAGTGTACCGGACGCGCTAAAATTCATGCCGGCCGCAGCCAGCATTCCAAGCAGTATGAGTTTCATGAAACAGCTTCCACAGATTGCACCCCAGCGGCAAACTATGCCGCCGGACGCAACGGGACAATTTGTTTGTTCGAGTCAGGTTTTCGCCTGCCGATTCCGGCGGCAAATGGCTGGACAGCCTGAATAATAGGCGATTGAAATGGTGCGGAACGCCCCGCCCGAAAGAAGGACTGCCATGCCCGCCCGCATCTCACGCGCCACATATGCCCAGATGTACGGCCCCACCACCGGCGACAAGGTGCGGCTGGCCGATACGGACCTGATCATCGAGGTGGAGCGCGACCTCACCACCTATGGCGAGGAGGTGAAGTTCGGCGGCGGCAAGGTGATCCGCGATGGCATGGGCCAAAGCCAGATCACCCGCGCGGCGGGCGCCATGGATACGGTGATCACTAACGCGCTGATCGTCGACCACACGGGCATCTACAAGGCCGACGTGGGCCTGCGGGACGGGCGCATCGCGAAGATCGGCAAGGCCGGCAATCCGGATACCCAGCCGGGCGTCGACGTGATCATCGGGCCATCGACCGAGATCATCGCCGGCGAGGGCAAGATCCTCACGGCCGGCGGCATGGATTCGCACATCCACTTCATCGCGCCGCAGCAGATCGAAGAAGCGCTGATGGCCGGCATGACCACCATGGTCGGCGGCGGCTCGGGCCCGGCGCACGGCACGCTTGCCACCACCTGCACCGGCGCATGGCACGCACAGCGCATGATCGAGAGTTTTGACGGGTTCCCGATGAACCTGGCGCTGGCGGGCAAGGGCAACTCCTCGCTCCCTGCCCCGCTCGAGGAAATGATCCTCGCCGGTGTCTCGTCGCTGAAGCTGCACGAGGACTGGGGCACCACCCCGGCCGCGATCGACAACTGCCTCTCGGTCGCCGACGCCTTCGACGTACAGGTGATGATCCACACCGACACGCTGAACGAGAGCGGCTTCGTCGAGGATACGGTGCGGGCGTTCAAGGGCCGCACCATCCACGCCTTCCACACCGAGGGCGCCGGTGGCGGGCATGCACCCGACATCATCAAGATCGCCTCGCTCCCAAACGTCTTGCCGTCCTCGACCAACCCGACGCGGCCCTACACCGTGAACACGCTGGCCGAGCATCTCGACATGCTGATGGTCTGCCACCACCTGTCGCCCTCGATCGCCGAGGACGTGGCGTTCGCCGAAAGCCGCATCCGCAAGGAGACCATCGCGGCCGAGGACATCCTCCATGATATCGGCTGCTTCTCGATGTTCTCGTCGGACAGCCAGGCCATGGGCCGGGTCGGCGAGGTGATCATCCGCACCTGGCAGACCGCCGACAAGATGAAGAAGCAGCGCGGCGCCCTGCCCGAAGAGACTGGTGATAATGACAATTTCCGGGTGAAGCGCTACATCGCCAAGTACACGATCAACCCCGCCATCGCGCAGGGGATGAGCCGGCATATCGGCTCGATCGAGGTGGGCAAGCGCGCCGACCTGGTGTTGTGGAACCCGGCCTTCTTCGGGGTGAAGCCGGAGATGGTGCTGCTCGGTGGCTCGATCGCAGCGGCGCCGATGGGCGACCCCAATGCCTCGATCCCCACCCCGCAGCCGATGCACTACCGCCCGATGTTCGCGGCATTCGGCAAGCTCAGGACGTCTTCGACGGTGACTTTCGTGTCGCAGGCGGCCTACGACGACGGCCTGCAGGGCAAGCTCGGCGTCGCCAAGGGCATGTTGCCGGTGCAAAACACCCGTGGCGGCATCACCAAGGCGTCGATGATCCACAACGCGGCCATGCCGCACCTCGAGGTGGACCCGGAGACCTACGAGGTGCGCGCCGACGGCGAACTGCTTACCTGCGAGCCGGCCACCGTGCTGCCGATGGCACAGCGGTACTTCCTGTTCTGAGACGTATCGCGGCTGGCATGGCGCACATCTTCGACGTTCGCTTCGCGGCTCGCCGACGACGCTGGATCCCCGCTTTCGCGGGGATGACACGGTCTGCGGCGGCGCGCGTCAAAGGGGGCTGTGTCATTCCCGCGCAAGCGGGAATCCATTTACGGCGGGCGGCAGATCGATCCGCAACGGAGCGCCGTTGTCCCCGCGGGGGCGGGGACCCAGTGTCGTTTCGCGCTTTGTTGCGCGGCGCGTTCTGGCGCCGTCGTCCCCGCGAAGGCGGGGACCCAGTGTCTTCGTCCTTATGCATTCGCCGCCACTGACGTGACCCGACTCCCCGTCCGACCATGCTCCGCCTGACCCGCCTGCTCGACCGCGCGCCGACCGCCGAAGAGCGCGTGCGCGCGCTGCGCCTTCGCCTCACCTACGACGAGCGCGTGAAG
>QLAH01000533.1_pt1 | contig 18204 bp, 16 predicted proteins | sample 4693081 | NCBI WGS metagenome assembly QLAH01 (sample SAMN09425401, study PRJNA476045) | Lake water metagenome, whole genome shotgun sequencing project.
CGGGGCAGATCGGCTGAAATCAGGCCTCCTGAGACGTTGACACCCTGAAATCCAGCCCGCAGGGAGAACGATCAGCTCTCAGGAGGGAGAAACGGGGCTTCTCAGGCGGTTTTTCCGCAAACTCCTAGAAGGAGAGGCGGCGCCCCGTTCCGCCCGCTCCACTCGCCACGCCTCCGTGTCGCTCTCCCCCTCCGCACCGCCTCAGGCTCCCGCTCTGCCCGACGGGGCCGCCTTGCTGGCCCTGGAACGCCAGGTGCGCCAAGGCGGCAGCGGTCTCGACCGCGATCGACTCGCCGGGGTGTGGCGGTTGCAGCAGGTGTGGCCGCGGCGCGGCACCCGACCCACCAACTTCGCGGCTGCGCTCCTGCGGGGGCTGGAGGCCACCCTCGAGATCCACCCGGCGGCGGCGGAGCGCCTGGCCCTGGTGAACCGGGTGCGGCTCGGCCCCCTCGAGCTGCGCTTCGAGGGGGAGGGAGATCTGCAGGGACGGCGGCCCCTCCTGAGCTTCGGCTTCGCGCGCCTTCAGCTGCGCCTGGGCGAGCGGGTGCTGATCGAACGGCCGCTGCCGGATCCAGAGCCGCGCCGGCGGCCGTTCTTCGCCCTGATCGGCACGGGATCGCTGCCGGCGGGCACCCGTTGGCTGGCGGCCCGGGGCCGGGGCGGCGGCCTGGCGCTCTGGTCCCGGGCCGCCGGCACCTAGTGCAGGTGGCGCGTCAGCGCAGACCGCGGGACTGCCAGCGCTGACGCTCCTCGTTCCGCCAGCGCAGGTCGGCTTCCGCGTCGGCCTGCTCCAGCTGCCTGCGGGTTCGGTCGAGGTGCTGGGAGCCCTTCAGATAGGCCGCGGCCCCCAGGCAGAGCACCACCATCCCGGGAGCCGGATGGACCGTGAGCAACAGCAGGCCGATCGGCACCAGGATCAGCGCCAGGCAGCCGACCGCGCCCCGGTCGGGGGAGAGGCTGGCGTCGTGGGCCAGGCGCACCTGCTCGCGATGCAGCGCGAAGGCCTGGCGCTCGGCGTTGGCATCGGCGAGACGCACCAGTTCGTTTCTTTCCTGGCGCCGTCGCTCGTGCTGGTCGTCGGGCGGGCCTGGGGATGGGGGCATCGGCCCGACGACACGCCTGCGCATCATCGCCAGGGAGAGAAGGGGCAGGGAAGGGCGCCCAGGGGCGCAGGAGTGAGTTACGAGATGTGCCCATTGCCACCGCAGCGCTTAAGGATTGCTTTAGAAAGTGCTGATCAGGGGGCCGCGTCCTCCTCGCTCGCGCGCTCCTTCACCCGCCCCATCACCCATCCATACGGGGGTTCTATGTTCCGCACCACCACCCTGCTGGCTGCCACCTCGCTCACCGGTTTCGCCATGGTGGGCCTGGCCTTCCGCTTCCTGCCCTGCTGAGTTCCCCTCCAGGCGGCTGCCTCCATGCCCGTCCTGACTGCGAAGGCAAGGCCAGCCGCGCTTGCGGCCCGCCAGATGCACCGCCCGGCTGTTCCTCAGAAGCTGCTCGGCCCTCCCCCGGCAGTCGATCAGGGCCTGATCTTCGATCGGCACTTAGCTGCGCTGGTCGGCGTTGGCCCCTGACGACCAGCGCCTGCGGCGATGCGGCCAGGATGTAGGGATGGGTGCTTTCCAGGCTGGGCTGTCCATGCTGGGGACTCTCCAGGAAGGCATGGTGCGGGTCCAGAGCCAGGTGAGCCCCTCACAACGGGATCGGTAGGGCGCAATGGCGCTGCTGGAGCCCACCAACCTGCTGCTGCTGGCCTGTGCCCTGATCTACGCCGTGATCGGTGAGCCCGGCGAGGCCCTGATCCTGCTGGCGTTCGTGGTGGGGATCACCCTGCTGGATGTGATCCAGCAGGGACGCAGCAGCCGGGCCCTGCAGGAGCTGGCGCGGCTGTCCGCGCCCAGGGTGCGTCTGAGCCGGGAGGGGATGGAGCTCGAACTGCCGCCGGAGCAGGTGCGGGTGGGCGACATCCTGCTGCTGGAGGAGGGGGACCGGGTGGCGGCCGACGCCCGCATCAGCGAGGCGGTGGGGCTGGCGCTCGACGAATCCCTGCTCACCGGCGAGTCGATGCCGGTGGAGAAGGGGGTGCAGGAGCGGATCCTGGCCGGTTCTCTCGTGGCCGGGGGCCGCGGCCGCGCGGAGGTGGTGGCCGTGGGCGAGGCCACCGAGCTCGGCCGTCTGGGCCACAGCCTCGCCACCGTGAAGCCTCCCCCCACCCGCCTGCAGCGACGCACCCGCCGGATGACGCGCCGGGTCACGGTGGTGGCCCTGGGCCTGTGTCTGCTGCTGGCGCTGCTGCTGGCAGCCCGCAGCGGCCAGTGGCCCGATGCTCTGCTGGCGTCCCTGGCCCTGGCCCTGGCGGTGCTGCCCAACGAGATCCCGGTGGTGCTGGCGCTGTTCCTGGCCCTCGGGGCCCTGCGTCTGGCACGGATCGGGGTGCTGGCCCGCTGGCCGGCGGCGGTGGAGAGCCTCGGCAGCGCCACCGTGCTGGCGGTCGACAAGACCGGCACCCTCACCGCCAACCGGATGGCCGTGGCGCGTCTGCTCACCTGGCCCGAGCGTCGCCTCTGGACGGCGGACGAACCCCTGGAGGAGCCGTTCCATGGCCTGCTGGAGCTTGCGGTGCTGGCCTGCCGCGAGGATCCGGTGGATGCGATGGAACGGGCGATTGTGCGGCTGGCCGCCGAGCGGCTGAAGGGCAGCGAACACCTGCATCCCGACTGGCCCCTGTGGCGGGAGTATCCGCTGCAGCCCGATCTGCTGGTGTTCTCCCAGCTCTGGCAGGACCCGGCCGGCGGCTGGCGCCTGGCCGCCAAGGGTGCGCCGGAGGCGATGGCGGATCTCTGCCACCTCGATCCAGCCGCCCGCGGGGCCCTCGAAGAGGCAGCCGCCGAGCTGGCCCGTCGGGGGCTGAGGGTGCTGGCGGTGGCCCGCGGCCTTGAGGGGGCAGCCCTGCACGGGCGGCCCGCCGGCCTGGGGGCGTCGGCACCACCGACCGCTGTGCACGACTTCCTGTTCGAGCCGGTGGGGCTGGTGGGGCTGGCGGACCCGCTCAGGCCGGAGGTGCCCGAGGCGATCGCCCTCGCCCGCGGCGCCGGCGTGCGGGTGGTGATGATCACCGGCGACGGGCCGGTGACCGCCCGCTCGATCGCCGATCAGGCGGGTCTGCCGGCGGGGCCGGTGCTCACCGGCCAGCAGCTGGAGAGCCTGCCCCCCCAGGAGCTGGCCCGGGCCGTGGCGGCGGTGGGCGTGTTCGCCCGGGTGTTGCCGCAGCAGAAGCTGCAGCTGGTGCGCGCGCTGCAGGCCGGAGGCGAGGTGGTGGCGATGACGGGCGATGGCGTCAATGACGCACCAGCCCTGCGGGCCGCCGACATTGGCGTGGCGATGGGGCGACGCGGCAGCGCCGTGGCGCGGGAGGCGGCGGATCTGGTGCTGCTGGACGACACCTTCGCTGCGCTGGTGAGGGCCCTGGAGCTGGGCCGGCGGGTGGATGTCAATCTGCACCGGGCCCTCGGTTACACCCTGGCGGTGCATCTGCCGATCGCCGCCCTCGGGCTCCTGCCGCTGCTGCTGACGGGCCAGGAACTGATCCTGCTTCCCGTCCACATTGCCCTGCTGCATCTGGTGATCGATCCGGCCTGCACCGTGGTCTTCGAAGCGCTTCCCGGCGGGCCCCGGCTGCTGCAGCAACCGCCTCGGGCTCCCGAGGCCCCGCTGTTCGGCCCCGACACCTGGCATCGGTCGCTGGTCCAGGGGTCCGTTCTGGCCATCGCCGTCCTGGTGCTGGCCTTCTGGCCGCAGGCGGAGCTGGAGACCCGCCGAAGCCTGGCCTTCTCCTTCCTGCTCCTGAGCGGCGGTGGGCTGGTGTGGCTCGAAGGAGGGTTAGGCAGCTGGATCTCCGCCGCGGGGGCGACGATCGGTCTGGGGCTCTGGCTGCTGCTGATGGCTGTCCCCTCCCTGCGTGGGGCTCTGGCGCTGGCTTCCCTGAGCAGCGCCCACACCGTGCTGGTGCTGGCGATCAGCGTCGGGGCCCTCGCCCTGGCTCAGGCCGCGGCCTGGGCCACGGGCAGGCTCAGCCCCACACCCCGAGGTGCGGCCGGGTCGAGTCCCTGGTGATGCCCGCGCCGCCGGTGCCCGCCCTCTGACGGCACGACGTGCCGATCGGCGGATCGGGTGCATAATCGCTCTTCAGGCATATGCGGTTTCATGGGCGCCACCGGCTCCATGCCTTCTCCCGAGCTGCTGGAGGAGTACAGCCAGTTCTTCCGTCTTCTCAGCGAGCCGGCCCGGCTCCTCCTTTTGTGTCATCTGCGCCTGGGTCCCACGGATGTGGCCTCCCTGATCGAGGCCACCGGCTTTTCCCAGTCGCACATCAGTCGCCAGCTGGGCCAGCTCCAGCGCGCCGGCCTGGTCACCTGTGAGCGGGATGGGGTGCGGATGATCTATCGCGCCGACGACGAGCTGGTGGCCGACCTCTGCTCCCTGGTCCAGACCCGCCTCAAGCAACGCCTCGAGGCCCAGCTCAGGCAGCTGCAGGCCGCCTGAGCTGGCCCAGGGAAACAGACAGGGATCTGACGCAGCCTTCCCTCAGATCAGCCAGCCCGGACGCAGCAGCAGCACCAGACCCAGCGCCAGCATCACCGCGCCGCTGAGCCCCTTGAGTCGGCTTCCTGCCGCTTCGCTGAGGCGCCGGTTGCCCAGAGCCCATACCGCCAGTCCCACCATCAGGGCGTCATCGGCGATGTAGCCCAGGATGTAGAGGCCCAGATAGGCGTAATGGCCCCAGGCCGGCAGCGCCTGCTGGCTGAGCACGGCCGTGTAGAGCGCCGGAAGCCCGGCGGTGCAGAGCAGTTCCACCAGATTCACCACCACCGCCAGCAGCGCCACCCCGGCCAGGGCGGGAGCCAGGGCCTGGGTCTGCAGCACGCCGCGCATGCGCCCATAGAGCCCCGGCTTGGCCTTCTCGGGAATCGCCAGCACAGGGCGCTCGCCGGGGCGGCGGGCGTCGCGCAGGTTCACCAGGCCGATCACCAGGGCCATGGCGCCCAGCAGCAGCTGGATCTGCCGGCTGAGCCCCAGCACCAGAAACACATTCAGCCAGGCCGCCATGAAGGCGTAATACACGGCCCCGCTCACCAGAACGAAGGTGCCGGCCACCAGGGCCAGGCGCCGGCGGTCGTGCCAGTGCACGAGCAGCGAGAGCAGAAACAGCAGCACCCACATGGCGCAGGGGTTGAAGCCATCGAGCAACCCCAGGGCCAGGGTGAACAGGGGCAGCCCCAGGCGACTCACGTCCAGGTGTGCAAGGGGTCCGGCGCGGATCGGCGCGGGCGCCCGCTGCTTGCGCCCATGGGCCCGCACCAGGTCCTCCAGCTGGCGACCCACGCCCGCCGGGCCGTCAAAGCCCACCAGCACGGTGTCGCCGATCACGAAGGTGGGGACACCGGGGGTACGGATGCCGGCCCGGCGGCTGATCTCCTGGAGTTCCCTCCTGGCCCTGGGATCGCCCTCGATCTGGTGCCGTCGCACCTCCAGGGCCGGATGGGCCTGCTGCAGCTCCTGCAGATAGACCTCGGCGGCCGCGCAGTGCGGGCAGCCCTCCCGCACGAATACATCAAGGACGGGGCCCGCCGACGGCGACTCTGCGGGCACCGCCCGAGGGGTGAAGAACAGCACCAGGCCGACGACCATGGCCAGCAGCCACCTGCCAAGGGGGTGTTGTGCCTTCACGGCAGTGCCTCCTGTCCACCTGGGACTGCAACGCGGTCAGGGTGTCGGCGGCCACTTGGATGGCCCTGGCCCCCGAAGCCATCTTGCGCAGGTTGAGACGTCAACGGAAGAGCTGTGCCGAGCCGAGCATCGGTCACAGCAAGGAGAAGCATTGATTTCGATCAAGCAATCATCGGCGCCGGTGCTTGCTGTGCCTGATCTCCTCAGGATGGTGCTCCCTAGTTGGATGTCTTCGTGACAGGCTTTACGCCGCCATTCAGGCAGTTGAGCAGCGCAAGTTGCAGCTTGAACGTGACCTGACGATATCGTTGCACGCTTCTCAGTCTGCTTCATGACCAATCAACTGTTGTGTTTAATCACCATCCAGAGCGTCTGCTGCTGATTGATCGCTTCCAGCAGCTCAAGATGTTCGGCCGTGAGCGCGCGTGCTAAGGGCATCTTGTCTTCCAGCGACAGCGTGGACAGTCGCTCCAGGCACCAGTCATGCAACTGGGTGAGCATCAGCATGCGGCGCAGACTCGCGTTGTCCTGATCGTCATCTTCCGGCAGGAATGACTGCATCGGCTCTGGCCTGTTCCTTGAAGGGTGAATCCTGGCCAGGAGATGTGGTCTGCCCGCGCCATTGCCTACCGGTGGGTGTGTGGTATTGCACGGGACGGGGTTCGCTGTTGATGCCTGACGCGCTGGACATCGTTGTGTACCGAAAGGCACCCCTGGCCTGCCGCCGGGTTGCCGCGCCCGTCGACCGCCCCTAACTGTGAAGGTGTTGATCCAATCCCCCGACACCGCCGCCATGACGGAGCTGCATCAGGCCATCAACGCCCATCTGGCCTCTGAGTTCCAGGCCAGCCACACCTACCTGGCGATGTCGATCTGGCTCAGAGAGAAGGATCTGGCCGGCTTTTCCCAGTACATGCTCGCCAAGAGCGATGAGGAGCGCGGTCATGCTGCGCGCATGATCGCCTACCTGGTGGACTGCGACGCCGAGGTGGAGCTGCCCACGATCGCCGCGCCCGAGCGTGGCTGGCCCTCGCTTCAGGGCTTGTTCGACCATGTGTACGTCATGGAGCGGGGCGTGACCGCCTCGATCAACCGGCTCTATTCCCTGGCCGAGAGCCAGGGGGAGCGCAGTGCCACCGCCATGCTCGATTGGTTCGTTGCCGAGCAGCTCCAGGAGGAGGCCGAGGCCCGTTTCGTGCTGAAGCGCTTGCGGCTGGCCGGTGACAACAGCGCCGCTCTGCTGCTGCTGGATCAGCAGTTCCTGGAGGGCACGGCGCTCGCCCACGTCAAGGGATCGGGAGCGAACACCGGGGCCTGAACCCCCTCACTCGGACCCGGTCGCGAATCAGCGGCGGATTCCGCTCGTGGGCATGGGTATGGGGCTGATGCGTTTTCTGCATGATCCCTGTGGGTGAGCCACGGCTCTAGCCGACACGTCCCCAGCTCCCCCAGTGCGCGGATTCAGTCCTCAGCGGTCAGCAACTGCTGCAGCCGCTCAACCGCCAGAGCCACCGGCGACAGCGAGACGTGCTCCACCGACGAGGCCAGGTTTGCCGAGAACGGGTTGTCGAGGTCGGCGATCAGCCAGAGCAACTTGATCAGCAGCAGGGAGATCGCGCTGATGAAGAAGAGGGATTCGCCGAAGGGTTCGATGTCGGTGAACAGAAGCCCGCCTGAGAGCAGGCCGGTTCCGATGTAGGCCATCCCGTAGAGCGTGGGCACGAAGGTGGTGGCACGAATCACTCCGATGCGATACACCAGCCTGCGGATCTGGGCGAGTTCCAGCAGCAGGCGTGCCTGCAGCGGGGCCGGGTTCTTCTGGGCCAGCCGCTCGATCGCACGCTGCACGTCATCGAGCCGGTTCAGCAGCGAGGCCGCCGGGCCGTCCTCCTTCATCCAGGCCAGGAGGTGTCCACTGAAGCCGGCCAGCAGAACCAGGGCCTCGTTCACAACGGCTTCCGGCTGAAACTCCCGGGCGCCTCTGGTCTCCCTGGCGAGGCATTCGAGCGCGGCCGCCAGCTCCCCTGGCATCTTCTCGCCTTCCTTGTAATCCATCAGCACCCCATTCAGCAGGAAGCCGAGCAGGAAGACTTCGGAGGCCACCAGCGCCGGGAACAGGGGATTGGGCGTCAGCAGCTCCCAGTGCCTCTGGTGCACCAGGACCTTGAGGGAAGCCATGCTCACCAGCACCAGGCTCACCCGCAGAAAGAACCACACCCTTCTCTTCCAGGAACCGTGGTCCGGTTCGATCTCAGGCTGGACGGGCAGGCCGGTCATGGTCTTGCGATCAGAGGGCACCCGCTGGGGAGCGTGGATCCCCTCCTTCGATCGGGTCCGGGCCAGGCAGCGGCGGCAGGGCCGGAGGCGGCAGCACCTCCAGTTCCGGAGGATTGGGCGCGGTGTCCGGGCCGATCAGGTCGACGGCGGTGCGCTGCACCACCAGCCGGAAGCGCAGCGGCGCCTGCTGCCGGTTGATGAAGGCCTGCACGTCGGCCACCTGCCTGGGTGTGGGCAGGTCCGGGTCGGTGACGCGGACCCGGGCACGGATCAGCGGCGGGTTCTTCTGCCAGTCGACGGCCAGCCCCACGAGATCGATGGCAGGGTCGCTGCCGAGCGTGATCGTGCTGGTGCGCAGCTCCCGCTCGATCGTGGCCTCCAGCTGCTGGGCCTTGGTTTCCTGCCGGGATCGGTTCACGAGGCGAACGAAGCTGCTGCTGAGCGGAAGCACCAGCAGCAGGGTGAGAGCCACGCTGGTGAGCCCGAGGCGGCTGCGCCACAGGCGCTTGCGGTACACCCGCTCGAGGGTTCCCAGGCTTGCCATCGCCCCCACCATGATCCCGAGCAGGTTGGTGGCGAACAGCAGCAGCGCCCCGTAGGCCTGCGTCCAGGCGGAGGAGGCCAGCAGGATCCCCACCACGCACATCGGCGGCACCAGGGCCACGGCGATCGCCAGGCCCGCCAGGGCCGAGATCGCGTCCTTGCGGAGCTTGGCGTACATCGCCACCGCACCGGCCACCAGGGCCACGCCCAGATCCAGAAGATTGGGGCTGGTGCGGTTCATCACCTCGCTGCCGAAGGTGGGGAAGGCCACCAGATGACTCACCGCCATCGACAGCAGCACGCAGATCGCCACCCCCAGCAGCAGGGTGCGCAGGGCCCGCAGGAACATCGGCAGCCGCCCCCGCAGGATCTCGAACGCCATCGCCTGCAGCGGCAGGATCCAGGGGGCCACCACCATGGCTCCGATCACCACACCGGGGCTGTTGGCCAGAAGACCCAGGGTGGCGATCAGGGTGGCGCCCACCGTGAGCACCACGAACACCTGGCTGAAGCTGGCCTCGTGCTCGAACTCCTGGCGCAGGGCTTCGAGGCGGGCGTCGTCTGACAAGGGCGTGATCACCGCCTGGTACCCCCTGCGGCCAACAGCTCAGGGTGTACGTGCGTCATACCGGTTGCGATCCATCGGATCGACCGGATGCTAAGGCCGTGGTCCTGCGGCGCAGAAAGCCCTGGGGTCTGTTGGCGGTTCGTGCGCCAGGATGCATTGGCTGTTGGCTGCATGGAAACGACCAGGGTCAATGGTGGAGGATCTCGGTACCGGCATCGCTCCGATTCCTCCGGATGGATGCTCCCCAGCAGCGTCCGCCCATGAGGCGCTGGTCGATCTCGTGCACAGCCATGGCACGGTGGGGTCGGCGCTGCTGACGCCTTCGGGCCGCTTCCTGGCAGTGAGCGAGAGCCTTTGCCGCATGCTCGGCCGCTCGGAGAGCAGCCTGCTGGCGTTGGAGCTCCGGGATGTGATCCACCCCGACGACCTGGCATCGAGCCTGGCGCTGGTGGAGGAGGTGCTGGCCGGGTCGCGGGAAGGCTTTCAGCTGGAGAACCGCTATCTCCATGCTGACGGTCATCTGCTCTGGGGCCAGGCGTCGGTGTGCGGTCTGCGGCAGCAGGCCGAGCCCGCCTGCCTGTTCCTCGTGCAGATCCTCGAGATCTCCGAGGCCAGGCGGGAGCAGCTGGAGTGGGCTCGCCGCACCGATCCGGTCTCGGGCCTGCCGTGGCGACAGGAGCTGATCGCGCAGCTGAAGGTGGCCCAGGCCCGCAGCACGGGCGATCCGGGGACGCTGGCGGTCCTCAGCATCGGCATCGATCGCCTGTCGCAGGTGAACGATGCCCTCACCCACCAGGCCGGCGACCTGCTGATCGCCACCCTCGCCCGCCGGCTGGAACGTGCTCTCGATCCTCCCCATGCCCTGGTGCGCGGCACCGGTGACACCTTTCTGGTGCTGCTGCCCGAGCTCCGCTCCGGCGAGGATGCTGCGGCAGCCGCCGATCGGCTGCGCCGCTCCTGCTCCGGCACGGTGTCGTTCGCGGGGCAGGCGATTGATCCTTCGGTGACCATCGGCATCGCCCTCGCCGCCGCCGGCCAGGACGCCGATGAGCTTCTGCGGGACGCCAACCTGGCGATGCGGCAGGCCGCCGTGCGTGGCCGCGGTGGCGTGGCGTTCGCGGAGCGGCAGGCCTCCGAGGAGGCCCGGCGTGAGCTGGTACTGGTGGCGGATCTGCGCAACGCCCTCGACGCCGGTGAGCTGCAGGCGTGGTTCATGCCGGTGGTGGATCTGGCCAGCGGAGAACTGTGCGGTTATGAGGCACTGGTTCGCTGGCCCCGTCCCGATGGCAGCATCGAACGGCCGGACCAGTTCCTTCCCGCCGCCCGCCGCGCCCACCTGGCCAGCGCCATCGATCGCTGCGTGCTGCGCCAAAGCATTGCCGCCCTGGCGTCCCTGCCGGCCACGCTCAGCGTGGCGGCCAACGTCACACCCACCACCCTGGGCCAGGAGGATCTGGCCGAAACGGTGTTGGGCTGGCTTCAGGAGGCGGGCGTGCCGGCGAGCCGGTTGCAGCTTGAGATCACCGAAACGGCCCTGCTCACGCTGTCGGCCCCGGTTCACGCCACGATCGAACGGCTGGCGGCCCAGGGAGTGCGCTGGCTGATCGATGACTTCGGAACGGGATTCTCTTCGATCAGCTATCTGCGCGACCTGCCGATCCATGGCATCAAGCTCGATCGTTCGTTCACGAGCGCCATCGGTGAGGGGGATCAGAAGAGCCTGCGGCTGGCCCAGGCCCTGGCGGGGATGGCGGAGGGGCTGGGGCTCGACACGGTGGCCGAGGGAGTGGAGACGGCCACCAATGCTGCCTCCCTGCTCGATCTGGGCTGGCACAAGGCCCAGGGATACCTCTACGGAGAGGCGGCCCCCCTGGGGAACGATCCGCCGGGGAACGGCCGGCCGACCCGGCTTCCGCCGGCCGGGGAGGGGCGCAGCCGCAGCCGTTGGGCGCTGGCGGTCACCGAGAACGTGCCGGTGGGGCTCTGGGCGATGCGGATTCGGGTCGAAACCACCCCCCAGTTCCTGTTCGTGAGCCGTCGCTGGCTGGAGATGCTGAAGCTCTCGCGGGAGGAGGTGCTCGCCGATGCCTCGCTCGCTCTGAAGCGTGTGCATCCGGAGGATCGGACGGCTTTTCAGGTGCAGTGGGACGTCAGCATGACGACCGGCGAGCCCCTGCAATGGGAAGGACGCCTGCAGATCCAGGGCGTCACCTCCTGGGTGCGGATCGAGGGGCTTCCCCACAACCAGGTGGATGGCAGCCGCGTCTGGCAGGGGGTGATGAGCGACATCACCCAGCGCAAGCAGCAGGAGCTTGACCTTCGCCGAGTCCTCGATCACGCGCCCATCGCCATTGCCGTCAACTCCCTGTGCGACGACGACCCGGAGATCACCTACCTCAATCGAGAGTTCCTGCGCACCTACGGCTACGACCGGGACACCATTCCCAGGCTTTCGCAGTGGGCCCGGCTGGCCTACCCCGATCCCGCCTATCGCGCCCAGGTGATGGAGCGATGGCGGATGGCCCTGGAGCGGGGGCGCCGGGAAGAGGGAACGGTGGAGCGGATCGAGGCCCAGGTGACGACGGCCGCAGGACATCGCCTGGATGTGCTGTTCAGCGCCGTGGTGATGGACAACAGGCTGCTGGTGTCGATGCTCGACATCACCGAGCGCCGCCAGGCCGAGCGGCAGCGGCGGCAGGCCCGGGCCGAGCAGGCCGAAACCGCTCTGGCGATCACCGAGGCGATCCCGGTGGGCACCTACACGATGGTGCTGCCACCCGAAGGCGGCATGGCGTCCTTCGGATTCATGAGCGATCGCTTTCTGGCCATCGCCGGGCTGGATCGGCAGACCGCCGCCGCCGATCCGCTCAACGTCTTTGCCTGTGTGCACCCCGACGACTACGAGAGCTGGCTCCAACGCAATGCCGAGGTGTTCGCCGGCAGGCTTCCCTTCTACGGCGAGACCCGCATCCTTGTGAATGGCGAGGTGCGCTGGATCAGCGCCGAATCGATCCCCCGTGATCTCGCCGATGGCAGCACCGTCTGGGAGGGCGTGCTGATCGACATCACCGAGCGGATCCTGGCCCAGCAGCAGCTGAAGGAGGATCAGGAACGGCTGCGGTTGCTGGCCGAGAACGGCACCGATGTGGTGCTCAAGCTCGGCCTCACGGGCCAGGTGGACTGGGTGTCGACCTCGATCGTGGTGGTGCTGGGGTGGCAGCCGGCTGAGGTCGTCGGCAGGCCGGTCACCGATCTGGTGTCCCCGGAGGACCACGCCCTGCTGCGGGAGATCCAGGCGGATCCCGAGGCGGCAGCGGTCCATCGGATCGAGGTTCGACTGCTGCGCTGCGATGGTGGCAGCCGCTGGATGGCCCTCACCCTGCGCCCTGTATTCGATCCGCAGGGGCAGCGGATCGCCCAGGTTGGTGGATTGCGTGACATCCAGCAGGAAGTGATGGCGCGTCAGCAGATGGAGCGCGAGAAGGCCAGGCTGGCCTCCACTCTCGATTCCCTGCTCGATCCCCACATCACGCTGGAGCCCGTGCGCAACCGGGAGGGGTGGATCGTGGATTTCCTCTGCCTCGATGCCAACCTGGCCGCCTGTGCCGATCTCGCCTGTCCGCGGGAAGACCTGATCGGTTCCTCCCTGCACCAGCTTCTGCCCGCCCACCTCGAGCCAAGCCTGCTGGCGCGCTATGCCGCGGTGATGGAGAGCGGCGAACCCCTGGTCCTCAACGAGGTGCCCATCCCCAGCCCCCACCATGGCGAGACACGCCGCTGGGACCTCCGGGTGGTGCGGGTGAGCGAAGTGCTCAGCTGCTCCTGGCGGGATGTGAGCGAACGCTTCGAAGCCGCCTGCCGCCTGGCGGCCTCCGAGGAGAAGTACCGCCTGCTGGCTGAGAACTCCTCCGATGTGGTGCTGCACTTCGCCGACAACGGCGTGATCCTCTGGGTCTCCCCCTCCCTCGAGGCGATGCTCGGCTGGCGACCGGAGGAGTGGATCGGGCGGCACGGCACTGAATTCCTCCAACATCAGGGCGACACGGAGGAGTTCCGGCGCAATCAGGAGCGCGTCCTGGGCGGCCAGACCGTGGTGGCCCGCGATCGTGTGCTCGCCAAGGATGGAACCTGGCACTGGTGCGAGACTCACGCCAGCGCCTTCCGCTCGGCCAGCGGAGCCATCGACGGCATCGTGGCCTCGTTCCGCACCATCGACGGCGAAGTGGAGGCGGAGGAGGCGCTGGCGCGCCAGGCCCGCACCGATTCGCTCACGGGGCTGCCCAACCGGCGCGGCACCCTCACGCAGCTGGCCGCCCTCACGGGGGCCACCACCGCCGCAAGCCGGACCGTGGCCCTCGCTTTCTGCGATCTGGATCACTTCAAGGAGATCAACGACCGCTACGGTCATGCTGCCGGCGATGCCCTGCTGCTGGCCGTGAGTGGGCGGCTGGTTCAGGTGCTGCGCAGCACCGACCTGGTGGGACGCATCGGCGGTGATGAACTGCTGGTGCTGCTGGATGGGGTCGATGGGCTGGAGGAAGCCATCGCCCTGGCCGAGAGACTCCGGCGGCGTGCCCGCGAGCCTGTGGAGGTCGACGGCCGCCGCTTCGCGGTGACCCTGAGCATCGGCGTCACGCTCTACCGCCCGGGAGAGAGCGTGGACGCCCTGGTGGCCCGCGCCGATGCTGCGATGTACGACGCCAAGACGTCGGGCCGCGACCGGGTGATCGCGATTCCAGCGGACTGTGGCTGATCTGGCCGAGCCGTCGGTCGGCGCCCACAAAAAAACCCGGCGGGGCCGGGTGCAGCAGCATTGCTGGGGCGTTGCGTTCAGAAGCGCGGTGCGTTCAGAAGCAGAAAGGAAGGAACTGGGTGTGGCAGGCGGCGTAACCGTCGATCAGGGGGCCGAGGCCAATCTGATGGGCGATGCCGGCGCCGGTGAGGCCTTCGGTGATCACACCGATGACAATGCCGAGCATGGCGGCCCGGCCGTTGAAGCGCTCGGCCCGCTCGAGCTGTTCGCGGTGGGTCTGCTCGGCGGCGCGGTTCTCAAGCCACCTGTCGGAGGCGGGGGTGTGGGTCATGGGTGTGGGGAGCGTCGGCGTGGTGATCAGGACCTTGGAGCGAGGTCGCTGGGACGGCTGAGAACGAAGGCCACCATCCCGGTGAGAACGACGATCAGGGCGACCATGCCGGCGATGGCTGCGGTGTAATCGGTGCTCATGGCGATCAACCGAGACCGATCTGGGAAAGGATGCCCTGGCCCGTGAGCAGTTCGGTGGCCAGGCCGATCACGAAACCGAGCATGGCCAGGCGGCCATTCCAGGTTTCGGCGAAGGAGACGAAGCCGAAGCGGGAGGAGGTGTCAGCCATGGACTTTTCGAACTGTTGCAAACACTGTAACAGGATGTGAAGCGCCTGGGGCGTTGGGCTGGCAGCCCGTTCCTTCAGCGCCTTGCCCGCCTGCTCGTTCAGGATCGCCAGGTGGGTACCGATCGCTCGATACTGATCGGGATGTCCCTGATCCGGTGACCTCCCCCAGCATTCCCGAGGTGGTGTTCCTCCAGCACCAGCAGTTGGTGGGGCCGGGATCCCTGCCGGATCTGGTGGCGGAACGGGGCTGGCGCTGGCGTGTCTGCCGTCTGGACCAGGGAGATCCTCTCCCCAGCCCCCAGGCCGTGGGCCAGATCCTGGTGGTGCTCGGCGGCACGATGGGGGTGGCCGATCGCGACGATCCTGCCCACGGCTGGATGCCGGCGGAGCTGGCCCTGATCCGGGTCCGCCTGGAATCCGGTGCTCCGGTGCTGGGTCTGTGCCTGGGGGCCCAGCTGCTGGCCCATGCGGCAGGGGGCCGGGTGGAGCCGCTGCTGCAGGGGGACCCGCCCCGGGCACTGCCCCAGGTGGGCTGCGGCGCGGTGCAGTGGCTGCGCGGGGTGGAGCAGGAGCCGGTGCTGGCCGGTCTGCAGGCCTGTGAGCCCGCCTTCTTCTGGCATGGGGACCGGGTGCGCCTGCCTGCGGCGGCCGTGCTGGTGGGCTCGTCGCTGGCCTGCCGCGAGCAGGCCTTCCGTATCGGGCCCCGGGCCTGGGGCCTTCAGTTCCATGCCGAGATCACGCCGGCGCTGGCCCGCTCCTGGGTGGCGGCTGTGCCGGAGTTCGTGCGCCGCGCCCACGGTCCTGACGGGGTGGAGCGGCTGCTGGCGGATCTGGATCGCTGGGGCGAGGGCCTCCAGGCGCGCAACCGTCTGCTGCTGAGCAACCTGCTCGATGCCCTGGCCGAAGGCCTCTGAGGCCAGGATCGCCTCGGCCGGGCGGACGGGTTGGGGAACACTGGGTGCAGCGGCAGCGGCGCCATGCCGCTCTCCCCCCTCCCTGCCGTTTCCCACCGATGGATGCCTCCGACCCCTCCGATCTGATCGCCGCCGCCGGCCTCTACCGGGAGACCGCCTGGCGGCTGCTGAGTGAGCAGGGCCGCCTGCACGTGGAGACCCTGATCGCCTCCACGGCCCGCATGGCCGGATCGTTGCTGTACCGCAGCTTCGGGCTCGATCCGGCCCTCACTCCGGGCACGGCGGTGTTCTCCGATCAGGCCAACCTGCAGGGCCCCCAGCTGATGCAGGCGATGCTGGCCACCCTGCAGCGGCTGGGGCACGCCGTGAACGAGTCCAGCCTGGATCCTTCGTTCTGCAGCACCGCGGGGTCCCAGCTCGATTTCCTGGCGGCCCACGAGCGCCTGGCCCCCTTCTTTCTCAAGATCGCCGAACTGAAGGGTCTGGATCTCGCCCGTGCCGCCGAGGCGGCGGCGATCGCCACCGGCCTGCTCGTTCACGACGGCCGGGAGCTGCTGGCGGTGGAGCGGGGCGCCGCCATCGCTGTGGCCGGTTTCGTGGAGGGCTGCAAGACCGCTCCCCCGCCGGTGGTTTCCGTCGCCTGAGTTCCGTCTGCCGGGGATCCCCAGCCGCTGGCAAGCACCGCGATGGCTGCCAAGGTGGGCCTGCCCGTGCCCCTGACCATGCTCCGGCTTCTGATCCCGCTCACCCTGTTCGCGATCATGTTTGCCCTGGGGTTGGGCCTGAAGGGCGAGGGTCCGTCCCTGCTGCGCCGTCGGCCGGCTCTGGTCCTGCGGGTGGTGATCGGATCCTGCGTGCTCGTGCCGCTGGTGGCCCTGCTGCTGCTGCATCTGCCCCTGAGTCACGCCCTCTCGCCGCCGGCGCGCTTCGCTATCGCCCTGATGGCGATCAGCCCCAGCGCCCCGCTCCTGTTGCGCAAGGCCGGCCGGCAGGGGGGGGACAGGGAACTGGCCTCCATCCTCCAGGTGGTCGCCGCCCTGGTGGCGATCGTCTCGATCCCGCTGATGGCCGATGTGTTCCGCGCCTCCTTCGACGTCAGCGACTGGGACATCGTCCCGGCCCAGGTGGCCCCGCAGGTGGCCAAGGCCCAGCTGCTGCCGCTTCTGCTGGGGCTGGCGCTGCGCCGCTGGCGGCCCGCCCTGGCCGACCGGATCGTGGTGCCGCTGCAGCGCCTCGCCGATCTGCTGCTCCTGCTGCTCACGGTGCTCGTGCTGGTGTTCGCCGGCCGTCAGCTGGTGCCGTTCGTGGCGGCCAATGCCCTGGCCCTGCCGTTCATGGCGGCCATGGTGCTGGCCTCGCTGGTGATCGGTCTGCTGCTGGCCGGCCGCTCGCCGCAGGAGCGCATCACCACCTCGCTGGTGACCTCGATGCGCAATCCGGGCCTCGCCCTGCTGTTCGCCAGCCTCTACGGGCAGGACCTGCCCGGCGTGAAGCTCGGGATCCTGGCCTACCTGCTCACCACCGTGATCCTCTCGATTCCCTTCCTGCGCTGGCGCCGATCCCTGCGCCCGGAATCCTTACGGTGAGGGGGTGACCGACACCCCCCGCTCCCGCGACGCCGAGGCCCGGGCCCTGCTGGCCCAGCTGAACCTGGAGGAGAAGCTGGCCCTGCTGGAGGGTGACACCCCCTTCTGGTCGGGGATGGCCGACATCGCCACCCGCGACGCCTCCCATCGCCATCCCTGGCCCGCAGGGGTGATCCCCCGGCTGGGGCTGGGGGGCCTGCAGTTCGTGGACGGGCCCCGTGGCGTGGTGCTGGAGGGCGGGGCCACCACCTTTCCTGCGCCGATCGCCCGAGGTGCGAGCTGGGATCCGGCGCTGGAGGAGCGCATCGGTGAGGCCATCGCCCTTGAGGCCCGCTCCTTTGGCGCCAACTGGCTGGCGGGGGTGTGCGTGAACCTGCTGCGCCATCCGGGCTGGGGCCGGGCCCAGGAGAGCTATGGCGAGGATCCGCTCCACGTCGGCGCCCTGGGCGCCGCGATGACCCGGGGGGTGCAGTGCCATGCCCTGGCTTGCGTCAAGCACTTCGCCCTCAACTCGATCGACAGCTCCCGCTTCCTCGTGGACGTGCAGGCGACCCCCCGCGTCCTGCACGAGCTGTACCTGCCCCAGTTCCGCGACTGCGTGGAGGCGGGGGCCGCGTCGGTAATGAGCGCCTACAACCGGGTCAACGGCACCTGGTGCGGTGAGCATCAGACCCTGCTCACCACCATCCTCAAGCGCCGCTGGGGCTTCAGGGGCTTCGTGGTCAGCGATTTCATCTTCGGCGTGCGCGACGGCGTGCGCGCCCTGAGGGCCGGCCTCGACCTGGAGATGCCCTTCCGCATGATCCTGGGCGGGAGCGTCCCTGACGCCCTCGCCGAGGGGCGTGTGGCGATCGAGCGGATCGACGATGCGGTGCTGCGCCAGCTGCGGGCGCAGCTTTCAGTGCCCGTGGGGGCCTATCCCGCGTCGCTGCGGGGCTGCCAGGCCCATCGGGCCCTGGCGCGGGAGGCGGCCACGAAATCGATCGTGCTGCTGCGCAACGAGGGCGCCGTGCTGCCCTTGCGGGGCCTGCGCTCGCTGGCACTGATCGGGCCCCTGGCGCAGGTGCCCAACCTCGGCGATCGCGGCTCCTCCGACACCCGGCCTGCCCCCGGTTCCGTGGTGACGCCGCTGGAGGGGCTGCGGGCCGCTGACCCCGATCTGGAGCTTCGCCAGGCCGATGGCCGCGATCCGGCCGCGGCCGCCGCCCTGGCG
>QLAH01000535.1_pt1 | contig 18124 bp, 17 predicted proteins | sample 4693081 | NCBI WGS metagenome assembly QLAH01 (sample SAMN09425401, study PRJNA476045) | Lake water metagenome, whole genome shotgun sequencing project.
TCGCCGCTGCCCTCGGCGACTACGCCGGCGAGGCCCGGGTGCGAATGGCGGCCCTGATCTGCTTCGATGCCCTGCTGCCCCTGGGCGACCAGGCCCTGCAGCGGCTGGATGGCCTGCTGGGGGGTCTCGACAAGCGGGACCTGCACCAGCTGCCCGCCTACGCCGGCATGGCCAGGATGCTGCCGGGTCGTGGGGATGGGGCCCATCTGACCTTCCTGCGCCGGGGGGTGGAGCCATGGCTGGACTGGGCTGGAGGCTTCAGCAGCCAGCTGGGTCTCACCGTCCAGAAGGCGCTGCAGGCCCTGGAGGGAACCCTGGGCCCCTGGCAGGGGAGCTTCAAGCAGATGGCCACCTTCCTCGACGCCTTCACGGACACCTACCAGCACACGGGCGTGCAGGCCGTGGCGCGCCGGCTCGTGGAGCGGGCGGCCGCGGAGATCTGAGGGGCGGTGGGGTTGGACGCGGCCTGACGCGAACGCCCCCTAGATCGAGAGCATCTTGATCCCCAGAGCGATCAGGACCGCACCGGCAAGCATCTCCACCTTGCTGCCCAGGGCCCCGGAGAGCCTGCGGGCCAGAAACAGGCCGAGGTAGGTGGAAACGAAGGCCCCCACACCGATGGCTGTGGAGTAGAGCCCGATGGGCTTGTTGAGAATGCCGAGGGAGACGCCGACCCCCAGCGAATCGATGCTGGTGATGGCGGAAACGAACAGGATGCGGAGGGGTCCATGCACCCTGGGCTCCTCCTCCGGCCCCTTGCCATCGCGGTGCTCCAGGTAGGCCGACCAGCACATGTGGCCGCCCACCGCCACCAGCAGCGCAAAGGCCACCCAGTGGTCGTAGTCCATGATCAGCTTGCGGGCGATGCGGCCGAGCAGAAAGCCGATGGCCGTGGCCAGGCCTTCCGAGAGGCCGGAGCTGAGGGCGAAGAACAGGGCCCGGCGCCAGGAGAAATGGCGGAATCCCAGGGCGATCGCCGCCGAGAAGGAGTCCACACTCAGCACCGCCGTGAACAGCAGCAGCTCCAGGATCATGCCGCTGGCGCGTCGGCCCAGACCCTAGACCCCCAACCGCAAGGCTCCCGAGGCACCGGGGCGGCGCCCTCAGTCAAAGCCGAGCAGGTCGAAGATCTCGCGATCCTTGAGGGATTCGGCCTCCAGGGGTTCCACGTCGGTGAGCATCTTCTGGGCCAGGCTCAGATATTCCTGCTGCACGGCCTCCACTTCCGGGGTGCTCTCCATCTCGAAGATGGTGCACTTCTTGAGCCGTGACTTGCGGATCGCATCGACGGTCTTGAAGTGGGCCATGGTGCGCAGGCCGGTGCGCTCGTTGAACTTGTCGATCTCGTCGGTCTGCTCGGAGCGGTTGGCGATCACCCCACCCAGGCGCACCTTGTAGTTCTTGGCCTTGGCATTGATCGCCTGCATGATCCGATTCATGGCGAAGATCGAATCGAAATCGTTGGCGGTGACGATCAGGCAGTAGTGGGCGTGCTGGAGGGGGGCCGCGAAGCCGCCGCAGACCACGTCACCAAGCACATCGAAGATCACCACGTCGGTGTCCTCGAGCAGGTGGTGCTCCTTGAGCAGCTTGACCGTCTGGCCGGTCACGTAGCCGCCGCAGCCGGTCCCCGCCGGGGGCCCCCCCGACTCCACGCACATCACGCCGTTGTAGCCCTCGAAGACGAAGTCTTCGGGCCGCAGCTCCTCGGTGTGGAAGTCGACGGTCTCGAGGATGTCGATCACCGTCGGCACCATCTTCTTGGTGAGCGTGAAGGTGGAATCGTGCTTGGGGTCACAGCCGATCTGCAGCACCCGCTTGCCCAGCTTGGAGAAGGCGGCCGAAAGATTCGACGAGGTGGTGGATTTGCCGATGCCGCCCTTGCCGTAGACGGCGATCACCAGGGCCCCCTCCTCGATGTTCATCGACGCGTCCTGGTGCACCTGCAGGCTGCCCTCGCCGTCTTCGCGGGGGTTCGTGCCGGTGCTGGCGGGGGACGTGAGTGTGGTGGTCATAGGTAAAACAAGGGGAAGCCGGCGTACCGGCGGATCACTCGTAAGGAAACAGCCTGCTCAGGACGGATCCCGGCTGTCAGGGGAACACGCAAACCGAAACATCGCTGGAGCCCTCATCGGCTGAAGTGGGCCTTGGCGTCGTAGAGGGCTTCGGCATCGATCCTCTCCAGGCCCCGTTCGCGGGCGAAGGCTTCGGTGTTCTTGCGCACCTTGCCCCGCACGAAGAAGGGAATCTTGGCGAGCTCGGCCTCCCCGTCCGCCGTCCAGAGGCTTTCGAGGGCCTCCCGCACGGCGGCACCGGCGGTGGTGGTGCCGGGGGCCGCCACGGCGGTGGTCGGGGCGGCGATGGGCGGTGCGGCCTCGGTTTCCCCGGCCCCCGCCGCCGTCGGGGCGCCGTCGCCCAGGTGGCTGCGGTGGCCGTCGACGAACTCGAAGTCGTGGCGGAACATCCCGATCAGGTGCTCCTCCAGACCCATCATCAGCGGGTGCACCCAGGAATCGAAGATCACATTGGCCCCCTCCCAGCCCATCTGGGGGGAGTAGCGGGCCGGCACGTCCTGCACGTGCAGGGGGGCGCTGATCACGGCACAGGGCAGCCCCAGCCGCTTGGCGCTGTGGCGCTCCATCTGGGTGCCCAGCACCAGCTCGGCCGCCGCCTCGCCCATCGCCTTCTCCACCACCAGGTAGTCGTCGGTGATCAGGGCCTCCAGGCCCAGCTCGGCGGCAGCCGCCCGCACCTCCCGGGCCTGCTCGCGGCTGTAGCTGCCCAGGCCCACCACCTGGAAGCCCAGTTCCTTGGAGGCGATCCGGGCGGCGGCGATGGCGTGGGTGGCATCGGCGAAGATGAACACCCGCTTGCCGGTGAGGTAGGTGGAATCCACCGACTTGGAGTACCAGGGCAGCCGGGAGCGGCGCTCGGCCTCGCTCGGCTGACCCTCCACTTCCTCAAGTTCGACCGGCAGCGCCAGATCGAGCACGCCGTGCAGCTCGCGCAGGAAGGCGGCGGTGGCGCCGATGCCGATCGGCACCGTGCGCACCACCGGGGTGCCGAAGCTGCGCTCCAGCCAGCTGCACACCGGGCCGGCCACCTCCGGGTAGAGGCAGACGTTGGCATCGGCCGTGGGGATGCGCTCCAGGTCGGCGGGCCGGGCCCCCAGCGGAGCCACCACCGCCACATCGATGCCGTGTTCCGCCAGCAGCCGGGTGATCTCCAGCACGTCGTCGCGGCAGCGGAAGCCCAGCAGGCTGGGGCCCAGCAGGTTGACCCGGGGCCGGCGACCCTCGTCGCGCCAGCGGGACGGGGAGGGCTTGGGGGTGCCCGGAGCCGGCAGCTGGGGCTTGAGCAGGGTGCGCACCAGCTGGTAGAAGGTCTCTGCCGCGCCCCAGTTCTCCTTCTTGGAGTAGGCGGGCAGCTCCAGGTTCACCATCGGCACCCCCAGGTTCATGCCGGCGGCCAGGGCGCCGGGCTGGTCCTGGATCAGTTCGGCGGTGCAGCTTTCCCCCACCAGCAGCGCCTCGGGCTGGAAGCGGTCCACGGCCTGGCGGATCGAGCGCTGCACCAGCTCGGCAGTGTCACCGCCCAGATCCCTGGCCTGGAACGTGGTGTAGGTGACGGGGGGACGCAGGCCCCGCCGCTCGATCATCGTGAACAGCAGGTCGGCGTAGGTGTCGCCCTGGGGGGCATGGAGCACGTAGTGCACCCCCTCCATGGAGGTGGCGATGCGCATGGCGCCCACGTGGGGGGGGCCTTCGTAGGTCCAGAGGGTCAGTTCCATGGGGGTGTCAGGAGAGCTGCAGCACGGCCCGGCGCCGCAGGGGACGGGCAAAGAGTTCGGCCAGTTCACCGGCCTGGTCGCAGCCGTGGATCGGGCTGAACACCAGCTCGATCGACCACTTGGTGGCGATGCCCTCGGCCTCGAGGGGATTGGCCAGCCCCAGGCCGCAGAGCACCAGGTCGGGGCGGGCGGCCCGCACCCGCTCCAGCTGCAGGTCCACGTCCTGGCCCTCGCTGAGCTGGGTGTCGGGGGGGAGCAGGGCCAGGTCGGCCGCCATCAGCTGGCGGTCGAGGTAGGGGGTGCCCACCTCCACCAGCTCCATGCCGCATTCCCGGCTCAGGAAGCGGGCCAGGGGGATCTCCATCTGGGAATCGGGCAGCAGGAACAGCCGCTTGCCGGCGAGCACCTCCCGGTGGGGCGCCAGGGCCAACCGGCCCCGCTCCACCAGGGGATCCAGCACCGCGTTGAAGCGGTCGGTGGGCACGCCGAAGGCGGTGGCGGCGGCGGCCATCCAGTCGCGGCTGCCCTCCACGCCGAAGGGATAGGGGGCGCTCAGCAGGGTGGCGCCGCGGTGCTGCAGGGCCCGGGCGGTGGCGCTCAGGAAGGGCTGGGCGAGCAGCACCCGCGTGCCTTTGCCCACGGGGGGCAGATCGGTGGAGCGGCGCGGCGGCAGGCTGCGGACCGTGGTGATGCCCAGCCGCTCGAAGATCAGCCGGAACCGGTCCTCCACCGCATCGGCCAGGGTGCCCACGATCAGCAGCTGCTCCTCATCGGAGGACGGCAGCAGGGGCAGCATGGCCAGCAGGGCGTTGTCCTCCCCCTGGGTGAAGGTGGTCTCGATGCCGCTGCCGGAGTAGTTCAGCACCCGCACCCGTCCGATCAGCTGGGTGTTGAGGCGCTCGGCCGCCTTGGCCAGGTCGAGCTTGATCACCTCGCTGGGGCAGGAGCCCACCAGGAAGAGGGTGCGGATCTCGGGCCGGCGCTCCAGCAGATCCTTCACCAGGCGGTCGAGTTCCTCGTTGGCATCGGCCAGGCCGGCCAGGTCCCGTTCGCCCAGGATCGCCGTGCCGAAGCGGGGTTCGGCGAAGATCATCACCCCCGCCGCCGACTGGATCAGGTGGGCGCAGGTGCGCGATCCCACCACCAGGAAGAAGGCGTCGGGCATGCGGCGGTGCAGCCAGACGATGGAGGTGAGGCCACAGAACACTTCCCGCTGGCCGCTTTCCTTGAGGATGTCCGGGGGCGACGGCTGAATCGGTGGAGCGGACACACCCATGGAGGGGATCGCCAGGTATCGAGCTTCCATGGGTTAGCGGGGCCGATGGGGTCCGCGCCCGACTGCGTTACATCTTTTCGGGATCGTGTGCGGATTCCCGCGCTCACAGGCGGCGGCGGAAACCCTCGCTGAAGCCGATGCTGCGCTCCTCCCGCTCGCCATCGGCGCTGCGGCTCAGTTTCCACACGTTGCGCCCCAGGCGGCGGGCCGTGAGTCCGCCCCGCTCCACCAGCGCGGCCCCCGGCCGGGCCCCCATCAGCTGGGTGACCTCGGCGGTGCTCAGGGGAGCGCCGGTGCGGATGGCCAGGTCGGTGATCTCGAGCCGCTGGCGCAGGCCGGCCAGGTCGACCGGATGGTCCGCTTCGCCGGACTCCTTCCAGTCGCCGAAGCCGTCGGCGCCGACGCTGCCCATGCGCCGCATCAGCCCCAGCCCGATCAGGGCCAGAGCCTGCTCCGGTCGCACCCCCTCATCCAGCGCCCGGCTGATCCATTCGGACACCGTGTCCTGGTCGAGGGACGGGCGCAGGGGATGGGTCTCCCCCGCCACCCCGGCGGCAGGGGATTCAGCGGTGGCGGAAGGGGCGGTAGCGGTGCGCCGGCTGGTCATGGTCGCGCCTGGGAAGGTTGTACCGGAAGGTATCGGTTGCCATCGGTCTCGCAAGGTCTCTGGGTTCAGGAGCCCCTCTGCAGCACAATGAATCAAGGACTGAACCCTTGCTCCATTGCGTGCACTGCGGAGTGCCTCTCCCCAGTCCTTCCCGGTGGTCACCATGGACCATTCGCTCCATCGTCCCTGCGAATCTTCCGCCACCCAGGCTCGATTCGATACGGCTCCAACCCAGGAGAAGCCGGTAGAGATCGCCCCCGGTGTGTGGTGGGTCGGGGTGCGGCTCGCGAAGGACCATTTCCAGTGCCACACCTATTTCATCGCCAACGGATCCGAGGGGGTGCTGATCGATCCGGGTTCCCCGCTCACCATCGACGGCACCCTGGCCAAGCTGCGCGCCATCACCGATCTCGGTGCAATCCGATGGCTCGTCTGTCATCACTCCGACCCTGACATCTGCGCCGCCCTGCCCAGGCTGGGCGAGGTGCTGAGCCACCCCAACATTCAGGTGGTGTCCGAGTGGCGAGCCAACGCCCTGATCCGCCATTACGGCCATCGTTTCTCCACCTACCTGGTCGAGAAACACAACTGGTGTCTGCCCCTGCAGGGGGATCGGCGGCTGGAATTCCAGCTCACGCCCTATCTCCACTTTCCCGGGGCGATGGTGTCCTTCGACTCCTTGACCCACACGCTCTTCTCCTCCGATCTGTTCGGGGGCTTCGTCCCCGACAGCAGCGTGCTGGAGTCGGCCGATGCGGCCTACATCATCGAAAACGCCCGACCCTTCCACCAGCACTACATGCCGAGCCGGGAGCTGCTCAGTGCCGGCCTGGCCCGCATCCGCTCCCGCTGGCCCCGGATCGCGCGCATCGCCCCCCAGCACGGCCAAATCGTCGCCGCCTCCATCGTCGATGAGGTGTTCAGCGCCCTGGGTGCCATGGACTGCGGCGTCTATTGCCTCGCCGACGCGGACCTGGACCTGAAACGGCTGCTGCGCATCGCCGAAGCGCGGCAGCGGCTGAACGATGCCCTGATCCACCAGAACAGCCCCCTGGGGATGGTCCGGGCCATCGGCAACATCCTTGAATCCACCGGCCAGGCCAGCGCCTGCGAGCTGTCCGTGGAGATGCCCGTCGACGGCTGGACCACCTGGTGCGCCGATGACGTCCATCCCCAGCGGCGGGAGGCCCATCCCGGCTGGCACCACATCTGCCTGCTGGGCCAGCCCGCCATGGTGCTGGCCATCCGGGGCCATGGCGCCGCCGAGCCGTTCGATCCCGACATGGAACGGATGGTGCGGGAGTTCGCCGAGTCGATGCGCCCCTGGGTGGACCATCTGCTGGAGGATCAGCGCCATGCCCACGAGGTGGCCGCCCTCAACACCGCCGCCCTCTGCGATCCGCTCACGGGCCTGGCCAACCGGCGAGCCCTGGAGGAGGCGAAGCTGCCGGCCAGCTACTCCCTGATCGAGCTGGATCTCGACCATTTCAAGCAGGTCAACGACCGCTTCGGCCATGACGCCGGCGACCGGGTGCTCAAGCAGGTGGCCCGCGTCCTGCGGGAGTCGGTGCGGGAGCAGGACCAGACCTTCCGGCTCGGTGGCGAGGAGTTCCTGGTGCTGCTGCCGGAGGCCGACCAGGCCACGGCCCTGATGGTGGCCGAACGGATCCGGCTCTCGATGCACCAGCTCGACCTCGCCGGTGCGGCCCCCGGGGGGCGCCTCACGGTCAGCCTGGGGGTGAGCACCAAGTCGGCCCAGCTCAGCACCGGTTTCCCCCAGCTGATGGAGCTCGCCGACCAGGCGCTCTATGCCGCCAAAGGGGACGGCCGCGACCGGGTGTGCGCCGCCGATGCCCTCTCCCTGAGCGGCCGATAGGGCGGAGCCGCCCCCGGCGGGGAGTACCCTCCAGTCCTGGACTGCCAATGGTGGCGACCAGGGATCCCGGCGTTCCACCCCCGGTGATCGACACGACCGTCCTTTCCGGGAGTTGGCGCCTGGCGCCGTGATGGATCCGCAGGCTGCCCGTTCCTTCCTTCGCGACGACCGGTCGGACGCCCGCAGGAAGTCGGCGAGTCTGCGCATCACCGGCACCGATGTCAGCGGCGAGGCCTCCGGGGCCAGCTGCGTGATCACCACCGACAGCGAAGGCCGGCGCCTGGCGCGCCAGTCGAGCCACGTGCAGTCGATCGAGCTGCGCACCTACGTCTTCCTGGATTCGCTCCAGCCCCAGCTGGCGTCGTACATGGGCACGGTGTCCCATGGCTTCCTGCCGATTCCCGGCGATGCCTGCCTTTGGCTGGAGGTTTCCCCGGGGATGGCGGTGCACCGGGTCACCGACATCGCCCTCAAGGCCAGCACGGTGCGCCTCGGCCAGATGGTGGTGGAGCGGGCCTTCGGCTCCCTGGCCCTCTACCACCGGGACCAGAGCAACGTGCTCCACTCCGGCGACGTGGTCCTGGAGGCCATCGGCAGCCGGGTGGAGCTGCGCAGCCGCTGCGAGGTCACCTGGACGGAGATCATCCGGGCCATCACGCCCGACCACGCCGTGCTGATCAACCGCCAGAACCGCCGCGGCTCGATGATCCAGGCCGGGATGAGCATGTTCATCCTCGAGACCGAACCGGCGGGCTACGTGCTGATCGCCGCCAACGAAGCCGAGAAGAGCTCCAACATCACCGTGGTGGACGTCAAGGCGGTGGGTGCCTTCGGCCGCCTCACCCTGGCGGGCAAGGAGGGCGACGTGGAGGAGGCCGCCGCCGCCGCCATGCGCGCCGTGGCCCAGATCAACGCCGGGGCCCGCGGCTGATCGCCGCCGGATCTCCTCCAGGCCGGCTCAGGCCAGCCCCAGCAGTCGCTTGAGCCCCGGGGCCATCGCCCGGGCCGCCTTGCCCCGGCTGCCCAGCCGGCTCCTGAGGTGCTCGCCCATCTCCGCATAGCTGCAGCCGGCCTCCCGCACATGGAAGATCGGGTCGTAGCCGCCGCCATGGCCGGAGGGCTCCCGCAGGATCAGGCCCCGGCAGACCCCCTCCGACTCCAGCACCACCTCGCCGTCGGGATCGGCCAGGGCCATGGCGCTCACGAAGCTGCCGCCGCGGTAGAGGGAATCGCCGAGCTCGTGCAGCAGCCGGTGGATCTTCTCGTGATCCGTGGGGGCGTAGCGGGCCGAAAACAGGCCGGGGCGGCCATCGAGGGCATCCACCTCCAGGCCCGAATCATCGGCCAGCGACCAGGAGCCCGTGAGCGAGGCCACGGTGGAGGCCTTCAGGCGCGCATTTTCCGCGTAGGTGAGGCCCGTCTCCTCGATCTCCAGCCCCTTGGGCTGCTGGTGCACCTCCAGACCCACCTCCGGACCTACCCCCTCGAGCATGGCCGTGATCTCGGCCACCTTGTGGGGGTTGCCGCTGGCGATCACCAGCACCGGGCGGGAAGGGGAGAGGGACAAACCGGGCCCACGGGGGGCCCCATTGTGGTGCAGAGGGGTAGGGCCGTCGTTGAAGGGGTGGGGCAGGACGGGTTGAACATTCCACCCCCGGAGAACTCCAGGGTTCCTGCCCCGGGCGGACGATAGGGAATTCGCCACCGATCGGACGAAACGGCGGGCAACGTTGCGCGACCGGTGACGGTCGGCGACCGGATTCGCCCCTAGGTTGCCTCCACCCTTTGGGCCCCGGAGGGCAATGCAGTCGAGCCTGGTCCTACAGAACCTGCTCTCCGCGCCGGTCCTGTTCTTCTTCCTGGGAATCCTCGGTGTGCTGGTGGGCTCCGACCTGGAGATCCCCTCCCCGCTGCCGAAGCTCTTCTCCCTTTACCTGTTGCTGGCGATCGGCTTCAAGGGGGGCATGGAGCTGGCCCACAGCGGCCTTGGCCCCCAGGTGCTGCTCACGATCGGGGCGGCGGTGGTGATGTCGCTGCTGGTGCCGCTGACGAGCTTCCTGCTGCTGCGGCTGCGCCTGGATGGCTATAACGCCGCCGCCATCGCCGCCTCCTACGGCTCGATCAGTGCCGTCACCTTCATCACGGCCGAGAGCTTCCTCAACGTGCTGGAGGTGAACTTCGACGGCTTCATGGTGGCGGCCCTGGCGCTGATGGAATCGCCGGCGATCGTGGTGGGGGTGATCCTGGCCAAACTCTCGGCCCCCGCCGAAGATGCCGACTCCCCGGGGGATCAGGAGAACGACGCCGATCAGGAGAATGGGGGCGGCAGTCTGCGCTGGCGGGAGGTGCTCCAGGAGGCCTTTCTGAACGGCTCCGTCTATCTTCTGATCGGCAGCCTGGTGATCGGCTACGTGGTGGCCGCCTTCAGCCCGGCGGGGCTGGAGAAGATGGATCCCTTCACCGAAAAGCTGTTCTACGGAGCCCTCTGTTTCTTCCTGCTCGACATGGGCATCGTGGCGGCGCAGCGGCTGCGGGACCTGCGCCAGACGGGGGCCTTCCTGATCGGTTTCTCCCTGCTGGCGCCCCCCGTGCACGCCATGGCGGGGCTGCTGGTGAGCGCCCTGCTGGGCCTGAGCCAGGGCAACACCCTGCTGTTCATGGTGCTCTGCGCCAGCGCCTCCTACATCGCCGTGCCGGCGGCGATGCGCATGACCGTTCCGCAGGCCAACCCGAGCCTGTACATCTCCACGGCCCTGGGTCTCACCTTCCCCTTCAATGTGGTGGTTGGGATTCCTCTGTACATGGCGCTGACCCGACACTTCATCCCCGTCGGCTGAGCGCCGGCCCCACGCCATCCCCTCGCCGAACCTTCGCCCCGACACCATGAAGCGAATCGATCTGTTTCTCAGCGAACGGGAGTTGAACCGGGTCTGCAGGACCATCACCGCCGCCGGGGCCAAGGGCTACTCAGTGATGCGGCACGTCACCGGCATGGGGCCCTCCGGGGAGATCTCCGAAGGGATGGATTTCAGTGGGCTGGGGGCCAATGCCCACGTGATCGTGTTCGTGGAGGACGCCGTGCTGGCGGCCGTGGGCAAGGCCCTGCGGCCCCTGCTGAAGCGCTACGGCGGGGTGGGTTTCGTCTCGAGCGCCGAGCCGCTCTGATCGGCCGGGACGGGCTTCCGGTGCCCGGGGGCGTCGCGGCGCGGGGCGGCGATCAAGCAATGCTTGCTTTTTGTGTTGCACTGATCAGCTGCGCTTATCGGCCGATCGCGAAACCTTGATGGCCGCCGGGCTGCCAATCGCTTGACGGAGGGTTTGACGGAGGAGCAAGGTTGCACACGAACATTCCACCCCCCTCCTCCAGGAGCAGGTAATGGCAAACGAAACCATGGGCATCGCCCTCGGCATGATCGAGACACGCGGTCTGGTGCCCGCCATCGAAGCGGCTGACGCCATGACCAAAGCGGCCGAAGTGCGCCTCATTGGTCGCGAATTCGTCGGAGGCGGCTACGTGACCGTCCTGGTGCGGGGTGAAACCGGTGCCGTCAACGCCGCCGTCCGCGCCGGCGCCGACGCCTGCGAGCGGGTGGGCGACGGCCTGGTGGCCGCCCACATCATCGCCCGTCCCCACCGTGAAGTGGAGCCGGCGCTGAACAGCAGCTTCGGCCTGGGATCGAAGGACTGAGCGGTCAAGGCGACCCTCTGATTTTCATCTGAACCCATCCGAACAATCCCATGAGCAAGAAGTACGACGCCGGGGTCAAGGAGTACCGCGACACTTACTGGACTCCTGATTACGTCCCCCTCGACACCGACCTGCTGGCCTGCTTCAAGTGCACCGGCCAGGAAGGTGTGCCCAAGGAAGAGGTGGCTGCCGCCGTGGCCGCCGAGTCCTCCACCGGCACCTGGTCCACCGTGTGGTCCGAGCTCCTCACCGATCTCGACTTCTACAAGGGCCGCTGCTACCGCATCGAAGACGTCCCTGGTGACAAGGAGTCGTTCTATGCCTTCATCGCCTACCCCCTCGACCTGTTCGAGGAAGGCTCGGTGACCAACGTGCTCACCTCCCTGGTGGGCAACGTGTTCGGCTTCAAGGCCCTGCGTCACCTGCGTCTGGAAGACATCCGCTTCCCGATGGCCTTCATCAAGACCTGCCCCGGCCCGCCGAACGGCATCCACGTCGAACGCGACCGGATGAACAAGTACGGCCGTCCCCTGCTGGGTTGCACCATCAAGCCGAAGCTCGGCCTCTCCGGCAAGAACTACGGCCGGGTGGTCTACGAATGCCTCCGCGGTGGCCTCGACTTCACCAAGGACGACGAGAACATCAACTCCCAGCCCTTCCAGCGCTGGCAGAACCGTTTCGAGTTCGTGGCCGAAGCCGTCCAGCTCGCCCAGGAAGAGACCGGCGAGAAGAAGGGGCACTACCTCAACTGCACCGCCGCCACTCCTGAGGAGATGTACGAGCGGGCCGAGTTCGCCAAGGAACTCGGGCAGCCGATCATCATGCACGACTACATCACCGGTGGCTTCACGGCCAACACCGGTCTGTCGAAGTGGTGCCGCAAGAACGGCATGCTGCTGCACATTCACCGCGCCATGCACGCGGTGATCGACCGCCATCCCAAGCACGGCATCCACTTCCGGGTGCTGGCCAAGTGCCTGCGCCTCTCCGGTGGCGACCAGCTGCACACCGGCACCGTGGTGGGCAAGCTCGAGGGTGACCGTCAGACCACCCTGGGCTTCATCGACCAGCTGCGCGAATCCTTCATCCCCGAAGACCGCACCCGCGGCAACTTCTTCGATCAGGACTGGGGTTCGATGCCCGGCGTCTTCGCCGTGGCCTCCGGCGGCATCCACGTGTGGCACATGCCCGCCCTGGTCGCCATCTTCGGTGACGACTCCGTGCTCCAGTTCGGTGGTGGCACCCACGGTCACCCCTGGGGTTCGGCCGCCGGCGCCGCCGCCAACCGGGTGGCCCTGGAAGCCTGCGTCAAGGCCCGCAACGCCGGCCGCGAGATCGAGAAGGAAGGCCGCGACATCCTCACGGAAGCCGCCAAGCACAGCCCCGAGCTGGCCATCGCCCTCGAGACCTGGAAGGAAATCAAGTTCGAGTTCGACACCGTCGACAAGCTCGACGTCGGCTGAGCCGACACACGGCCCCCTGCCTTGCCCCCGCTGACCGACGGTGCTCCCACCCCAGGTCAGCGGAGCTGGGCTTCCCATCCCATTCCCCTCAAGGATCCCCATGCCCTTCAAGAGCACCGTGGGTGACTATCAAACAGTCGCCACCCTGGAGACCTTCGGCTTCCTCCCGCCGATGACCCAGGACGAGATCTATGACCAGATCGCCTACATCATTGCCCAGGGCTGGAGCCCCCTGGTCGAGCACGTCCACCCCAGCCGCTCCATGGCCACCTACTGGTCGTTCTGGAAGCTGCCCTTCTTCGGTGAGAAGGATCTGGGCGTGATCGTGAACGAACTGGAGTCCTGCCACCGGGCCTATCCGGACCATCACGTGCGCCTCGTCGGCTACGACGCCTACACCCAGAGTCAGGGTGCCTGCTTCGTTGTGTTCGAAGGCCGCTGATCCAGCGGTTCCATCGGATCCCGGCCGGCGGTCGGGATCCATCACTTTTGATCATCCATTTACGGGGCGGACATGGCCAGGACCACCAGTCGGGAAGCAGCTCTGGAGCGCCGCAAGGCCCTCACCAACGGCGGTAAGAAAGCCTCCGCCCAGTTCATGTCCTCCCCGGGCAGGGTGCGCACGGCCGCTGACGCCCAGCGCAGCCGCACCGAAGCGGTGACGGCCGCCCCCGCCGCAGCGGCTCCCGCCCCGGCGCCCCAGCGTCCCGCCCCCACGGCGCGTCGTGGCGCTGCCCCCTCCCTGAGTTCCTCCTCCGTTTCCGGCCATCGCAGCAACGCCAAGCCGTTGGCGAACCCCAGCCGGAACCTGGTGCTGGAACGTCGCGAAGCCCTCTCCCGCCGCGGCAAACGCGCCGACACCTCCAGCGATCGCACCCGCCAGGAGGTGATGCGCGCCACCAAGGCCAGCGCCCCCGCCACCACAGTCGCCGCCGCGAGCACCGACCGTCCCTGTGGTTGCAAGGACGCCAAGGCGGCCTCGGCCGCCAGCAGCAGCAGCAGTTCCGCCGGCCTCGGGGCCTCCCTGGCCAACCGAAATTCCCGTAACGGCGAGCGCCGCGGCCCTGCCAAGCGCACCGCCCAGCACAACCCCAGCCGGGCCATCGTCATGGCCCGCCGCGAGGCCCTCTCCAAGCGGGGCAAATCCGCCAGCGCCCCCACCAGCGCCGTCGCCGCCTCGGTGGCCCGCCAGTCGAACCCCGACATGAGCAGCCGCGAGCTGGCCCAGAAGGTGCGCGAACTCAAGTGCAAGGTGGGCTCCGCCGGCACCTCCCGCAGCGGTGGCACCCGTCCCTCCGGTCCCCGCCGCGGCCAGGCCAAGATCGATGCCGCCGCCGATGCCCACTGGAAGGTGGGTGTGAGCGAGACGGTCCGGGGCCAGGTGGTCACCGGCACCCAGGCCAACCGTTCCCTCAAGACCACCGGCAACGAGGCCAGCACCTGCCGCCCCGTCACCGGCACCGAGTACCTGGGCGCCGAAATCTTCCGCACCTTCTGCCAGAGCGATCCCACCCCCCTGCAGCCCGCCAAGGTGCGGGTCAGCGCCACCACCCATGGCAACCGGGTGACCGGCAACGAAGTCGGTCGTTCCGAGAAGGTCACCGGCGACGAACCCGGCACCTGCAAGAACGTCACCGGCACCGAGTACATCTCCGCCAACCAGAGCGCCGCCTGGTGCGGCACCACCAGCCCCTCCCCCCGCAAGGTGGGCCTGACCCGCACCGTCGCCGGCCGGCCGGTGTCCGGGGTGATCGTGGAGCGCTCCGAGCGGGTCACCGGCAACGAGCCCGGCGCCGATCGCCTGCTCACCGGCACCCAGTACGTGGGCGACCAGTCCCAGGTGCCCGGCCGCGCCCCCACCAAGGTCAGCAGCCTGCACACCCTGCGGGGCACCGGCATCACCGGCACCCATGTGGGCCGCAGCGAGCACGTCACCGGCGACGAACCGGGCTCCTGCCGCCTGGTCACCGGCGACGAGTACATCGGCACCCAGCAGTACGAACAGTTCTGCGGCACCAAACCGGCTCCGGAAGCCGCCAAGGTGGGCTTCAGCGTCACCAACAAGGCGATGGTGGTGAGCGGCACCCGCACCGGCCGCTCCGAGAAGGTCACCGGCGATGAGCCCGGCACCTGCAAGGCCGTCACCGGCACCCCCTACGCCGGCATGGAGCAGGCCGGCGCCTGGTGCTCCTCCAACAAGGTGGCCGAGATCCGTCAGCGCACCCCCGTCCGCATGGGCACCGTGATGACCGGCCTCCAGCCCGGCATCGGTGGCGTCATGACCGGCGCCGAGCGCGGCGCCTGTGAGGACATCACCGGCACCCCCTACATCGGTGGCGACCAGCTCACGGAGGCCTGCGGCGCCGCCGCCAGCCACGACGCCGATTTTCCCCAGCCCCTCACCGGCCAGCCCTGGCAGCAGTTCAGCGTCCAGTCCCCGGCCCGGGCCGCCCAGACGGCTCAGAGCTCCCGCCAGCGGACCGGTGGCGTCACCGGCAACAGCTACGAGCAGGGCAACCGCATCACCGGCCCCTTCGACATGGCCGCCGACAAGGTGACCGGCACCGAACAGTTCCGCTTCGACCGTCCCGCCCAGGAGCGGGTGCGCCTCCGCCAGCCGGCGGCGGCAGCTCCGGTGACCGTCGATGAGGACGCCCGTCCCACCTCCCGGGTCACCGGCGAGGGCATCTCCGCCGGCCTCAACATCACCGGCGACGACTGGGATCGCGGCAAGCACGTCACCGGGACCGAAGGAGCCTCGGCCCGCCGCCGCAACCCCAGCCGGGTCGGCCCGATGTCGGCGATGCCCGGCTTCCAGAACAAGCGCAATGAGGCCCTGCCCGAGCCCACCAACAAGATCACCGGATCCAGCGGCAGCACCAGCGCCGGCTCCCTGATCACGGTCTCCGGCGGAGCCCGGGGCTGATCCCTGATGCCCCGCCGTCCGGCCCCCACCATCCGTCCCCTTGCCCCCAGCGCCCCCCGGCGCCGGCCCGATGCTCCCGGTGGCGCCGATCTCTCCCGGCGCCTGGCGGCGGTCCGACTTGGCCAGGGGGCCTCGAGCCTCCATCCCCTGACCGACAGCGTCGCCAACGCGGCCCTCGAGAGCTACGACCGCGGCGTCAAGGACGCCTTCGACCGGATCGTGCCCGTGCTCAAGCGGCTCTCCGCCCTGCAGCACGAGGATGACTTCGTCGAGCGGGCCCAGGCCCTGGCCCAGGCGGAGCTGGGCTTCAGCCTGCCCCTGCCGATCCTGGAGAAGGCCTGGGTCAGCCAGCTCGACATGCGCAGCCTGTTCGCCTGGTGCGTGTTCGAAACCTACGAACAGACCAGCGACGGTTTCTTCCGCGACGATCCGCTGCGCGGCCAGCCCGGCAGCCCGGCGGCGGAGGAGTTCAACGCCTTCCTGCTCTCCTGCGGCTTCCACCTGCTGGATGCCACCCCCTGCGCCGATGGGCGCCTGGCCCATGCCATCGCCTTCGCCCTGCGGCTGCCCTTCAGCTCGGTGCGCCGCCGCCCCCATGCCGGGGCCCTGTTCGATGTCGAGAACACGGTCAACCGCTGGGTCAAGACCGAACACCGCCGCTACCGGGAGGGCGTTCCCAACCCCGCCCACGAGGACACCCGGTACCTGAAGGTGGTGCTCTACCACTTCAGTTCCCGCGACCCGTCCCACGAGGGCTGCGCCGCCCACGGCAGTGACGACGCCCTGGCCGCCAGCTGCGGACGCCAGCGGTTGATGGAGTTCCAGCAGGCGGTGGAGAACAGCTTCTGCTGCGGCGCCTCCGTCGACCTGCTGCTGCTGGGCATCGACACCGACACCGACGCGATCCGGGTGCATGTGCCGGGCATGGACGGCAGCACCCGTCTGGATCAGTGGCTTGATGCCGCCACGGTCTACGAGGCGACGCGCCACCTGGCCGCCGAGGAGGCCCGGCGCCGCATCGCCGAACAGGTGGAAGCCGCCGCGGCCTCCACCCCCGATCCCGGCATGGTGCGCCTGATCGCCCGGCTGCTGGAGCACAACATGTCCCAGATCGACTATGTGCGCCAGTACCACCACGGCCACTACGCCGACGCCGGCCATGCCGAGCGCTTCATCGGCGTGGGCATCGGCTTCAAGGAGATCCACCTGCGCAATCTCACCTACTTCGCCTACATGGACACCGTCGAGGAGGGGGCACCTGACATGGACGTGGGCGTGAAGATCTTCAAGGGCCTCAACGTCTCCCGGGGACTGCCGGTGCCCGTGGTGGTCCGCTTCGATTACAACGGCAAGGTGCCCGGTGCCCGCGAGCGGGCAGTGCGCCATGCCCAGCGGGTGCAGGAAGCGATCGAGAACCGGTACCCGGATCTGTTCTCCCAGGGCCTGCTCCATGCCCTGCTCACCGTGCGCGACCAGGAGCGGCACACGCCCGCCGAGGCGGTAGGTTCCACCATCAGCCTCACCACCGCAGGAGGGCACTGACCATGTTGATCTGCAAGGTGGTCAAACCCCTGGTCTCGACCAACCGCATCCCCGACTTCGAGCACAAGCACCTGCAGGTGGTGCAGGACGGCAGCACCCAGAAGGTGGCCGTCGACGCGGTGGGCTGCATCCCGGGCGACTGGGTGATCTGCGTCGGCAGCTCGGCGGCCCGGGAAGCGGCAGGCAGCAAGTCGTACCCCAGCGACCTCACGATCGTGGGGATCATCGACCACTGGGACCCCGACGCCGGCAAAGCCACCCCGCCACCGAGCGGCACCCCCAGCGGCACCCCGGCCCCCCAGGGAGGAAAAGCCTGATGGAGATCATGCAGGTCACCGGCTCCCTGGTGTGCACCCAGCGGGTGCCAGGCCTCGAGCACTGGAACCTGCGGGTGCTCCGCACCCCCAAAGGCAAGCTCAGCGTCGCCGTCGATCCGGTCGGGGCCTCCCCCGGCAACTGGGTCTTCACCGCCAGCGGATCGGCCGCCCGCTTCGCCTGCGGCAACCCCGAAACGCACACCGATCTCACCATCGGCGGCATCATCGACTTCTGGGAGCCGGACGGGTAAGCGCCGGGGGGTCCCGCCCCTGGCGGCCTGCCTCCTGTCGAGCCTCCCTTCCAGTTCCTCCTCCCCGCGCCCGTCCCATGGCCAGCCGCACCCCCCGCACCGGTCCCGACGCCACCCCCACGCCGGCTCCTACCGCCAAACCGGTGACAACGGCGGCCGATCCACCGGCCCTGGCCCCCGGCGCCGGGGCGCCAGCCGGGGTTGCCGCCGCCTCCGTACCAGGGTCGACCCGCGCCAAGGTTGCGCCCGGGGCCGCCGTTGTTGACGTTGATGATGCCGTTGGGACCCTGGCCTGGTCGGCCGGGCCGGCCGGCGAGCCCACCGCCATTGCCGTTCCAGTCGGGGCGCTGGCCGAGGCCCGGCCGGCTCCCGATCGGACGATCGGCCA
>QLAH01000537.1_pt1 | contig 18100 bp, 17 predicted proteins | sample 4693081 | NCBI WGS metagenome assembly QLAH01 (sample SAMN09425401, study PRJNA476045) | Lake water metagenome, whole genome shotgun sequencing project.
GCCCCTTTGAACAACTCAACGGTTTCCGCTATCACGATAACTGGGTGCGCAATCTGCTGATTGCTTCATCGTTGAATGGCAGAAGGCCCTTGCCCAAGGAGGCCGACACAAAATAAGTTGGAACTAGGGACAACCTCCGGCCCCAACAACTACGGCTTTCGTTGGGTGCAAGACGGCAAGGGTAGCGGCACCTGGGCTGTAAGCAAAACCATAGATAGCCCCTTTGTCATTAGCCTCAAGGCGGGCCCCCAGTACACCTCCTACTACTTCGATGGCAGCAGCGACACCCTCGGTGGCCGCTGGGCGACCTTCGACCAAAAGGATCTATCCCATGCGTCGCTGTTTGTAGGCCGCCCCCCCACCCCTCCCGTTACCCAAGTACCTGAGCCTGCTGCCACCGCTGCCCTGGTGCTGTTTGGCCTCACGGCCATTGGTGCCAGCAAAAAGCAGCGCCCTACGGATGATTAGCTACAGCCCATCGCCTAGGCGATGGCTCTAATGTCATAAAAACAATGCCCCCTGGTTAGCCTAATGCTGAACCAGGGGGCATTGTTTAGGAGTTTTTTAGGTGGGGGAGGTAGGCATAACCTGAGTTCGGAATAAGCCAAACATTACAATATCGAGAAACCTGCTTCCAGTTTCCGCTTTAGCTCTCACCCCCAACCCCTCTCCCACGAGGCTGCTGTGTACACATAAGTCCTTGACGTAGACGATATAGGGTATCGATCCCCCCTAGCCCCCCTTAAAAAGGGGGGAGCTGGAATCAAAGTCCCCCTTAAAAAGGGGGATTTAGGGGGATCTCCAAGGACTTGCGGCAAGAAAGCAAGATGTGTGTACACAATAGCCCACGAGGAGAGGGGAGCTAGAACGTTTAAAGTCCCTCTCCCTTGGGGAGAGGGATTTAGGGTGAGGGCTAGAGTGCAAGTCGAAATCAGGTTTCTAAAGATGGCAGTCCTTGGCTTATCCCGAACTCAGGTTAAAAAGGGGGAAATCGGATTCAAAGTCCCCCTTCCCAAGGGGGATGTAGGGGGATCTCCAAGGACTCGCGGCAGGAAAACAAGATGTGCGTAAGCGGTAGCCCCCTGGGGGAGGGAGAACTCCAAAGTGTCGTCACACCATCAACAGAACACCCCATGACTCAGCCCTAGAATTGAGCTGAGTCATGGGGTGATGCTTTATGACTACGCTATTTGCTGAAACTACGCAGAGACTTTGTCTTTCTTCTTCATCAAGCCCAAGCCAGCCAGGGCAAACATACTCAGGGCAGCCGTGGCAGCAGGCTCAGGTACTTGGGTAGGGGGTTCTTCAGGTTTTTGAGGAGTACCCCGACCCGTGCCGCTAGTTCCAAAGGTAGTGCCAGTAATGCTTTGGTAGCGAACCCCAAAGTTACTGAGGTCAAAGGAGTCAAGTTGATTGCTCCAATTCAAAGCAAGATTGAAGCCCAGGCTCTCCCCAGTAGAGGCTCCTGCTCCTCCGCCTCCTTGGCAGTTAGCCCCACCACCACCGCCTTTAACGCAAACACCGATGTTTCCGAACTGGTTAGGTAAAGCACTATCAAGCACAGTGATGTTGAAGTCACCTACAGAAGTAGCACCGCTAATATCAGGAGTGACATCAAAGCCAATCACCGATACGCGGCTACCGATAGGAGCGCTGGAAGTATTCGTTAAATCAACATCAAACAGTGCACTCAGGCCATTAAACTCAGTCAGCTTAAAGCGTGCCGTAGATGTCAAACCCTCTACAGGATTGGTGCTGACATTGCCATCAAAGTTGACGTCGAAGTACTTACCAATGTCATCAGCGGTAATACCTGTCACAGAACCGCCTGAGAACGTGAAGGCGTTGGCGGGCATAAAAACACCGCTAAGGCCTAGAGAACCCAGTGCCAAAACTGATGCTCCGAGAAATGCTGTTTTTTTCATTTTATATAATCTCCGTAGGTGAACAGGATGAGCTGTTGAAGCGAGATGCAGCCCAGCGTATGCTTGCTTGAACAGCGGTACACATGCCTAGGGTTAGGGACTTGTGGATAAGCACGCATCTACGTCTTACATACGTAACATAGCACCCTCTCTCAGGGTAATCCCCTAATAGGTGTTTGGCTTCATCACATCTTTATAGGACTACCTAGATTTGACGGACGTAAGTTTACGGTGCATCCAAATCGTTGCATTTTAGAGGCCGACAGAAGGTTCAACACCGCCAAAATCCGTCAAATTCTCTCTGGCTAGGAAATAATTAGAGATTGAGCGGCAGCCCTGAAACAACGCTATAGCAAGGGTTTTGTCGATAGAGCCTCGCTTAGAGAGTTGACCTAAAGCTATTTTTAATGAACATCAAAATTGGCCTCAGTCTATCTCAGCTAAGGTGAGGATCAGCGCGCCATGAACCAACAGCGGCTGTTTTACTGGGGTGGCCCTACTCATCAATCCTACGGAATCGACCCTGTTTTGGTTACAATCACGGATCGCTGGAGCGGATGGTGTGATCCGTACTATCTACGAGCGAGCACTGACAGCTATGCTCATGGTGATTTTTCAGAGCAGACGGGCGTATTGCCTAGACGCATCGGTGAGCCTGCCGCATCGGTGAGCCTGTCGAACCGTTGGATGACAGCCTTTCCCCGATCAGTGCTGACAGGCTGAGGGAAGTCGGGCCATCAAGCTTTGGCCTAATCGGCACCGTGAAGTATCGCGCCCCTTGGTGTTTTTGGGGCGGTATTCTATGGTGAAATCGAGCCTATGGCGCTAACGTTACCCAGGAAATGTCCCATGTCCGATCAGCCCCGTTCCACCCGCCACGAAACCGACAGCATGGGGGGGATTGACGTACCCAGTGATCGCTACTGGGGTGCCCAGACCCAGCGATCTATCCACTATTTTTCCATTGGCCAAGACCAAATGCCGCTGGCGGTAGTTCATGCCATTGCCACCATTAAAAAAGCTTCGGCCTTGGCCAATGCAGATTTAGGAAAACTCCCCGCCGATAAGGCCCAGATGATTGCCCAGGCCGCCGATGAAATTGTGGCAGGCCAGTTGGACGATCACTTCCCTTTGCGGGTGTGGATGACGGGCAGCGGCACCCAGTGCAATATGAACGTGAACGAGGTCATCGCCAACCGAGCCATCGAGCGGGCCGGGGGCGACCTGGGCAGCAAAACGCCCATTCACCCCAACGACCATGTCAATATGTCCCAATCTTCTAATGATGTGTTTCCGGCGGCGATGCACATGGCAGCGGCCCAGGCCCTTCACCACTCGCTAATTCCTAGCATCAACCGCCTGCGCTACGCCCTGCACGAAAAGGCCAACGCCTGGGCCGACATTGTGAAAATAGGCCGCACCCACATGCAGGATGCTGTTCCCCTCACCCTGGGGCAGGAGTTTTCCGGCTATGTAGGGATGCTAGACGACAACCTCGCCCGTCTAGCAGCGGTGCTGCCGGAGTTGTACCCCTTAGCCCTGGGGGGCACCGCCGTGGGCACGGGCCTCAATGCCGGGGTTGGGTTTGCCGAAACCGCCGCCCAATACATCGCCCAATTTACGGGAATGCCCTTTGTGACGGCCTCCAACAAATTCACGGTGATGGGTGCCCACGATGCCCTCGTGATGACCAGCGGCGTGCTGAAAACCCTGGCGGTGTCGCTCTATAAAATTGCCAACGACATTCGCCTGCTCAGCTGTGGCCCTAGGGCGGGCTTTGCCGAACTGCACCTGCCCGAAAACGAACCCGGTTCCTCCATTATGCCGGGGAAGGTGAACCCCACCCAGTGCGAAGCCCTCGCCATGGTGGCGGTACAGGTGATGGGCTATGATGCCGCCGTGGCCTTTGCCGGAGCTAGTGGCTACCTAGAAATGAACGTCTACAAGCCGCTGATGATTTTCAATATTCTTCAATCGGCGCGGCTGATGAGCGACAGCAGCCACAACTTCACCGAGTTTTTGGTGGAGGGCATGACCCCCAACCGCAAGAAAATCGACCAGTACGTGCAAAACTCCCTGATGCTAGTAACGGCCCTCAGTCCCGTCATCGGCTACGACAAAGCCTCCCAAATTGCCCACCACGCCTTCGAGCACGACCTCACTCTCAAGGAGGCCGCCCTGGCCCTGGGCTACATTAGCGCCGAAGACTTTGACCACGCCATCAATCCCCGTCGCATGACCCAGCCCTAACCACTTTAGAAGCCCGGTTTCTAGAAGCTCGGTTTCTTCGAGAAGTCGGGCTTTGGGCCTGCCCTATCCGCCAACCCCAAGCAATTCTTAAACCTTTTGGAGGGTGTGCCCCGGTGAACATCGGTTCGGAGGGCTTTGGCTTTAAATGATAAACAGCATTCCAATAAACCTCGTCTCCCTAGGATGTTGTCATGGTCATGGTCAGAGAAACCCCGAGGGTTTCCGGCAATTGGGGTCGGGGTAGTGCGTCCTCCCGTATTCAGGGGGGTGGTTCCCAGCGCAGCGGCCACAATGACGCCTATCCGCAAGAACTTTCAGACTTTCAGCGCCTGATCGACCACCTGACGGCGGATGGTCGTTTGGCCCGTCGAGACGAGGAAGCCATTTTTTCGGCCTTGGTTGCGGGGGAATCGTTCAGTACGGCCAAGTGTGCTCTGTTTCGACAACTTCAGGAGCGGGTCTGGCGGGCCGAACTTTATTTAGATTCCTAATCGTTTCCCTCTCAAGCCCTTTGCCTAGGGCAACAGTAGTCCATCTACGAGGTAAATTCTAGGGTTTTAGGCGGTTTTTAGCCCTGCTTTCCCAGGTTGCTAATTCCCATTGACTCCCCTGGCGAATACTGCGATAGTTGTGCGTAATTCTTGGGTCTGAGCCTAGAAATCCGACGCTTTCAGTGAGCCTATCGCCTGTTCAATCCTAGACTAGTCCTAGGGTTGTTGCGTCGGCTAAGCTCAGCCCGAGGTGATCACCGCAGTTAGAGTATCCCTGATCCCCTCGACACGATGCCGTATTCCTCCAGAATCCTCGTTGCTGCGCTGCTGCTGAGCACAGCGCAACCTAGCTTGAAGGCCCTAGCGCTGCCTGTGCCCGCCTTAGTAGCCCAAACTCCAACGACGCTTCCGGTGCCCGGCACCGTGCCAGCAAGCGATTTCCCCCAACCTGCGGAGGAGTTGATCCTCGCCCAAGAGGCGGATACCCCCACTGCGCCCACAACGACCGCTCCAAGCAGCGGCTTTGCCTGGTGGTGGCTGTTGCCCATTGCCGCAGGGCTAGGGGCGTTGGGCTGGGCCGTCCGTCGTGGGTCTGAGTCAACCGCAACAACCTCAGTAGAGCCAGAGCCCGTTGCGGCAGAAACCCCAGCAACAGAAATCCCAGCAACAGAAATTCCGGCCCCTGAACCCGCCCCTGAGCCAACCCTGGTCAAGGCTCCAGCCCCACCAGCACCTGCCACCGAGGTCAGCCCCGAGCCTATTTCAGAGCCCTCTGCCCCAGAGCCCTCTGCTCCAGAGCCCTCTGTCACCGAAACGCTGGCGGAGGGGGCTCCCCCTGAGGAGGTTGAATCAGCCCCAGCGCTGGCCCCCGAGCCTGCCCCGACGACGGCGGATGGAGACTTAAACCCTGCCCCGGTGGTCGCAACGCCTACCGCTGAAGCCTTAGCAGAACCTCCAGATGAGGTTTCTACACCCCTAGGAGATATCCCTATTCCCCAGCCCAGTGCGGTGCCCGTTATCGCCATAGCAGGGGCCGCAGGACTAGCAGCGGGAGCCGCAGCCTCCATGGCCAGCACCGAAGATCAATCTGCGATTGAGGCCCGCAAATTTGATGTCGTGGGTCAGCCCACCGATGGCAGCATCGACCTCTCTAGTATTGATGACGGCCTGCCCCCCTTGCCCGATGGCTATGGTGAGAGCCGTATTGTGCTGATGCCCCGCGATCCCCAGTGGGCCTACCTCTATTGGGATATTCCCCACACCCACAAGGAAAACCTTCGGCGTCAGGGGGGAGAGCGCTTGGCCCTGCGCCTGTATGACGTTACCGATATTGATCGCAATTACCAAGCCCCCCACGGAATGCAGCAATGCGACTGTGATGAACTGGCGCGGGATTGGTATCTGCAAATTCCCGTCAGTGACCGCGATTATCAGGCCGAAATTGGCTACCTAACCCATGATGGTCGCTGGCTGCTCCTCGCCCGATCCAACACCATTCGCATTCCCCCCATCTACCCCTCCGACTGGAGCGAAGACCACTTCAAAACGGTGACTTGGGAGGAGGATTTGCGGGGCAAAACCCTGATAACCCTTGTAGATCCGAGCCAAAAATCCCGTAGCCTGCACGAGCAAATGTACGCTCTATCCCAGGCAGGAGAAGCAGAACGGGTCGATGGTTCGATCTATGGATCGATGCAGCACGTCCCTGGATCGGTGCCCCACGTACCGGGTTCTGTGTCCCATGTGGCCGGATCGATTCAGCAGGTGCCGGGTTCGATACAGCATGTGGCCGGATCCATGGCTCCTTACCAGTCCGCCGAAAGTTCCTACGCCTGGGGAGCCTCTGGGGCTGGGCTGCTGCACGGAATGCCGGGGCCGGGGGGCGCGGTGCCCACGATGTCTGGGATTGGCATGATGTCTGGGGTCGGCATGGGTGTGACGATGTCGGGGATTGGCATGATGTCTGGGGTCGGCATGGGTGTGACGATGTCGGGGATTGGCATGATGTCTGGGGTCGGCATGGGTGTGACGATGTCGGGCGCTGGCATATCGGGCGTTGGCATGTCGGGCATTGGCATGTCGGGCATTGGCATGTCGGGCATGAATGTATCTGGTCTGAATATGTCGGGGCTGAATATGTCCGGCCTTTCGGGCCTCACGATGTCTGGAGTGGGCTTTTCGGCCTCCATGCCCCCGGCCCGGCCCCGCCAATTCTGGCTGGTAGCCGACGCTGAGCTGATCGTCTACGGAGCCACCGAAGCCGACGCCACCGTCACCATTGCAGGGCAGCCCACTCAACTGAGCCCCGAAGGCACCTTCCGCGTCCACACCAGCTTCCCCGACGGCAACATCGACTACCCGATCATGGCCGTGGCCGCCGATGGCGAACAAAGTCGGTCTATCCACATGACCTTTGATCGGCAAACCCCCGACCGTCGCACCAACACCAAGGAAGAAGCCCAGGACGAATGGTTCGAGGGCTAGGCAACATCATCACCCCAGACTGGCTCAGCCGACCTGCCATCGAGGTAGCCCCCGACCTGCTGGGCTGTCGGCTGGTGCGGCAATGGGCCGATGGTCGGCACCTGGAGGCGGTGATCGTGGAAACCGAAGCCTACACAGAGGGCGATCCCGCCTGCCATGCCTACCGCCGAGAAACCCCACGCAACCGGGTGATGTTTGGCCCGGCGGGCTATAGCTATGTGTACCTCATCTACGGCATCTACCACTGCTTTAACGTGGTTACTGACCAAGATCGGGTGCCCAGTGCGGTGCTGATTCGAGCAGTAGAACTGGAAACCATTCCCCCCTGGTTAGCCCAGACGCGGCAGCACTATCGGGGCAAGCGTCCAGAAAAAGGTCTAGACAAGCCAACTCGCTGGGGGGCTGGCCCCGGTAAAACCTGCCAGCTTTTAGAGATTGATCGTCGCCTCACCGAACAGCCCTTGATTCCCGACAGTGGCCTGTGGCTGGCCCCACCCACATCCTCGTGGCAGCGGAGAGTCGCCCCTTCCCACAACCGGATTCAAACCACCCGCATCGGCCTAACTCAGGGCACCGATTTACCCTGGCGCTGGTACGTCGAGGATTCCGCCGCCGTGTCTAAACGCGCTGGCTCTAGGTGAGATCGTCCACCGTCGCGCCCCTTTGGAGCATCGCTGAATGGGCAACGGGCCATGCTGGACTCGAACCAGCGACCGACCGCTTAGAAGGCGGTTGCTCTATCCGCTGAGCTAATGGCCCCTAGAACCTGCCATAGGTTCTTCCCTATCTTAAACGAGGAGACTCAGCCCCTAGCACCTGAGTCTGGCAAAATTCCGCAGGATTCATCCATCTCACCAGCAAACCATGGTGGACGAACCCGAGGACTAGGGTAGCCTAACTATAGACCCCAAACTTAGGAATACCCAACGAGAAGGGCATGATGCTATCTGGCTGAGGGCCGCTACAATAGGTCATCTGTCTATGGTAGGTCATTTCATTGATGCGACCTTCTTGAACCATTCCAAGACAGTTATCAGGGTGGGCCGTGGGCAGGGCAGAGTTCGTGAGGGCTGTGTGCTGCATTCTACCGCCGCCTACTGCAAGGTCTTTTCGTTCCGCCAGACACCAGCAGGCCACGCTATGTTTATCCTCAAGCGGCAGGATGTTGACATTAAAACGATGCAACATCCCAGTAAAGATCAGCCAATCCCCATCCTGACCTACCAAGGGCAGACCTTTCGGCTCCTGAGTGTGTTCACTGCCTCCCAGGAGGAGGATGCCCGTGCCCTCTGGCGAGACTTGACCGATAACCGAGGGAAAGCCTGTGTGCTGCTGGAGGAACCCGATCGGTTCAGTATTTGGGGCAAAATTCGGCTCGATCAGATCGACAGTGAGGATGGGCTGGGCGGCGGCACGGCTGAGGCGGCGGCTAGTGCCGTGCACATTAAGGCTTGTCTGCTGCTGGTGCAGGTGTTGTATATGGACGTGGAAGACCTACTGGGGCCAAAGCAAGCCCGTCAGTTTGAGTCTGAAATCAGCACCGTCTTTACCCAGTGGAAATTTCCCCAAACGGGCACCCCCCAGGCTGTCAAGCAACTGCTAACCGTAGATCCCCTGGCGATGGCTCCGTTGCCTTCCTGGGCCGAACATCACCTCCACCGCCTGCTCGAAGCGACCTACCGCATGGGCAAAGGTTTTTTTGGCAACACTACCTTCGCCGCCCGTTCCCTAGAAGCCCTCGAGGATTTGCCCAAGGCTGAACAGCAGGAATTTCGCACGTGGTTGCAAAGTTCTCCCACCGGGAAGGTATGGCTCTAGGTATAGCTCCTACGTTAAGGGCGGCGGCGGCCCTCTTGACATAGCCCCCTTGACATAACCGATGGGAACCAAGCGCCCTAGGCGGCGGATCTCCCTAGGGCCGTTCGAGAGAGGTCGTTGCTCTGGGGGTTACGGCAAGGGCAACCATGATGTGGTCATTAAAAAGTGTTGCGTTTCTCTCCAGATTGAAAAAAATAATAGGATGACCCCGGTTTTTTGGCCTTGAAGTCGCTACAATTCAGGCGTTCAGCGGTGCGACCAATGTCAAAACTTCGGTGGGCCAAGGCCACACGGGTGGGCCAAGGCCACACGGCTGAGCAGTGTTCTGTCGTCACCCCAGGAGTTGTACCGTTGAGCCAGTCATCAACCCCTTCCTCCAAGTCATTGTTTTCGACCCCAGTGTTGATGGGGGCAGGCATTGCCTGGGGCGTCTTCAGCCTTTTGTTTTCTCTGCTGTTTAGCCCTTCTGGGGGCAACGATCCCGCCGAATGGTTCGTGCTTGGCATTAACCTGCTCGAAACAGGCGCTTTTTTGATTGCCGCATTGCTCTGTTTCCGCAATTGGCGCAGTCCTCAGATTGTCAGTGGGCGTACGGTGTGGTTGTGGATCGGCCTAGGGCTGATCATGTACGTCCTCGGTAATGTCTTCTTCTTTTTGTGGGGTAATGTTTGGGGATTGGACCCAGCGGTGTCCTTTGCCGATTTCTTCTACATCCTCTGCTATGTCTTTGTGTCGATTGGGATGTTTCAAGCGGTGCTGCCCCGACGGCTTAACCTGGAGCTTTCCCAATGGTTAATTGTGTTGGGCATTGGTTTGGCGACCGTTTTGCTGTCACTTTTTGTTAAGTTACAGTCCGTCGAAACCACGCCCCTGTCGATGGGGATCGGCTCATCGCCTACCGCCTATCTCATTGCCCAGGCTCCCCCCGTCGATGGAGCTGCCCCTGTGGCCCCCGCCCCCTTGGTCGCCCCCGCCGAAGTTCCCGCCTCAGCCCCAGGCTGGGCGTTGCAGGTCAATGCCTTACTAGAGCCTTTCGCAGGCATTGTGGGTCTCCTGTACCTCCTAGGAGATATTGTCCTACTGATTATTGCGGGTACGCTGCTGGTGGCCTTTTGGGGTGGGCGGTTCTCCCAATCCTGGAAACTTATTGCCATAGCGGCTGTTTTTCTCTACGTGGCCGATATGTTCTTTCTCTACACCACCAACACCGACAGCTACGTTGAAGGCAGTGTGTGGGAGGTGTTTTGGACGCTCTCAGCGGTCTTTTTCTGGCTGGGGGCCGTGGTCGAACATGCCGTTTCCGTAAATTCTCGCCGCAGTTCTCGCCGCCGAAGGGGGTAGGTCGGCTTAAGATATTAGATGGCATGATTGCGAGAACCCGTCTATGGCACCCAAAAAGCTAACCGAGGCCGACAAAGTCGCTATCTTGGGGTTATATCGCCAACCCGAAGAAACTACCTCGACCTTGGCCGAGCGATACGGGGTGAGCAACAGTACAATCAGCCGCCTGCTGAAGGCCAGTTTGCCCGACTCCGAGTATAAAAGCCTCATTCAGCAAAAACGCGGAACAGCGGATCGAGAGACCCCCGTGGCTCAGCCTGCCCCCCTCCCCCCTCCTGCCGAGGTGGAGACGGTTCAGCCTGGGGTCAGCAAAGCCCCACCGATCCTCAAAAAGCGCGATCCAGGCTCCTCGGCCCCGTCCAACGTTGAACCCCAGGTCACCTCAGGGGAAGATAATCCAACCCCCAGCCATGCCAGTCAATCTCGGCGACGCCGATCTCGCTCCACAGACACCGAGGTATCACCTGCCGTCGCTCCCACCGAGTCAGATATTCAACTCGCTCTGGCGACCGATGGGCTTGAGGTAAACACCACCCTGGCCGAGGAAACCGCTGCGCTTCCTGCGACGGTAGCCCCCCCGCGACCCAAGCCAGCGAAGCCAGTTCCCAAAGCAGCGGAACCTGCCACCGACGAAGACTGGACAACCGAAGCTGTGGCCCTCGATGACGACTACGGTGAAGAGGACGACGACGATGATGATGATGATGGCTGGGATGGAGACAACTCAGAGCTAGCCCCCCATCTAGAGACCGTTGAAATTGCGCCACTTACCCCCAGTGACTTGCCCGCTCAGTGCTACTTAGTGGTAGAGCGAGTGTCTTCGGAACTCGTGGCGCTACCCCTTAAAACCTTCGCCAGCTTGGGGCAAATCCCCGACGACGAGGCCGACCTACGCACCCTGCCGGTGTTCGATAACCACCGGGTTGCCCGCCGCTTTTCCCGTCGTAACCAACGGGTGATTAAAGTTCCCGATGGCAACTTGCTCCAAACTACCCGCCCCTATCTCCAGGCTAAGGGCATCACCCGTCTGTTGATTGATGGCCAAGTCTTTGCCCTAGAAGACAAAGGCGAAGAAATCGCTGAGGTTAATCCTTAGGGTGTGTATCCAATCAGCGGCCTCGTAGCCCTTGGCGACCAGTACCGTCCAACCTGAGTCGGGATAAGCCAAGGACTGCCATCTTGAGAAACCTGCTTCCGTAGCCCACCCTAGCCCATGGGGAGAAGGCGCTAGAAGGGTTCAAAATCCCTTTCCCTCTGCATCCCTCTCCCAAAGGGCTACTGTGTACACACAAGTCCTTGACGTAGACGCTACAAGGAATCGATCCCCCCTAGCCCCCCTTAAAAAGGGGGGAATCGGATTCAAAGTCCCCCTTTTTAAGGGGGATTTTGGGGGATCTCCGAGGACTTGCAGCATGAAAACAAGAGGTGTATACGCAGTAGCCCAAAGGGAGAGGGATTTTGGGTGATACCCAGTCCCGGTTGTTTACCCCCGATTCAAACGCTGATCCCGCTCAGGCTGAGCTTGTCGAAGCCTCAATCCGTTTAGGGGGGCTATTCGGATTCGGTATGAGGGCTGCCAACGCATAGGGCCATTGAGTTTAACCCCAACCAAGATTTCCCAAGCTTGGACAGCTTGGGAAATCTTGGGTATGGAATTCGGATTTGGTCTTAGGTGTCGCTTCGTTGGAAGACGCCAGCGTGGAAAACTAGGCTTCGTCCAAAGCGGCGATGCCGGGGAGTTCCTTGCCTTCCAGCAGTTCTAGGCTTGCGCCGCCGCCGGTGGAGATGTGGCTCATTTGCTCGGCCACGCCCACTTTCTCAACTGCCGCCACAGAGTCGCCGCCGCCGATGATGGTGGTGACGCCCTGGGGGGTAAGTTCGGCGAGGGTGTGGGCGATGGCTTCGGTGCCTGCCGCAAACTTATCGAACTCGAACACACCCATGGGGCCGTTCCAGATGACAGACTTGCACTGCTTCAGGGCCTCTTGGAACACCTTCACCGAGTCGGGGCCGATATCTAGACCCATCCAGCCGTCGGGGATGGCATCGACACTGACGGTTTGGGCCTCGGCGTCGGGGGCGAACTTGTCGGCCACCACCACATCGGTGGGCAGCAGCAGGTCAACGCCCTTTTCCTTGGCTTTGGCTTCTAGGGACTTGGCCAGTTCCAGCTTGTCTTCTTCCACCAAAGATCCGCCGACGCTGAGGCCACGGGCTTTGTAGAAGGTGAATATCATACCGCCGCCGATCAGCAGCTTGTCTACCTTATCCAGTAGGGTTTCGATCACGCCAATTTTGCTGGACACCTTGGATCCGCCGATGATCGCCGCCAGGGGACGCTGGGGATTTTCGATGGCCGCTTGCAGGTATTGCAGTTCCTTTTCGATCAAGTAGCCCGCCACGGAGGGACTGAGGTACTTGGTCACGCCTTCGGTGGAGGCGTGGGCGCGGTGGGCGGTGCCAAAGGCATCGTTCACGTACAGATCGGCGTTGGCGGCCAGAGCCTTGGCAAAGTCAGGATCATTGGCCTCTTCTCCGGCGTAGAAACGCACGTTTTCTAGCAGGGCCACTTGGCCGTTGCTCATGCCGTTCACGGCGGCGGCCACCTCGTCGCCAATGCAGTCGTCACACTTAATCACGTCCTGGCCCAGCAGTTCGCCGAGGCGCTTGGCCACGGGGGTAAGGCGCATACTCTCGACCACCTGAGCCTTGGGACGACCAAAGTGGCTGGTCAAAATAACCTTGGCCCCTTTGCCGGTCAGGTCTTGGATGGTGGGCAGCGCGGCCCGAATGCGGGTGTCGTCGGTGATGTTGCCTTGGTCATCGAGGGGGACGTTGAAATCGGCCCGCACCAACACCCGCTTCCCTTCGAGATCGGCGGCGGTCAAACTGGCCACAGATTTTTTGACCATAACAAGAAACCTCCCAAAAACGGCGTAAGAGCTTTGTTTATTACGTTATGCGGCAGGATGGCGAAAGCGGGCTAAACCTTGTCTAAGGTAGAACTTAGCAGGCTAGTACTGCCTAACCAACCTCCGGTGTCTGTCGTAATATTTACCTAATCGACGCCATTATTCTACCGGAGTCCGAGTTCCCTTTTGATTCTGCCCTAGGGATTGGCCATGTTTAAAATCGTTCTCTTTCCCATCGACATGAGTGCCGAGGCGCAGCAGGCAGGCCCCAAGGTGGCCGAACTGGTGAAGTTCCATCAAAGCCGCCTGGTTCTGCTCTCAGTGGTTGAACCCGTGGCCCCCGATGCCACCAGTGGCGATCAGCAGACCTCCCCGGAGGCCGTAGCGGCGCTGCTGGGTCAGGCGAAGGATGTTTTTTCTCAGCAGGGCATCGACGCCGAAGCCATTGAACGGGAAGGCCAGCCCGCCTTTGTCATCTGCGACGTGGCCGACGAACTCAATGCCGACCTGATTGTGATGGGCTGCCGTGGCGTCGGGCTGATCGAAGACATCCAGGCCGAAAGCGTTACCACGCGGGTGATCAACCTGTCCCCCTGCCCGGTGCTGATTGTGCCCTAGGGGCTGGCCAAGCCTAGACTAACTCCCTGGCGCGACGCACGGTGTAGGGCAATACGCCCACCAAAAGGGCAAAGGCCTCGTCGGGCACTTGATCCACAATGCTAGGGTCAAAGTAGCTTTTGAACTGCTCTAAAATCATGCGTGCCCGGTCAAGGGCGAGGGGGTTGTCTGTAAAGTTTTGGGTGAGGCGCACCCATTGCAGCCGAATTTTTAGGGCTTTTTGCCGATCCTCGGCTGAGGTGGAGGGTAGCAACGACAGACTACCCAGGGGAATCACGTCTCGGCAATCATCATCTAGACCGCCCCCCACAGCGGCACCAGGGCCAGCAAACTCGGTATAGAACTCTTTATGGATGATCAGTCCGTTGCGACGGCGACTGTTCACGACCCATAGATCTTGGCCGCGAAGTTTAGTCAAAATATCCTCATTGTTTGAGGACGGCGAACCTGGCCCTCCCGTTAGTGTGGCTTGGTGGCGAATAACCATGGAGAAATCGACAGGGAAGGATCTGGGGGCAAAGATGTTCGAGCCTTGGGGCCTACATCGCTGGGGCCATCTCTAGGACATCGGCAAGACTAGACCGGGGCAACCGGGTCGTTCGTGGCGGCTAAGCCTTGAAAACCTTAGCAGAGAAGCCCCAAAAAAGCGTAGTCTTTAAGGTCATATTCTAAAGCAACCCCCATCCTGTTTGGGGTAGGGCGTTCGGTTCAAAGTGATGCCCTTTCCCCTTGGGGATGCTTCGCGAACGACTCGCCCAGGGCAAACGGAATGTCCTGATGAAATGCGCCATAGCCATACCAAACCTAGGGAGTCCCGACTTTAGCCGCTGGGGTCAAAGCCTTATGGAGCAGCAAACGCCGAGGCTGAAACCCGAACCAGGTAGACAGCGTCTCCTCCGTTTGAAAAACCTGAAACCCACAGCGACGATAGAGCCGCTGCGCCCCCAGGTTATCTTCCATCACATGGAGATAGAGGTGGTCAAGCTGCCAGGTGTGGGCTAGGGTTTCGCAGGTGGCCAACAGTTGGGCTGCCCAGCCCAGCCGTCGATGGGTTTGGGCCACCGCTAGGTTAGAAATGTAGGCGTAGCGAGGGCTGGTGGCTTGCCAAGGCCAAGACTGCCGCAGCGAGATTTCCACGGTGCCGACGATGGGGGTAGGGGGCTGTCCAGGGTAGGGGGAGAGGGAATCCCCCTCGGCCTGGTCAGGGGCCGGGGGAACTGTGGAATCCACCACAGCCAAGCAGGCGTAGTGGGCCTGGTGAGTTTTCAGACGCTGCTTAAGATCCTCTTGAATTCCCAGCTTTATCAAGGGATACAGCCAAGCCAGCCAGCCTGTACGATCATAGAAACTACTGGCCAACACCTCCGTTAATAGGTCGAGATCGGCGAGGGTGGCGGTGCGGATTTGTGGAGAGGGCCAAGCCCTTGAGGTCTCCCAACTTGCCCCTAGGTTGGCGCTGGATGGCCCATTGGCCCCCAAGGATGCATCGAAGGTAAATTCAGCCATGGCCCCAATGATTGTGGTTATCCCTATGCTGTTATGCCAACAAAGAAAGCGGTAGAGATTACGATAGCTTTTCTCGCCCTCGCTTACGTTAGCATTCCGTGATGGTCTCACCGTTTTTAACTCGCCTTGAGTCCTGCCGCGACCCCCAAGTACTCTGGCCCGTGGCGGCAGGGTTGTCTGTGCTGGCCCATGGGCTATTGCTAGGGCTACAACCGTGGGTGAAAAGTCCGTCCCCTTCCGTCCCCCCTGAGGCAGAGACCATTCCGATTCAGCTCGTGGGGCCGCCCCCGGTGGTGGTTAATGCCGACCCTCCTTCCGCCCCGGTGGCGATGCCCCCATCACCGCCAACCCTATCGCCCCTACCGCTCCCCGCAGAACCAGCCCCCGCCCAAACGCCGCCCGTTGTTGCAGATCCCACCCCCCGCCCTACCCTACGCCCGTCAGTCATTCCCCAGCCTACTCCAACCCCAGATTCACCGCCCCCGGTACCCCCACCTAATCAGCCCCCTACCCCTGCTGGCCCTGCGGTTACACCACCGTCTGTGACACCACCACCGCCTGTAACGCCGCCGCCTACGGTTATGCCACCGTCTGTGACGCCACCACCTGCGGGGACGCCACCACCTGTGACGCCGCCGCCTAATGCAGGGCTAACCAACGGCCAACTCCAGCCCCTAGGACTCAGCGCCACTCCCTACGGCAGCGATTGGCCCGATACACCACCCCAACTCTTGAGCTATGCAGCGATAGCCGTAGAGCCTTGGCTAACGACCTGCGGCGTGGGCGATTTGGGAGATACGGTTGGCCCTGGTACCACCCTACAAATCCCGCTGCGGGTGCGGGTGGAAACCGATGGCCGCATTTCCGCCACCTATGTTGATGTCAGTAGCGGCAACCCGGCCCTAGACAACCTGGTAAGCTGCATAGGACAACGGCAACTGCGACTGGCCCCAGCCACGATAGCTGGACAACCCCAGGCCACCGATGCCTACCAAGTAGACATTCAAGTGCAGTTCTAGGGATCGCTGAGGGATGGCTGAGAGATTGCTGAGGAATCGCCCAGGAATTGTCACCGGGGCATGAGTCAGATCAGATAGGGAAAATCAGAATGTGGGATGTCATTGTGGTGGGGGCCGGGATGAGTGGCCTGACGGCTGCTCAGCACTTGTCTCAGGCAGGATATCGGGTGCTAGTGCTAGAGAAATCGCGGGGGCTGGGGGGCCGCATGGCCACGCGCCGGGTGACAAGGCCCACAGGTCAGAGCCTAGGGGAAGATGGGCAATCAGGCGATACAACGACGGTGACGGTCGATCATGGCTGTCGGTTTATTCAGTCGCCTACCCCTGTAGGCAAAGACGGGCTAGGGGCAGACTGGCTAGCCCCATGGGTTGCCCAGGGCGTCTTGCAACCCTGGACACCGACCGAATGGCTACTAGCGGCAGAGGGCCAATGGCAGACCCCCGCGACCCCAGCGGGGGCAGCCTCCCCGACCTACTACATAGCCCCCCAGGGGATGAGTGCCCTCGGTAAAGCGCTGGCGGCAGGGCTCACGGTGCAGCGGCAATGTCGGGTGACACAAGTGTGGCCAGAGGCCACGGGCTGGCGGGTCGATTGGGTAAATGCGGCTAACGAAGCAGAGCCTACCCCCCCCCTAGCGACCCAAGCCCTGATCTTGGCCCTACCCGCCGCCCAGATTGTCCCCTTAGTGGCTCCGGCAGCGGTCTACAGTGAATCTTTGGGCGCTTTTCTGAGGGCGGCTGAAGCCGTGACCTTTGACCCCGTCATCACCGTGATGGCAGGCTATGCCCCCACGACCTCAGTAGACCTAGGCCCCCCCAGTCCCGGCGGGTGGATGGTGACAGGTCAAGGGCATCCGGTGTTGCGCTGGCTAGCCCTAGACAGCAGCAAACGCCCCCAGGCCCTCTATCCCGTGGTGGTGGCCCACAGCACCGCCACCTTTGCCGAAACGCATTTTGACGCACCGAACCTCACCCCCGTGGGGCAAGAGATGCTGGCCCAGGCGGCCCAAGCCTTTGGCGATTGGCTCGTTCAGCCCGACTGGATGCAGGTGCATCGCTGGCGCTATGGCTTTGTAAAACAACCACACCCTGCCCAGGCGCTTTACACCGAAGCGGTGCCGACCTTAGCAGGGTGTGGAGATTGGTGTGCAGGAACGGGGCTAGAGGATGCTGTGTTGGCTGGGAAGGCAGCGGCTCGCCACATCGCCCAGTCTCTTACTCTCCTAGAGGTTGATCCCTAGAGACGACTGGCAAGCCTCAGTAGATCACAAAGATGTCTCTTAGGATCAGTAGATCACAAAGCATCGAGCCAGGGGCTGAATCTGTAGAAAAGGGGTAGGGTCAGGCTAGACGAATTGGATGAAAAGCCATGACAACCTGCCCTTCTTCAGTATCTCCTACGCCAGCGTTGACGGACGAGGCGACCTTGAGTGCGGCCCTAGCGTGCATGAAAGCTCATCTGCCGGTGCCCATGCAAGGGGAGTGCCCGTCGGAGACCCTCTACGCCGTGTTGCTGTGGGCGGCGAGTCATCGTGACAGCATTGAACATGCCGCCCGGCACCTGACTGGAGTGCCCAGCGGCAACGATCTCCGGTACCACCTGAATAACTTTGAGGAGATGACGACCGTCGAGGGGCAAGTGAATGCGGCGCTGCAAAGCCACCTGCCATCGGGCATCGTGAATCACCGTCATCGCTTAGCCATTGACCTGCATTTGTTGCCCTACTATGGTCAAC
>QLAH01000538.1_pt1 | contig 18096 bp, 18 predicted proteins | sample 4693081 | NCBI WGS metagenome assembly QLAH01 (sample SAMN09425401, study PRJNA476045) | Lake water metagenome, whole genome shotgun sequencing project.
TTCGCAAGGAGCCGGGATCGTGACGCTCGACAACGCCGCCGCTGCAAACCCACCCGTTGTCGACTTCCACGCCCGTTCGGCACAATCATCCCGCGGGGCTCTTGATGCCACGCGAGAAGGCCTCAGATGTGATTAGGCGTGGAATAAGGCCCCCGTTTTCGGGGTGAAAGCGTCCAAAAGGTGCACGCCGAAACACAAACCGCATCTTTGAGACCGCGCAGGACGCTCGCCGTGCCGGCGTCGAGACGGTGTTCCAGACGCTGGCGCTGGTCCCAGGTCTCCACATCGTCGAGAACATCTTTCTCGGGCGAGAAATACTTGCCTCGGGGCCATTGGGCACCATCACACGCTCGATGGACGTGGCAGGCATGCGCCGCCGCGTGCAGGAGGGCTACGAGCGCTTCGGCCTCGGCCTGCCGATATCCGCACCAAGGTCGCGGCACTGTCGGGTTGCCAACGGCAGGTGGTCGCCATTGCCCGTGCCGTGCTTTGGGGCAGCCGCATCGTCGTGCTCGACGAGCCGACCGCGGCTCTGGGGGTCAGGCAGACCGAACTGGTGCTGTCGTTCATCGAGCAGTTGCGCAGTGACAGCGTCGCCGTGGTTTTATCGGCCACAACATGCAGCACGTCATGCGGGTTGCCGATCGCGTTTGCGTCCTTAGGCTCGGCCGCAAGGTGTTCGACGGGCGAATGTCGACCCTCACTGGCACCGACCTCGTCGCACTGATGACCGGCGCAGCCACGGCCATAGGGCAACTTGCGTCGGCCGGATAGGATTTCATCCCAGACGGGACGCCGGGCTCGCGCGTCACGAGCATGACTCACGGCACTTGTCGAGGCGCCACGGCCCCCCACAAAAAAGGCTTTGGCGAGGGCAAGCTCTTCGCACGGACGCACCTACAAAGGGAGGTAGCCCGTAAAGCCAGCGATCTTCCAGCGTCCGTTTACAAGGAACAACTGAAATACCGAGCGCCATTCGAGGACGAGCGGTTCGCCTGACTGGCGGGCGATGTGGCCGTCGATGCGTTTGTGTGCGAGCGCGACGTTCCCAGCAATGTCGACGCGGCCGAGTGACTGGCAGCGCAGCCAGGCGGGGCGCAGCGCCTCCGCAAAATCGTCTGCCGACCAACGGCCGGCGACGGCCGCCTCGCGGTAGGATGCGAGGGTCGGGTAGGCCGGGCGCCAGTCGGCGGGATCGAGGGACTTGGCAGCGTCGATGCCGATAAACCGGTCGTCGAGATAGTCGTCGGAGACGAGGGACCAGTCACTGGTCAGGAAGAAGTCGCTGTCGCGCCGTACCAGCATCTCCCAGATGGCGTGGCGGTCGGCGTCGCTGGCCGGGAACGGGTTGGTCTCGCTCATGTGGCCGGCGGCAGGGGGAAGGGGGGGGCGGGTAGTTCGCCTCCCATCAGCGCGGTGATCCGGCTTGCAGCGCGGAACAGCATGATGGCCGCCTCGTCGAAGGGCACGATGACCTGCTGGCTGGAAAGGTACGGCATAGTGAGAGCTGCGAGCGATACGCCCGAGGCATCCATGATGGGGAAGCTGAGGTCGGTGACGCCCTGAACGACCTCGCCCTCGATCCGCTCATAGCCGCGAACAGCAATATCGGCGATGCGCTGGCGGTAGCGAGCGAGCTGTTCGGCCGGAATGATGGTCTTGGCCTCGTGCAGAATCCACTCCTGCATGCGGCTGGCCTGGAATGCGATGAGCGTGCGACCTGAGGTGCCGCGGACGGCGGGGCTTGCGGCTCCTACACGCAGGCGAATTGCGATGGCCGCGGGGCTGTCCACCTGCGCCATTATGCGCTGGTTGACGCCATCGAGCACGGCCATGTGGATAGCCTGCGAAGTCTCGAGCGCCAGGGCGTTCATGATTGGCTGTGCCGCATCGACGACGCGACGGAACGGCGGGAACAGAGTCGCGAGGCCAAAGAGCTGGGTTGAGAGGACGAGCGCCTCTTCGCCGGGCGGGCGGACAAGGTAGCCGCGCCGCTCGAGCGCCAGCACGACACGATAGACCTCCTGCAGCGAACGGCCGAGGCGCTGGGCGATCTGGCTGGGGGTCACCGGGGCGGATAGCGTCGCAAGCAATTCGAGGACGTCGAGCCCCTTTTCGAGCGCCGGGGCGGTGTAGGCTGGCTTGTCAGCGGCAGGTTTGCGGCGCGTGGCAACGGGCTTCGCCGTGGCCGGGACTACACCCTCCGCTTCGATCGCCTTCGGGCGCCTCGCCATTGCTTTCCCCTCGCCTGCCGCTGCCAATACCACCGGGCAGATAGCGCCGCTATAGCGGTGGCGGGCCAAGGGCACAAGTTCTGGCGGGCTACTCCCAGAGCATCAGCCAACCGGCGCCTGGGCAGTCGAACAGGTGCGTGACGCCGGTCGGAACGCCGTCTCGCAGTTGCAGCGCTTTGATACTGGATGAATCCCAACCGGCGACGAGGACATGCCCCGTTGTCGCTAACAGGTGCTGCGGCCACTGCGCTTCGGTGTCGAGTTCGGACACCAGTATGGGGGCGGGGCCAGCGACATCGAAGGTCGAGACGGTGTTGATACTGCGGTTGGCGAAATAGACGTGGTGCCCGTCGGAGGAGCGCTGGATGTCGCCCGGATAGTTGCGGGCCCAGCGGGTCTTGCCGGGCGCGGTGACGCGCGTGCCCCTAGTAACAGCCCAGGCCGTAGCGTCATCGCCGAGACGGCCAACCACGAGGTTGGCCCCGAGTTCGCCGCTGATCGCGAGGCGGCCGTCGGGAAGGATGACGGCGTGGCGGGGGCCGGTGTTGGCCGGGACCGCCGTGGTCCGGGTGGGTGTCAGCGCGTTCGCACCCGGCTTCGACAGGTCTAGGCTGAACTCGCGGACGAGGTCGGCGCCGAGGTCGATGACGACCAACGTGTCGCCGTTGAAGAGCGCCTGGTGCGGATGGGCGTCGTCCTGTCGCTCGATCTCGGGGCCGCCACCGCTCAGCTTCAGCAGGGCGACCGGGCCATCGAAGCTGCCATCGGCTGCGAGGCGCTGCAGGCCGAGCGTACTGGTGGTGTAGTTGGTGACGATCAACAGCCGGCCGGTCGGATCGACAACGAGATGGCAGGGCTCGGCGCCTTCGCTCGATTTCTCACTGAGCATGATGGCAGTGTCGCCCTCAATGCGCCAAGCGTGGATGTCGCCTTCCATGCCAACGCGCGAGGTGCCGTAGACGACTGGCAGGGCAGGGTGGCGCGCGAGTGAAGAGAGCTGGTTCACCTTGGCAAGCGTCTTGCCGCGCCACTTGTCGCCGTCTTGGACCCAGCGGGTCAGCCCGTGCAGCTCGAATATGCCGCGCGACGCGACCAGCAGTGACTGGCCGTCGCCGAGTTTGAACCCTGACATTGTTCCCCTCCCTTTCGGCTTTACTCGGACGCGCCGGGGCCAAATCCGTCCCAGTGCCCGACGAGCTTTCCGTCCTCTACTATACTGGCGCGGCGCAGCATGGCGAAGGCCATGCAAACGTGATTGGGCACGATCTCGAGGCGGCTTCCGACCGGCAGCGGTTGCGGCGCACCCTTGCCGTGCCAGCGGAGCCAGCCGTGTTCCTCGGACATCTTCTCGATAACCCAACCAGGGGCGTTGACGATGAGGCCCATGCCTGGGAACTCGTCGCGATGGGCGGAGGCTGGCACGAGATCGGTACTGAGCGACTTCGAGCCGGCGTCGATGCAGGCCCGCTCGGGATCGGGGTGACTGATCACGGTGGCGATAACGCGGATGGCGGTGGTGCCGAGGCTGGCATTGCCCAGCGCGATCTGGCCTACATCGTTGAAGGCATAGATGCCCGGGCGGATCTGGGTGACACCGGGCACGTGGGCAACTTCGCGGGCCGATGCCGAGGCGCCCAGCGAGACGATCTGTATGGGTACGCCGCGGGCCCGGATAGCGTTGGCGACACTTACCATGAACTCGCCGGCACCGCGAGCGCGCGAGGCCAAGTCCGGATGGTCCTTGGCGCTGTAGGTGGTGCCTTCGTGGGTGTAGATTCCGACGAGCTCGACCCCGTGAACTGCATGGATGGCGGCGGCAACGTCGGGCGCCTTGTCGGCGGTGACGCCTTCGCGACCGAGTCCGGAATCGATGGCGAGCATCATGCGGGCGGTGGCGCCGGCGGCGGCGAAGACTGCGCCGATACTGGCAGCCGCCACTTCGCTGTCAGAGGCGAGCGTCAGGTCGACCTTGCGGGAGAGCTCGAGCGCGCGCTTCGCTTTGTCTGCGCCGACGATGGGGTTGGCGACGAACAGGCGTTTCACGCCAGCCGCTGCGAAGGCTTCTGCTTCGCCCAGCTTGGCGACACAAAGACCATCCGCGCCGTGTTCGACCTGCCGCAGGCCGACTTTGGCCATGCGGTGCGTCTTGGCGTGGGGAAACAGCTCGACCTTGGCGGAGCGGGCGATGGCGGCCATCTCGTCCAGGTTGTGGTCGAGCACGCCCAAGTCAAGAACAAGGGCGGGCGTGGAGACCGGCAGATCGGCCCAATGCCGGCCCGTGGCGTCCTCGGCGATGGCGACGGCATTTCGGCTCATGATCAGACTCCCAGGCGAAGGGCGCGGCCGTTGCGGTGGCCGGTAACATGGTTGTTTTCGACTGCAAACGTGCCGTTGACGAGCACATGCAGGATGCCGGTAGCGGCCTGCCGCGGGTTGTCGTAAGTGGCGTTAGCCTTGACCTTGTCCTTGTCGAAAACGACGAGGTCGGCCAGCGCACCTGCGGCGATACGACCGCGATCGGTGAGGCGCAGCCGGTTGGCGGCCGAGCTGGTCATGTGTCGCACGCACTCTTCGAGCGTCAACACCTTTTCCTCGCGGACATAGGTTTCGAGCATGCGGGGGAAGGTGCCCCAGGAGCGGGGATGTGGGCGATTGCCGACAAGGATGCCGTCGCTGCCCACTGTGTGTTCGTCGCGCTGCATGAGGGCGCGGACGTGTTCTTCGTGGCCGATAAAGAAGACACAGGGCGCAGCCCTTTCGGTGGCAATGAGGATGTCGAGGGCGAGTTCAGAGGGCGAGGTGTTCAGTTTGCGCGCCGCCTCGGCGAGATTGCCTTCCATCATCCATTCCATCTCGGGCGCGCCGGGGAGGCCGGCGAGATGGACGATCGACCAGTTGACGATGAGGCCCTGGTGGCCATCCGAGCCGGTGACGTCGAGCGCCTCGATGATGCGCTTGCGCGTTTCGGGATCGCGAAGGCGCGCCATCTGCTCTTCGCCGCTTCCGGCGAGGGCCCAGCTAGGGAGCTGCGATAGAAGCGTCGTGTTGCCGGCGAGGTAGGGGTAGGCGTCGAAGCTAAGGTCGATGCCCTCTGCGATGGCGTCGTCGAACATCTTGAGCAGCAACGGGAGCTTGCCGCGATTGGGCTCGAAGCTTAGATGCGTGTGGGCGAGGTGCAGGGCAACCCCGGAGCGGCGCGCAATCTCGAAACACTCGCCATATCCGCCGAGCGCGTCGGCGCCGTAATTGCGGTGGTGCGGGCAGTAGAATCCGCCATACTCAGCCACGACTTCGCAGAGTGCGACCAGTTCGTCGGTATCCGAATACATGGCCGGCACATAGGTGAGGCCGGTTGAGAGGCCGATGCCGCCGTCTTTGAGGGCCGTACGCAGCAGTGACTTCATCTGTTCGAGTTCGTCGGGGGTCGCGAGACGCGCGGCGTTGCCCATCACCAGCATGCGCAGGTTACCGTGCGGCACGAGATAGGCGCAGTTGACTGCGACGTTGCCGTCTAGGCGCTGCAGGTATTCGGCGACGCTGCGCCAGTTCCAATCAAAGCCCGGCGGATCGTCGTTCCAGCCCTTGATCTGGCTGCGCATCTCGAGAAGCGTGGCGTCGTCGATGGGGGCGTAGCTCAGGCCGTCCTGGCCGAGCACTTCGGTGGTGACGCCTTGGCTAAGCTTGCTGGTGTGGTCGGGGTTGACCAACACCTGTAGATCGGAATGGGTGTGCATGTCGATGAAGCCAGGCGCAATGCATAGGCCTTCGATATCGACGACGCGGTCGGCCGACGGTTTCTTGACGCCCTTATAGATGCCGGCGATGCGGTCGCCGATCACGAGCACGTCGCCGCGCACGGGAGCGTTGCCAAGGCCGTCGACGACGAGGCCGCCGGAAAACAGGATTGAACTGGTACTCATAGGTCTTCGATCTCGCGTTTTTTGTTGGTCTTGGCGCTGAGATAGATGGCGTCAGTCACCGCGACGACGTGCGCAGCAAGGCGGGCCGTGAGGCCGGCTGGGGCGGCGGCGCCAAAGGCGCACTCGATGAGAGCCTTGGTGGGCGCGCCGGGATCGTAAAGGCCGGAGGCATCCGGGTCGCGATACTCCACTACTTCGCCATTGGCGCGCACGAGCCGCAGCGTATCAGCGACCGAGTCGGCCCAGAGCTGGCCGTCCCTGCCGTAGAGCGCAAAGTGCCACTGCGGTCGGGCGAGGTAGGGGTGGGTCGATGCGGCGCTGAGCGCGGCGGAACCGCCGCCGGCGAACTCGGCGTTGACGGTAGTGTGGAGGTCGATGTCGCTCGCGGGAGGAAACGTGCTGGCGTAGAGCGCGACGATCTGCTCGCCGACCAGCCATTCGACCATGCCGAGCTGATGCGACATGGTCACCGCTGCCGAACCGCCAGCGGAGATGGCCTTGTCCGTATAGGTCGAAGTGTCCGATTCAGCCTTGCCCCCCCAACCGCCATCGGTGCCTCCAGAGAGGAGGGCACGGGTGTTTACGGCGAGGTGCATCGTCATGTGCTCGACCGGTCCAATCTCGCCAGCCACGATCAGTTTGCGGCTCAAGGCGAAGATTGGTGCTGCGGGCCAGCCGAAGCCGACAAGCAGCACCTTGCGCAGACGCTCTGCGGTATCGCGCATCCGTCGGGCAGGAGCTGAGCTGAGAGCGAAAGGCTTTTCGACGAGGACGTGCGCGCCAGCTTCCAATGCGGCAATCACCTGCTCCTCGTGGGCTACCGGTGGGCTGGAAACGACGACGATGTCCGGTTTGGTCGACAACGCCTCGCGCCAGTTGGTAAAATGCGGGACATAGAACTGCGCACCCAGGCTGGCGGCCATTCCCGCATTGGGGCTCGATATGGCGATAAGCTCGACCCGCGAGTCACCTTTCAGCGCGGGCAGGTGGCTCGATTGCGACCAGGCGCCAGCGCTGAGGACGGCAGCCTTGATGGTGGGGCTCATTTGCCGACACCCGCGGTGAGCGCGCCGACGACGTGGCGCTGGAAGATGAGCACCAGCACGGTCGGTGGCAGCATGGACATGATGGTCGCCGCGGCGAGTGCGTTCCAGTTGAACTGCTGCACAGACTGGAAGCCGGCAAGGAGCGGCGGCACGGTCAGCTGGTTGGTGAGGACGAGCGAATAGAAGAACTCGCTCCAGGCTTCGAGGAAGATCAGCACGCCGGCGGCAACGAGGCCGGGCCGCGCGATCGGGACGATGATGATCCACAGGGTCTGCAGGCGGGTGGCGCCATCGATCTTGGCCGCTTCCTCGATCTCGCGCGGCAGCTGATCGAAGTAGTTCTTGAGGATCATGATGGCCAGCGGCAGCGTGAAGACGTTGTAGCTGATGATCAGCGCCCAGGGCGTGTTCAGCACGCCCATGACGCGGAACGCCACGAAGAACGGTCCGATGATGGCGATGGCGGGCACGATGCGGGTGGCGATCACCGAGAGTTCGAACACCCGCGCGCCACGGAAAGGATAGCGCGAAAGGCCGTAGGCGGCGGCACCGGCGATAAGCAGGTTCAGCACCACGAGGCAGCCGCTGACGAGGAGGCTCTGCCCGATCGCCGGCATGAGCCGAGTGCCCATGTCCGTGCTGCCGATACCCTTGCCGCCGGTATTGCCGAACAGCACGGCGAAGTAGTTGTCGAAGGTGATGCTGGAGGGTACCAGCGGGAATGGCTTGATGCCGAGCTGGCCGGGGGTAATCAAGCTCGAGACGACGAGATACCAGACCGGCAGCAGGATCCAGATCGCGAAGACCACCACGCCGGCGTAGACGATGATGGTCGCGACAAGGCTGCGGCGACGGCCGTGATCGGCTTCAGCACTCGCCATCACATGGTCTCCCGGCGGTAGAACATCCTGACGATCACGAGGCCGCCGACGAGAGCCACGACGCCGAGGATGACGGCGAGCGCGGAGCCGAGCCCGATATTGGTGTTCACGAAGAGCTGCCGGTAGATGAGGATGCTCATCACCTGCGTCGTGTCGCCTGGCCCGCCCCCGGTCATCGCAAAGATCACGTCGAACTGGAGGAAGGCGTAGATGACGTTGAACACCGTGACGGTGATCAACACCGGCCTAAGCCAGGGCAGGGTGATGTTGGTGAAGCGCTGCCACCAGTTGGCTCCGTCGAGCTGGGCGGCTTCCTGCAACTCCTCGGGCAGGGTCTGGAGACCGGCGAGCAGCAGGATGCCGGCGAAGCTCGCCTGGCGCCAGACTGCGGCGAGGACGGTAATCGGCATGGCGGTGTTAGGGTCGGACAGGAAGGGGATGTAGTCGTGCGTCACGCCGAGCATGAGCAGCACGGCGTTGAGACCGCCGACGCTGCCGTCGGCAAACCATTTCCACAGGATGCCGATCACCAGCCAGGGCGTCGCCCAGGGAATGATCAGCAGGGCACGGGCGAGACCGCGGCCGATAAAGCGCTGGTTGAGCAGCATGGCCATGGCGAGGCCGATGACCGTCGAGAAGATGACGAAGCCGACGGCAAAGGTAAGCGTCACCTGGGCGGAGCGCCAGAACACCGGGCTGCCAAAGATGATCTGGTAGTTCTCGAGGCCGACGAACGGACCGAAGCTCGAACCGCTCGCGGGCACATCGTGCACCGAGTAGATGGCGGTGAGCACCGTCGGCAGAGCCAGCAGCACGAACAGGATGATCATCGCCGGAGCGACCAGCTTCAGCCCGAAGGCCCGATCGGCTTTCTGCGGAAGTCCGCTCATGTCGGTTGCCGCTGCCACTTGCTATCCTCAGTTTCGTACAGGTGGCCATGACTGGCTGGCATCCAGCCACAGTAAAGTGGCGGACCGAAATGCCACCGCCCCGAATAGGGGCGATGGCGCTGGATGGAGCGGTCTAGAGCGTTTTGCCGCCCTGCGCGCCCTTGGCGGCGGCCGTCAGGTCTTCGACGGTCTTTGCCGGCGTGGCCTGGCCGAGCAGCAGGGCATGGATGACATCGCCGACCTTGGCCTGGAAATCAGGATACCAGGGCAGGGTGCGGGCCGGCACAACATTCGACTTGGTGGCGAACGTGTCGGACAGCATGGCGAGGTCGTAGTAGTCGGGGAACGAGGCAATCACTTCGGGGTCGGTGAAGAACCCGGCATAGGGGGCAGCGAGGCCGGCGGCCTTGGCCCACTGGTTGAACACCTTGAACTTACCCCCGGTGTCCTTCCAGCCGTAGTACTTCATCAGTTCCCAGGCGGCGAGACGTTCCTCGTCGCTATCAGGCTGACCCATCTGCAGGACTTCGCCGATCTGCAGCGTCGTCGGACCGGCCGGGGCCATCTTGACGTTGGCCGACTGCGGGCCCTCGAGCGAACGGATCGAGGTCAGGAAGTAGTGGTGCAGCACGTAGAAGGCGGCGTTGCCCTGCGCCATCTCGTTGCTGAGCTTGCCCGGATCGTCGGTGAGCAGCGACTTCGGCGCGAGGCCTTCCTGGTACATCGTCTGCCACCACTCGAACACGCCGACGGTCTTGGGATCATCGGCGAAGACGGGCTGGCCGGCCGTATCGAAGGCGGTGATGCCCTCGTTCAGCAGGTAGGTGTGCAGGTATTCCTCGCAGAACTCCTTCACCCAGTAGGCGACATAGGGCGCCGGGGTGGTGGTGGAGAGAGCCTTGGATGCGTCGTAGATTTCCTTGAGCGTGGTCGGCACGGCGAGGCCGGCGTCGGTCAGGAACTTCTCGTTGTAGTGCAGCATATGCACAGCCGAGAAATACGGGGCGCTGATGATGTCACCGGCGGCGTTTACATGGCGGCCGCGGGCGCTTTCGAACATGTCGGCGATCATGTCGTCGACACCGGGGAGACCGTTGAGCTTGTTGGCCCAGCCCTCGTTGATGAACTTCTGCGAGTTGTAGGCGAAGTTGTAATAGAGGTCGATCTTGTCGCCACCGCGCAGGCGCGTCTGCAGCGCCGGGGTGTAGCCGAGGTTCGGGATCACGGCGACGTTGACGGCCGGGTTGCCCGAGGCCGTCCATTCGCCGACCAGCGACTTGATGATGTCGGGCTGGAAGTCCCAGGCAAGCATATCGAGTGTGCCCGAATAAGCCGCCTGCGCGGTGCCGGTCATCAGACCCGGCAGTACGGTTGCAGCCAGCGCGGATGCGCCGCCGGCCTTGAGGAACGAGCGACGGTTCAGTGAACCGAGGCCCCTGGTGGTGTTGGTGGTCTTCATGGCTTTCCCTCTCTTGAACGAAGCTGAACCTAAGAAACAGGGGTAGTTCGGATGATCTGCGGGTTTGGCCCGCAAACGTCCCGGGATCCGGCCCTGACGGACCCGGCATCTTCGACATCTGCGCCGCCGGCCCGCCGGCCTGCTGCTTCCTGTTCCGCCACGCGGGAGCTTCCCTCTACCCGCACGCCGGCATCTTCGATCATCACGCTACGACGCCAACTATCATATATCAACGTCTACTTTTGCATATGATAGCGTTGCGTTCAGCGCACACCTTTCAGCACCACCTCCGCGGTTTCGAGCGTGCGGTCGATGTCGGCATCGGTGTGCGCGGCGCTGACGTGGTTGCGCTTGATCGGCATGGGCAGCATGAAGATGCCGCGGTCGCACATGCCCCTCCTGAAGGCGAGGTCGCGCGCGGTGTCGTTGGCGAGGAGGTCTTCGTAGCGCTCGACCCTGCCGCTCATGAAGTACGGGGTGAAGACCGAGCCATAGCCGGCCGAGACCATCTCGATGCCCATCCGGCCGGCGATTTCCGCGAGGCCGTCGCGCATGCGCTGGCCAAGCCGGAAGATCCGTTCGTGGATGGTGCCGTCTTCGAACGCGGCGATGGTGGCGAGGGCGGCGGCGGTGCCGACCGGGTGGCCGTTATAGGTGCCGCCGACGAACACCTTGCCGCCGTGCGCGGTCGAAAACTGCATCATCAGTTCGCGCTTGCCGGCGATAACAGCGCAAGGGTAGCCGTTGGCGATAGCCTTGGCGAAGGTGCTGATATCGGGCTTCACGCCCAGCACCGCCTGATAGCCGCCGAGGCCGTGGCGGAAACCGGTGATCACCTCGTCGAACACCAGCACAATGCCGTGCTGGTCGCAGAGCCTGCGCAGGCCCTCGACGAAATCCTGCCGGGGCAGGACGCAGCCGATATTGTGCGGAATCGCCTCCATGAAGATCGCGGCGATCTCGCCGGGATGCTCGAGAATAGCCTGCTCGGTCGCCGCTAGGTCGTTGAACGGCACGATGATGGTGTTGTCGATAGCGTCCTTGAGCTGGCCGGCGCTGCCCGGATCCTTCTTGCCGATCTTGTCGGCGGGGCTGGCGATGTTCATCAGAAGGTAGTCGTGCCAGCCGTGGAAGGTACCCTGAAACTTGATGAGCTTTTCGCGGCCGGTAACGCCACGGGCGAGCCGGACGGCCATGTAGGTGGCTTCCGAGCCGGTGGAGAAGGCGAGGGCCATTTCGGCCGAGGGGACATGCTCCACCACTTTTTCGGCAAGCCGGATCTCGCCCTCGCTGACGCCGACGCCGACCATGTCGGGACCGTTCAGCGCTTCGACGACGGCGGCGTTCACAGCCGGGTCGTTATGGCCGAGGACGATGGGGCCGAAGGCCGCGTGGTAATCGAGATAGGTGTTGTCGTCGGCGTCACGGATGTAAGCGCCCTGCGCCCATTTCCACGAATAGGGCTGCGCAAGGCGGCGGGTGGCCGAGTTCACGCCGCCGGGGATCACGCGGGTGGCGCGCTCGTAGATGCTTGTGGACTTTTCGATAGTCATAGGAAACCGGAACTCGTGTCAGGAGAGGCCGAGCAGCGCGAGGCTGTCGCGGTGGATGATTTGCTCGATCTTGTCGGCGGGGACGCGCGGCAGCTTCGTGCCATCGACGATGTCGTTGACCGTGCGCAGGGCGTGCAGCGTCTCGGCCGGGGTGGTGATCGGGTAGTCCGAGGCGAACAGCAGCTTGTCGAGCACGTTCCACTCGGCGGCCTTGATCATGCCCTCGTAAAAGGTCCAGGGCCGGTAGAGCAGGCCCGAGACATCGGCATAGACGTTGGGGTGCTTGCGCACGACCACCGCGGTATCGACGGTCCACGGATGACCCATGTGAGCCATGATGATCTTGAGGCTGGGGTAGCGCATGGCGATCTCGTCGACCACCAGCGGATGGGCGTAGCGGATCGGCGCCATGCGGACTGGCGAGGTGCCGATGTGGAACAGGATGGGCAGGCCGTGCCGTTCGGCCTCGCGGTAGACGGCCAGCGCACGAGCTTCCAGCGGGTCGAAGACCTGGTAGTTGGCGCCCATCTTGATGCCGCGGAGGTTCAGGTCCGTACGCGAGCGCTCGATCTCCTCCAGCGCTTTCGGATCGTGCGGATGTACCGACATGAAGCCGATCAGGCGCTCGGGATATGCTTTCACGAAGGCCGAAGTGGAATCGTTGACACCCACCGCCACGTCGCCCGGCTCGTTGAAGCCGTTGACACCGCCGGTGACCTCTCCCGGCGACCAGGCGACGCCGAATACGATCGACTTCTCGGCCGGCTGCTGTGCTTCGAGGAAGTCGCTCCAGCTATAGACGGAGTCGACCGAGCGGTCGGGACGCCAGGTGTGGTGCAGGCGCCGGTGCTGCGGCGGCACGGCGTTGCGGAACTGCGGGGTGTGCGAGTGAACGTCGACAATCATTTGCTGGCTTCCTCAAGTGCGCCGAGTTCGTGCGAAATCGATCGTGAGCAGTCTTCGACGGCTTGCGCGAGCTGGGTGATATCGGCTTGGCTCACGCGTGTGGTGGGACCGGAAATGCTGACCGCGGCGACCACGCCACCCGAATGGTCGCGTATCGGGGCGGCGACGCAGCGCAGGCCCTGTTCGATCTCTTCGTCGTCGATGGCGTAGCCGCGCGCCCGGATTTCCTCTATCTGCGCTGCAAGACGTTCGGGATCGGTGATGGTGCGCGGAGTATGCGGCTCGAAGCGCATCCGTGCCAGCAGCTGCTGCCGTACCGGCTCGTCCTGGAACGCGAGGAGAGCCTTGCCGACGCCGCTGCAATGCAGCGGATCGAGGAATCCAATGAAGCTGGCCATGCGCATCGAGCGCGACGCATCAAGCTTGTCGACGCATAGCGCGTTGTCCTCGCTGAGGATCGACAAGTGAACGGTCTCGCCTGTCTTGGCCACCAGGCTTTCGAGATGCGGACGGGCGACGCGTCTGAGATCGACTTCGCCCATCGCCCGCGCCCCAATCACCAGCGCCAGCATGCCCAACCGATAGGTCTGGCTCTGCTCGTCGCGATCCAGCAGCCGCCGCGCCGTCAGCGTCGCGAGAATTCGGAAGGCGGTGCTCTTGGGCAGGCCGGTATCCGCAACGATGCCGTCAACAGTAAGCCCGCCGTTCTTCGCCGCGACAGCGGTGAGAATGTCGACGGCACGATCCACCGATCGAATTGCGTAGCGATCATCGACGGAATTCATCAGGCGAACTCATAGTTCGAGGAATGAACTAGTGTCAGCCGAAATCCGATATGACGTCAAGGGTCCCCGCTGAAGGAGCAGAGCTTCGCAGGATTTAGCCCGGACATGTGGGGTTGAAGAGCAAGTCGATCCTGAATGCCGCCGCGGTTCCGGTTCGATCGGGGCAATTTTCGCTGACGACCTGACTATTCCTAAACGCTTTGCGTTCGCATCCCCGTTCACGTGATCACTATAAGTCAAACATCAGCACGCTAAGTGCTTGTTTATAGTAAGGATCACAGATGAACGCCGCACGACCGTTCGCCGCAACCCGGCTCACGACTTTCCTCACCAGGCGCGTCTTGGAGCTGAAGCCCAAGAAAACCCAGGCCGAGATCGCAACCCAGGCAGGCTTTACCAACGCAAACGTCATGTCGATGCTGAAGGCCGGCAGCATCCGGCTGCCCGCCACTTTGGCCTGGAGATTGTACCCCATGAGCGCTGTGCGCAGCCGGTTCGCCGTGGCCTCCAACCATTGAACATCTTCGCTCACTTGGGTCTCGATTTGTCCCGAGTGACGGCTCACCATTGCGGCGAAGGTTTCGCCCGACTCCGCCCGTTCAGGGGTTGGGCTGCCCGCATCGTCTGCCACAGTCGCTTTCCCTTCGGCCCTGTGGTCCGCATCAGTTTCGGTTCCATTGTCAACCAAGGGAGTACCTGCCCCGCCTCCGGGGACCGGAGGAGAGGGCGGTGGCGGAGCTAGGTCATCAGGGGGCGGCGGGCCTTGGTCAGACGGGGGGGGGGCAGATGGTCCAGTCGCATCCTTTGAGGTCCAGCGGACTCGTGGTGCCGGGGAACGGAACTCAGACTGTTCCCAAGGTCTGCGATCGCCAAGCGCGCACCTCACCGGCAGCAGAGACGCGGACGTCTCATATGCCCTGATCAGCTGCCGGAGGCCCTCGCGGGTGTAAACCTCCTGCAGGCCCCGAACCTCGGACACTTCCTGTTGGTCGCCTACCGAGGCTGAGGCATCGGCGGGCCCCGAGACGAAGACGTGGGAGTAGCCCTTGAGATCGATCTCGACCGTGCCGTTTCGAATGCCGTTCCTGACGTCCTCGATTGACAATCCGGGAGTGAGTGCCGAAGGATCATCGAGGAGAATGTCAGCCAGCCGGGAAAGCCACAGGTCCCGATCCAGCCGCCCCGGATCGCCGAACAATGCGTCCTCGACCCGACGCATCGTCTGCCGCAGCTGCTGCGCCGAATGGCGCTTTGCCTCCGCTAGTCCGGCGGCGTCCACATACTTCGCTTCCGTCACGATTCCGCGCAGTCTCGGCCGCCCGTTCGAATCCGGGTCGACGCTGAGGGCAAGGATGTCGGCAATGCCTTCCTCGCGCTGCCCCAGCCACTGCGCGTAGTCGTCGAGAAGGAACCATGATGACGGCCGTTTCGCGAACTCCTCCGCCACAAGCGCGCGGCTGAGGACCAGTCCGACCAGCTCGCCCGCGGAAACACCGCGCTTGGCGGCGCGAAGAATGATGTCGCCCGAGATCGCCGTTGCATCAGCAATCATCCGAGTGGCAAGAGCTCCAATTCGCTCGTCGCTAAGCCCCAAGCTGAGCTGGTCCAGGCGTCGGCGAACGAGAACCGGCAATACCCGAAGATCGGATGTCGACGACACCACCATGTTGCGGCCATGGGTGCGCTCTCGCCGATAGCGTATGACTCTTACGCCCTGTGCAGAGAGCTGGCGCTTATCCGGCGGCCTGAGGAAAAGGTTGGGGAGTCGGGCAGCAATTGATCGGTACATGGGCATCTACGCCGACGAGCGCCGTCGGCTGGCGGGGAATCGTGCTGGCGTCCTGGATAAGCTGGACCGGCGACTAGCAGTCATCGACGTCGATTTGGAAAGGGCGACCCGCATGCTGATCAGCGGAATTCTCGATGAAGATAAAGGGGCGGCGCAGATTCGTGAGCTCAAGTCCGAGCAGGCGGCGCTCTTGGTGGAACGCGAAGCCACTGCAGAGACTGTGCCGGACCTGACGGTTCATCCCGCAGTTGCCGACAGCTACCTGGCTTCACTCGACAACCTCGAGGCAGCGCTGCGCGGACCGGAGGGGCCGCAGGAGGCGGAAGAGTTTACTGCCGTGCGTGATCTCGTGGACAGCATTATCGTCACTCCGGACGGCACCCGTTCCACTCCTGTTGTCGAGGTGGTCGGCGATCTTGCGCGCTTACTCGCGCCGCCTGGTTCTTCGTCGGGGGGTAAGGTGGTAGCGGAGGAGGCTACCGAATTGCTGTGTCAGGCAATCTCAGCTTGTCGCATAAGGCCCACAATTCCTTGGCTATCTTTGTCTGTGTCGCATCAGGGGCTATCATTTCTCCTCACGTGGTACCATCATTCGTGATGGTACAGATGTGGGGACAGAATGCAGGGACTTTCCGTTCGAAAGGTACAGACGCTCTCCGCTCCAGGAATGTACGGTGATGGCTCAGGGCTTTACCTCCGGGTTGGACCAACCGGAAGTAAGTCATGGGTGTTGCGAACAGTCGTTCACCGTCGCCGGCGGGATTTCGGACTTGGGTCGGCTTCTTTGGTGACCTTGGCGGAAGCACGGGATGCAGCGCAGTCGCTGCGCAAAATTGCGCGCGCAGGGGGCGATCCCGACGTTGCTCGCAGGCGCGAAACGCTCACATTCGGAATGGCGGCGCAGCGAGTTCACGACAACCTATTGCCCAGTTGGCGAAGCCAGCGCCACGGCGAGATCTGGCTTGGTGGTCTAAAGAGGTACGCGTTCCCACTTCTTGAACATCGTCCAATCGACACTATTGCGACTGCCGACGTGTTGAGCATCCTCGCGCCAATCTGGACTACCAAGAATGATACCGCGAACCGCATCAAGCAGCGCTTGGCGACGATTTTCGACTGGGCAAAAGGCGCCGGTCACTTTTCAGCGGAGAACCCGGTTGCGGGCGTGACAAAGGCTCTGCCGAATTTTCGGCCTCGGCCTGAGCATATGGCTTCGTTGCCCTGGCAAGAACTCCCTCCCTTTTTCCGTGAGCTGGGTCAAAGGGAAGGCGTATCGGCTCGCGCCCTCGAGTTTCTCATTCTGACTGCTTCGCGCTCCGGCGAAGTTCGTGGCGCAAGGTGGAACGAAATCGATGGGAGCACTTGGACGGTTCCGGCAGAACGTATGAAGTCGGGCAAGCAGCATCGAGTGCCATTGAGCAAGGAGGCAACGGCTGTACTGGAAACCGTAAAAGGGCTGGATAGCGACCTAATTTTTCCGAGCCCTAGCCGAGACCGCGACGGAAATGGCAGGCCTATGTCCGACCCTGTTTTCAAAGCTCTCATGGACCGGATGCGGCGGACTGGTCAAACCACCCACGTTTCAGATCTACTTTCCGCGACTGGTGCAGCGAGAGCGCGCACGCAGATCGAGAGGTTGCAGAGGCCGCCCTTTCACACAGCTTTGGAAACAAAGTCGAAAGAGCCTATGCCCGCTCAGATCTTTTCGAACGTCGTAGATCACTGATGGAGGCTTGGGGACGATTTAGTTCCGGCGAGCTTGGGCGAGTAGTACACATGGTGCGGAAGTGACGGCGGCAGATCGTATGGCCGCTTACATGGCCGTACGTCGCGGGCACGACCAAGAACCACTTACCGTTCGAAGCGAGACCTCTCCAGCGCTCGACGACAGCAAGTCCCTATTGTATCGGACATATGAGAAGGGAGTAGTTCGCCTGACCGATATTTCTGTGATCGAAAATGTTCCAACGCCTCCTCCCTTGATCATGGCCGGTGAGGACCGTTTTGGCCTTTATTACGAGGGGATGAGGGAGTTATCTACTGCTCATGGAATGTCTGTTGTCTCCATCATTCTAATGGACGTGGCCTTGTGGGACCTAGATGGAAAACAAAGAAACGTTTTGATTGATGAAATAAAGAATAAAGTTCCAGAGCACTTATGGCCGATTGTTGCCAATCACATGCTTTCGCCAGTCAACGGAAATGGCCCGCGTCCCATAGACCCTTTCGTAGTAGGCGTTTGGGCGGAATTATATCTTGAACCACTCAGCGATGTTTGGCTGGCGGCAATGGCGAACCACGCGCATGAAGCGGGAAACTATTTCGCTTTTGGCTATTTGGTGGCGCAGCTCGAACATCAAGACACTACCGAGCCACACTTCCTACGCGGCCGGAAAAGCGTCGAAAGCGGGAAGGCGGGGGCCGCGGCCCGTGCTCAACAGAATTCTTCGCGCACGACAGCCGTACTTGCAGAGATGAGGCGGCTGACTGCGGGCGGCCATAGCATGAGTAGCGCTGCTGAGATTGCCGCCAAAAATCGCGTTGGCACCTATGCTGCTGCAAACAAAAAACTTTGGCTTCGTCACACAAAAAAAGAATCTTAGGGGGGCGCTTCCGGGGCCATAAAATGGGGA
>QLAH01000539.1_pt1 | contig 18079 bp, 16 predicted proteins | sample 4693081 | NCBI WGS metagenome assembly QLAH01 (sample SAMN09425401, study PRJNA476045) | Lake water metagenome, whole genome shotgun sequencing project.
ACCACCGTTGCCGAGGGCGCCTGCGGCAGCAACTCAGCCGCCCAGTCGACCAGCCCTTCGGTTTCCGGCCGCGGCACCAGCACGTCGGGCGTGACCCGCAGTCGCAGGCCGCAGAAGATCTGTTCGCCAAGCACGTAGGCCAGTGGCTCGCCGGCGAGGCGGCGCTGCAAGTGTGCCTGCAGCAGCGGCAGCAGGGCGGCGGGCAGTGGTTCCTCGTCGTGCGCCAGCAGCGCGCTGCGGCTGCGCTGCAGATGGTGGCCCAGCAGCCACTGGGCGTCCAGGCGCGGAAGGCCTTGCTGCTGCGCCGCAGCCAGCCAGTCGCGGATGCGCAGCGGGTGCTGCAGGATCGGCAGCGTGCCCAACGGCCTGCCCGGGTGGCTCAGCGCGCGCTGTCGCCGCAGCCGCCGTTGCCCGCCTGCAACTGCGCCAGCTCTTCCGCTGCCCGCGCCGCCTGCATCGCACGTACCACGTCCCCCAGGTCGCCTTCCATCACCGCCCCCAGCTTGTACAGCGTGAGGTTGATGCGGTGGTCGGTCAGCCGACCTTGCGGGAAGTTGTAGGTGCGGATGCGCTCCGAGCGATCGCCTGAGCCGACCTGCTCCTTGCGCGACTCGGAACGGGCGGTGTCGCGGGCGTGGCGTTGTTCTTCGTAGAGCCGGGCCTGCAGCACCTTCATGGCAGTGGCGCGATTCTGGTGCTGCGATTTCTGCGACGCGGTGACCACGATGCCCGACGGGATGTGGGTAATGCGCACCGCCGAGTCGGTGGTGTTGACGTGCTGGCCGCCAGCGCCGGACGAGCGCATCGTATCGATGCGGATATCGTTGGGCGCGATGTCGATCTCGATATCCTCGACCTCGGGCAGCACCGCGACGGTGGCGGCTGAGGTGTGGATGCGGCCCTGCGTCTCGGTGGTCGGCACGCGCTGCACCCGGTGCACGCCCGATTCGAACTTCAGCTTGGCGTAGGCGCCCTTGCCCGAAATGTTGGCGGTGACTTCCTTGTAGCCGCCGACTTCGCCGGGGCTTTCCTCGAGCAACTGGAACTTCCAGCCGTTGAGGTCGGCGTAGCGCTGGTACATGCGGAGCAGGTCGCCGGCAAACAACGCAGCTTCGTCGCCGCCAGTGCCGCCGCGCACTTCGAGGATGACGCTCTTTTCGTCCGCCGCGTCCTTGGGGAGCAGCAGGATGCGGATATTCTGGACCGCAGCCTCGATGCGCGGCTTCAGGTCCTCGATCTCGGCCTGGGCCATCTCGGCCATTTCGCGGTCGCCGGCCTTCAGCAGATCCTCGGCATCGGCGAGGTTCTGCACCATCTTCTGGTAGGCCTGGATGGGGCGAACCACCGGCTCGAGTTCGGCGTATTCCTTGGAAAAGCGAACGTAGTCTTCAGCGGACGGACCGGACGCCAGCGCTGCTTCGATCGAGTCGAAGCGCTTGGTCATGGTGTCGAGCTTGTCTTGCGGGAGTGTCGGCATGGGGCTCTAGATAGCGAGCCCCTGGCGGTCTGCCCAGCCCAGAAGCAGTTCGCGGATCGACGGACCCGTGGCGCCTTCGGCCAGGGCGACGTCGACCGCCTCGCGGATTGGCCTGAGGTCGAGCCCGAGGATCATCTCCTTGATCGGGCCGATCGAGGGCGGGCTCATCGACAGCTTGGTCATGCCGATGGAGAGCAGCGCCAGCGCCTCGACGGTCCGGCCTGCCAGCTCACCGCACATGGTGAGCGGCACGTTGTACTTTCCTGCCATGTCGACGATGTGTTTCAGCGCCCGCAACCGCGGCAGCGCGATCGGGTCATAGGCCTTGGCGACGCGCGGATTGCCACGATCGGCGGCGGTGAGGAACGTGACGAGGTCGTTCGAGCCGATCGAGACGAAATCGGCCATCGGCAGCACCTGGTCGAGTTCGAACAGTAGCGAGGGCACCTCGATCATGGCGCCCAGTTCGAGCTTGCTCGGCACCGGCCGGCCTTCGCGGCGGAGGCGTTCAACCTCGCGGTCGACCTCGACGCGGGTCTGCTGGAACTCCCAGGCGTCGGTGACCATCGGGACGAGGATCTTCATCGGTCCGCCATTGGCCGCCTGCAGCAAGGCGCGAATCTGGATGCGCAGCAGGCCCTTGCGGTCGAGCGCCAGGCGCAGCGAGCGGAAACCCATGGCCGGGTTCTCCTCGGCCTCCGAGCGCAGGTAGGGAATGACCTTGTCGCCGCCGATATCGAGCAGGCGGAAGACGATCGGCTTGCCCTCGGTGAGGCGGATTGCCTCGGAATAGAGTTCGACCTGCTCCCTGAGGCGCGGCAGGCGCGAGGCGATCATGAACTGCAGTTCGGTGCGGAACAGCCCGACGCCGGCGGCGCCGGTATCCTCGAGCATCGGCAGGTCGGCAACGAGGCCGGAATTGTGCAGCAGCGTGATCTCAGTCCCGTCCCGCGTGCAGGCCGGCTTGTCCCGAAGTTCGCGGTAGTGCGCGCGCCGCTTGGCCGAGAGCCGCACCTTGTCGACATAGACCTGGATCATGTCGGGCGTCGGCCGCAGGTGGACGGCGCCGGACGGGCCATCGACGATGATATCGTCGCCCGCCTCGCACAGCGAGACGATGTTGGCGGCCTGCCCGACAGCGACGAGACCGAGCGACTTGGCGACGATGGCAACGTGCGAGATCGACGCGCCCTCCTCCAGCACCACGGCGCGCAGCCGGGTACGGTCATATTCGAGCAGGTCGGCCGGGCCCATGTTGCGGGCGACGAGTATGGCGTTCTCGGGCAGTTCCTTCTTGCCCATGGCGTTGCCGTCGCCAGTAAGGATGCGGAGCAGCCTGTTGGCGAGGTCGTCGAGGTCGTGCAGGCGGTCTCGGATATAGGGGTCGGTCTGCCGCATCATACGGGCCCGGGTATCGTTCTGCACCCGTTCGACCGCCGCTTCGGCGGTAAGGCCGTTGTCGATCGCCTCGGTCAGCCGGTCGACCCAGCCCCGGTCATGGGCGAACATGCGGTAGCTCTCGAGGATTTCCCGGTGATCGGAGAACGACTGCATGTCGCCGTGGCTGAGCATGTCATCGATCGACAGCCGCATCCGGTCCAGCGCATCAGCCAGCCGGCTCAGCTCGACCTCGGTGTCCTCGGCGACGAAATTGGTAACGACGACGCGCGGATCATGCAGCACCACCTTGCCCAGCGCCACGCCGTCGGTGAAGCCGTTGCCATTGAAGGTGCGCGGCCGGCGCAGGTCGATATCCTGGCCCGGCTTGATGAGAGCGGCAAAATCGGCGGTCGAGACCATCTCGGCGAGCAGGGTCGCCGTGGTGAGCATCGCTTCGATCTCGTCCTCGCCATAGGCGTGGGCATCGCGATTCTGTACCACGAGGACGCCCAGCGTCTGCCCGGCGCGCAGCACCGGCACGCCGAGGAAGGCGAGGAACGCCTCTTCGCCGGTTTCGGGTCGATAGGCATAGGCGGGGTGCTGCGAGGCGTTGTCGAGGCTCAGCGGCTCGGCCTGCTTGGCGATCAGGCCGACAAGGCCCTCGCCCAGCCGCAGCGTGGTGGCGTGTACCGCTTCGGGCTTGAAGCCCCGGTTGGCGAACAGCTCGAGCTGATCGTCGTCACGCAGCACGTAGAACGAGCAGACATCGGCATGCATGTTGCCGGCGATGAGCCCGACGATCTTGTCGAGCCGGGCCTGCGAAGCCAGCGGCTCCGCCATGGTTTCGCGCAGCTGCTTGAGGAGCACGCGCGGCCCGCTGATCGATGTCGCCATCTCTTCCGCCCGGCGGCCCGGCGCCGCCCTACGGCCCGGGCAACCGTCGAATGAGCGGGCCTCAGGCGTCCTGTCTGTCCAACCCGTAATACGTATGGAGGGCCCGAACCGCAAGCTCGGCATATTCGTCGTCGATCAGCACCGAAGTCTTGATCTCGGACGTGGTGATCAACTGGATGTTGATCGATTTGTCGGCCAGCGCCTTGAACATGCTGGCCGCGACGCCCGCATGGTTGCGCATGCCCACGCCCACCACCGAAACCTTGGCGCCGCCCTTGGCGGTATTGAGGGTGCGATATTCGAACTTGCCGGCCGCGCTGGCAGCCTCGAGCGCCTTGATCGCCTTGTCGTGCTCGGCATCGGGCACGGTGAAGGTGATGTCGGTGGTGGCGCCATCCTCGGAGATGTTCTGCACGATCATGTCGACGACGATCGACTCGTCGGCGAGCGACCCGAAAATCGCCGCGGCGACGCCCGGCCGGTCCTTCACGTCGCGCAGCGTGATCTTGGATTCGGCCCGCGCCAGCGTGACGCCCGAAACGATCTGCTTTTCCATGATCTCTTCCTCATCGCATACGAGCGTGCCGGGAACGCCCGGCGTACCATCGGGCGCTATCTGCGGCGCATCCGGGTCATCGAAGGTGGAGCGGACGGTGAGGCGCACCTTGTGCGCCATCGCCATCTCGACCGAACGGATCATCAGCACCTTGGCGCCGAGCGAGGCCATTTCCAGCATCTCTTCGAACGAGATCTTGGAGAGGCGCTTCGCCTTGGGGGTGATGCGCGGGTCGGTAGTGTAGACGCCATCGACGTCGGTGTAGATATCGCAGCGATCGGCGCCGACGGCGGCCGCAATCGCCACCGCCGAGGTGTCCGAGCCGCCACGTCCAAGCGTGGTGACGCGGCCCGATGGCGCGACGCCCTGGAAGCCGGTGATGACCGGAACGACGCCACGGCCCATCTGCTCGCGCAGGTTGGTGGGGTCGATCTCGACAATGCGGGCAGCACCGTGCGCGTCGTCGGTATGGATCGGCACCTGCCAGCCCTGGAAGGAGCGCGACGGGATGCCCATCTCGCTGAGCACCACGGCCATCAGCCCGGCCGTGACCTGCTCACCCGAGGCGACGACGGCGTCGTATTCACGCGCATCGTGCAGCTTCGAGGCCTCGTTGACCCAGCCGACCAGTTCGTTGGTCTTGCCGCTCATGGCTGAGACGACGACGGCAACCTCGTGGCCGGCCTCGACCTCGCGCTTCACATGCCGCGCCGCCTGCCGGATGCGCTCGACGGTGGCAACGGATGTGCCCCCGAACTTCACTACGATACGGCCCAAGGCCCCTACCCCGACTTTGCCCGCCAGAACTGGCGGGTACGCTCAAGAATTGGGCAGGGGATGTGCCACAAAGGCGGGCGAGAGGCAACGGGGGGTGACGGGATCGATGCACCCCCACCCAAGCTCTGCTACGTCGCTTCGCTCCTAGCGGCGCTACCCTCCCCCCAAGGGGGAGGGAGACCAGTGGCACCACGCTGGCAGCAGCGCCTCCCTCCCCCTTTGTGGGGAGGGTACCGGAACTTGGCAGCTTGCCGCCTACTGCAGGTAGGGTGGGGGTAGCTGCGCCACCCTGTGCCCTTGCCTTGCAGCAGCATCGGTCCGATAACCCACCCATGACCGACACCACCATCAATACCGACGAGATCGCCAAGTTCGCGGCCATGGCGGACGAGTGGTGGGACCCCAAGGGCAAGTTCAAGCCGCTGCACAAGTTCAACCCGGTGCGGCTGGGCTATGTGCGCTATAACGCAGTCCGGCACTTCGGGCGCGATGGTTCGGTGCGCCGGCCGCTCGAGGGGCTGCGCGTGCTCGATATCGGTTGCGGTGGTGGCTTGCTGAGCGAGCCGCTGACCCGGTTGGGCGCGTCGGTCACCGGCATCGATGCGGGCGAAAAGAACATCGCGATCGCGAAGCTGCATGCCGAACAGTCGGGCCTCGCGATCGACTATCGCGCCGTGACGGCCGAAAGCGTGGCCGCGGCGGGCGAAACCTTCGACATCGTGCTCAACATGGAAGTGGTGGAGCACGTCGATAACGTGCCGCTCTACATGAAGAGCTGCGCCGAGCTGACGGGGCCGGGCGGGCTCAACTTCACCGCCTCGATCAACCGGACGCCGCGCGCCTTCGCGATGGCAATCGTCGGGGCCGAGTACGTGCTCGGCTGGCTGCCACGCGGCACCCACGACTACCGCAAGTTCCTCACCCCCGACGAGATCGGGGCGCTGCTGAAGCGCAACGGGCTCAAGGTGATCGAGAAGGTGGGCGTCGTCTTTCACCCGCTCGCCGACGAATGGCAGCAGAGCCGCGACACCGGCATCAACTACATGGTGCTGGCGGAGCGGCCGGCGGCATAGGCCTTGCGCCAGTAATGCCGCGCTCGTGAAACGTAACCGTACCGATGGGTACGGTTTCGCCCTCCCGCTGCGAACGGAATTGCGCTAAGGAAGGGAAAACGCCGGACAACCGGCCAGCCCCGAGGATGTCATGCCCACTTATCGCTCCCGTACCACCACCCATGGCCGCAACCAGGCCGGTGCCCGCGGCCTCTGGCGCGCCACCGGCATGAAGGATGGCGACTGGGACAAGCCGATCATCGCCGTGGTCAACTCGTTCACCCAGTTCGTGCCGGGCCACGTGCACCTCAAGGACCTAGGCCAGCTGGTGGCGCGCGAGATCGAGGCGGCGGGCGGCGTGGCCAAGGAATTCAACACCATCGCGGTCGATGACGGCATCGCCATGGGCCATGACGGCATGCTGTATTCGCTGCCGAGCCGCGACCTGATCGCCGACAGCGTCGAATACATGGTCAACGCGCACTGCGCCGACGCCATGGTCTGCATCTCGAACTGCGACAAGATCACGCCGGGCATGCTGAATGCCGCCATGCGCATCAACATCCCGGTGATCTTCGTTTCGGGCGGCCCGATGGAAGCCGGCAAGGCGATGGTGAAGGGCAAGCTGCAGGCCCTCGACCTGGTCGATGCCATGGTGATGGCCGCCGACGAGAGCTATTCGGACGCCGAAGTGCAGAAGATCGAGGAGGCCGCCTGCCCGACCTGCGGGTCGTGCTCGGGCATGTTCACCGCCAACTCGATGAACTGCCTCACCGAGGCACTGGGCCTCAGCCTGCCGGGCAACGGCACGACGCTCGCCACCCACTCGGACCGCAAGCGGCTGTTCCAGGAGGCCGGCCACCTGATCGTCGACATCGCCCGCCGCTACTACGAGCAGGACGATACCTCGGTGCTGCCGCGCTCGATCGCCACCAAGGCAGCCTTCGAGAACGCCATGGCGCTCGATATCGCCATGGGCGGCTCGACCAATACGGTGCTGCACATCCTCGCGGCCGCCCATGAAGGTGGCGTCGATTTCACCATGGACGACATCGACGCGCTTTCCCGCAAGGTGCCGGTGCTGTGCAAGGTCGCCCCGGCCAAGAACGACGTCCATATCGAGGACGTGCACCGGGCGGGCGGCATCATGTCGATCCTCGGCCAGCTCGACCGGGCGAACCTGATCAACCGGTCCGAACCGACGGTTCACGCCGCGACCATCGGCGACGCGCTCGACCGCTGGGACATCTCGCGCACCAACTCCGAAACCGTGCGCAACTTCTACCTGGCGGCGCCGGGCGGCGTGCGGACGACGCAGGCCTTCAGCCAGTCCAACCGCTGGACCGAGCTCGACCTCGACCGCGCCGAAGGCGCCATCCGCTCGCCGGAGCACGCGTTTTCGAAGGATGGCGGTCTCGCCGTGCTGAGCGGCAATATCGCGCTCGAAGGCTGCATCGTGAAGACCGCGGGCGTCGACGAGTCGAACCTGCAGTTCTCGGGCCCGGCCCGCGTGTTCGAGAGCCAGGACGCGACCGTCAAGGCGATCCTGAGCAACGAGGTGAAGGCCGGCGACGTGGTGGTGATCCGCTATGAGGGGCCGCGCGGTGGGCCGGGCATGCAGGAAATGCTGTACCCCACGAGCTACCTGAAGTCGCGCGGGCTCGGGAAGGCCTGTGCGCTCCTGACCGACGGCCGCTTCTCGGGCGGCACTTCGGGCCTCTCCATCGGCCACGTCTCGCCCGAAGCGGCCGAAGGCGGCGCGATCGGGCTGGTGCGCAACGGCGACATCATCGACATCGACATCCCGAATCGCTCGATCAGCCTCAGGATTTCGCCCGCCGAGATGGAGGCGCGCCGCGCCGAGCAGGACCAGAAGGGCTGGAAGCCGGCCGAGCCGCGCAAGCGCAACGTCTCGACCGCCCTCAGGGCCTACGCCCACTTCGCCACCAGCGCCGCAAAGGGCGCCGTGCGCGACCTGAGCAAGCTGCGAGACTGAGGGGGAACTTGCGTTGAAGCGGCCATAGCGGGCCATCGGAACGTCGAGGGAGGTGCCAGGTGGCCATTGAAACAACCGACCTCTACCTTCGGGGCCGTTGCCAACTTTCGGTGGATGGACAAGCCACCGAGGCAGATTGCTACCTCAACTTGGTTGAGCAAAGACTGGAATGCAGCCTCCGGATCGGGGGGGATCGGTTTCCGGATTTCTCGGCAATGATGGATGGCAACTATACTGTCACCGCCCTTGAACTCAGTTCTCCCGTTGGACGGCTAACATGTGAGCGAGTACCTATCGCATTCGTGAGCTCGGTAGGTGGGGGAGGCTGGTCAATCGCCCAAACGTCTCTATCGCAGGCGCTCGCGATTGATCCGAAAGTGATTCAAATATGCTTCGTAGTAAATGAGGCATTGGAGCTGTCTGGTCCGTTCGACGGCACCGAGCGGCTATTCTGCCAAGGCTTTGACACGATTGGCACCGTTAACTTGGGCGGTCTGCTCTTCAACGGAACCAAGGACAGAATCTCGCTCGCAGGCCAAATCACTGGGGAGACTGCGGACCTTAGGGTCGCGCTCGGCATGTGCGTCGGTGTTCCGGTTCGAGAGTTCGCTCTGCAAGAGCCGGGAAAGCTCTCAATCTGGCTAAACAATTTTCAGCAGCGCACTACGCAACCTCGACCATTCATCTTCGTTGGCGAGACGTTCCGAGAGGTTGAGGTAGTTGGGCAGAACTTGACATTGGTGTACGATGCCGCTCGCTCGTACTTGCTGAATTTGCCGCCGCAAAGCAAACCTGGCGCAAGAAACGCGATCCTTACCTTTTTGCATGGCCGCGCACTGGCCAGCTCTTACGAACTAAAATTGCTTGCGGCGTTTCATTTTCTTGAGTGGTTTGACGGCTCCAAGACTTTATCCGCCGGCCAAATCGCCAAAAGGCTAGACGTCTCTCGCGCAGAAGCGGAGGCAATAGTAAGGTCAAGAAATGATGTTGTTCACAATTTAAAGGACATATCAGCGGTCATTGAGACCGCTTGGTCTGCGATACGGATGACAGTGGATAGGCCACTGCCGAAGACAGAGAGGGCAAGACTCAACGCAGGGTACGGGTACTTGAACTATCTATACTCGTTGCTGGGAAATTCTCTGATGCGCGAGATTGGATACGGCGGCAAGACCCAGCCCTACCTACCCTAGTAGTCAGTTCGCCTCTTCGGGCAACTGCGGGAGCGGCAGGAAGTCGATGCCGTCGTCGAGGAGTTCGGCGACTTCGTCGCGGGTGGCTTCGCCGTAGATGCCGCGCGCGTCGGTTTCCTTGAAGTGGATCTTGCGGGCCTCGTCGGCGAACCTGTCGCCGACATAGTCGGCTTCCGACGTCACCTTCTTGCGCATGGCGCGGAGGAACTCGCGGATCTCCGACTGCATCGGGTGGCCGGTGCTGACGGAAATCTTGTCGGAGTTCATCCGGTTTACCGCCGGCGCCATCAGCGCCTTTTCCACCTTCGCCGAGCCGCAGACCGGGCAGGTGACGATGCCACGGGCGTGCTGCTCGTCATAGGCTTCGGCCGAGCGGAACCAGGCGTCGAACTTGTGCTGGTTGGCGCAGGACAGCGAGTAGGTGATCACGCGGGGATATCCTCGCGGGCGGCGACCGTACCGCCCGGTTCGGCCACGGTTAGCGAAAACGGACGTGCGTTGGCAAGCGCCGGGACCTTGCCGCGCGCTTCGTCCACAGCCCCGAGGTCGATATCGGCGATGGCGATGCCGGGGCCGTCGCCGCCGAGTTGGGTGAGGATCTTGCCCCAGGGGTCGATGATCATCGAGTGCCCCCAGGTGGAGCGGCCGTTCTCGTGGCTGCCGGCCTGCGCCGCGGCGATGACGAACGAGCCGGTCTCGATGGCGCGGGCTCGCAGCAGCACTTCCCAATGCGCCTCGCCTGTCGGCACGGTGAAGGCAGCGGGCACGGAAATGACCTGCGCGCCAGCCTCGGCCAGGGCGCGGTGCAGTTTCGGGAAACGCACATCGTAGCAGATGGTCATGCCGAGCCGGAAACCGGGAACGTCGGCAACGACTGCCGAATCCCCGCCGGCATAGGTCTCGCTCTCGCGATAGTTGCGGAGGCCGGGCAGCGTGGCGTCGAACAGGTGGATTTTGTCGTAGGTCGCGGCGATGCTGCCATCAGGCCGGAACAGCACCGAGCGATTGGCAAAGCGGCCATCCGGCAGGGCCACGGCGAGCGAGCCGAGGTGCAGCGTGACGCCGAGCTTTCTCGCGATGCCGGCAGCCCGCTCAATGGCCGGGTTGCCGTCCCACGGGCCGGCGACGGCGCTGAGGCCCTCGCGGTTCTCGGCGAACACCACGCTGACCTCGGGCGACAGCAGGTAGGTCGCGCCCTGCCCGGCGGCATCCGTGGCGAGCGCTTCGAGCTGGTAGAGATTGGGGCCGGGCTTCGTGCCCGAGTTCATCTGCAGGGCGGCGACGCGCATATCGGTTCAGTCCGCCAGCAGCGGATCCAGTTGGCCGCGACGCTCGAGCGCCGCCATATCGTCATAGCCCCCGACATGGGTCTCGCCAATGAAGATTTGCGGCACGGTGCGGCGGCCATTGGCGCGCTGCACCATCGCACGGCGGATTTCGGGATCGTCGGCATCGACCTCGTCGAACGCCACGCCCTTTTCGGCGAGCAGCGACTTGGCAGCGTGGCAGTAGGGGCACCAGCCGGTGGTGTAGATTTCGACCTTTTTCATGGACGTTTCGGGTGTTCCTGAGGAGCCGGGTTTGAGCTGTATATGGGGAGCGTCTGGCTAGATGGAAGTTTCCTGCCCCACGACAACCCTGGCGAAGCTGATCACGTCGACTTTATCCACGCCGGACTTCGCCAGCACCCGGGTCACTGCGGCGATGGTGGAGCCGGTGGTGATGACGTCGTCGACGAGGATGACGCGGCGGCCGCCCAGCCGCGCCGCCAGGTCTGGATGCGAACGGAAGGCCCCGGTGACATTGCGATGGCGCGCCTCGCGGCTGAGCCCGACCTGCTGCCTTGTATGGCGGTGCCGCGCCACCAGCCCCGGTTCGACGGCCATGCCGGTGAGGCGCCCGAGCGCCCGCGCCAGCTCGGTGGACTGGTTGTAGCGCCGGCCCAGTTGCCGCCAGCGGTTCAGCGGCACCGGTACGAGCACGGCATCGGACCCCCAGAGTTCATGGCCGGCCCGATGCATCAGGCGGGCGCAGAAACCCGCCAGCTCCGGCCGGTCACCATACTTGAGGCGCGACACCACCGCCCGGGCCACGTCGTTGTAGAGCACCGCCGAGCGCGACCGGTCATAGGGCGGTGGATCGGCGATCGCCTCAGCAGAGAGGGCACCGGGGCCCAGATCGTGCTGGAACGGGATGCCAAGGCGCGGACACCAGGGCGCTGTAATGGGCCGGAGCCGGCCGAAGCACCCCGCACAGAGCGCATCGGACGATGCGATCGGCGCGTGGCAAACGAGGCAGGTGGGCGGGTAGAGCAGGTCGAGCATGCCGCGGCCAAGCCGCCGCAGCACTGGGCCGGACCGCACGGTTTTGACAAGCTCGTCCTCGCTCTCCATAAGCGGCACCTTACGTCTAGCGGACGAGCCTGACCATGTCCTCCCTGCCCCCGAAAGTCTTCGACCGCGAACTGATCGCGCGCCACTTCGCGCGGCGCAGCGGGGCGGACGATTTCGTCACGAAGCTGGCGCTCGACGACCTGGCAACGCGGCTGATCACGGTAACGCGGGACTTTGAGGCGGCGCTGATCATGGCGCCGGATGCGCGCGAGCTGCCGGTGATGGGGCGCTCGGCCAACGGCGCCTTCCACTTCGAGCGCGCGGCGACGGTGGTGGACGCCGAGGGCGCAACGCTGGTTGATCCTGAGACGCTGGCGCTGCCAAGGACCGACTACGACCTCATCGTCTCGGTGCTGGACCTGACCGTGGTCAACGACGTGGTGGGCTTTCTCGCCCGGCTCAGGCGGCACCTGCGGCCCGACGGGCTGTTCATGGCGGTGGCAATCGGCGGCGCCAGCCTCAACGAACTGCGCGAAGCGTGGCTGACGGCGGAGGCCGAGGTGTCGGGCGGGGCGTTTGCGCGGATCGCGCCGTTCATCCCGCTGGCCGACGCTGGAGGACTGCTGCAGCGCGCCGGCTTCAAGCTGCCGGTGACCGACGTGGAAACGCACACCGTTCGCTACGGCCACCCGCTGCGGCTGATGGCAGAGCTGAAGGCGCTGGGCGCTCAGAACCCGCTGGCCGAACGGCCGGGAAAGCCGGTGTCGCGACGCCTGTTGACGACCGCCACCGAAGCCTATGGCGCGCTCGCCATGGACGACGATGGCCGCGTGCGGGCGACGCTGGAACTGATCTGGATGAGTGGCTGGGCCCCGCATGAAAGCCAGCAGCAGCCGGCTCGCCGTGGCAGCGCCACCGTGAGCCTCAAGGACGTGCTCGAAAAGAAGCGCTAGGTGCCGGCGTTTGCCATGGCGTCGCCGGCCCTGGTGGACACGGTGTTGAACATGCCGCTCAGGTTGCCGCCGAACACGGTCATCGCCAGGATCGCGCCCACCGCGACCAACGCCGCGATCAGCCCATACTCGATGGCGGTGGCTCCGGCCTGATCGTCCACGAAGCGGCGCAGCCCTGCGCTCAGTTCTTTCATTGCCGTACCCCTAGAGCAGATCGCACAGGGCGGCGATCAGCGGTTCATCAGCCGGGGGCATCGGGTAATCACGCAAGGCCTGCGGACGCACCCACTTCAGGGCGGCATGCTCGCGGGCCACGGGCGTGCCCTGCCATTTCCGGCAGACGTAAAGTGGCATCAGAAGATGAAAGGTTTCGTAAGAGTGTGACGCAAAGCTTACCGGAGCCAGACAGGCGGACTTGGTAGAAATACCCAGTTCTTCTTCGAGTTCGCGGATCAGCGCCACTTCCGGCGTCTCACCCTCTTCAAGCTTGCCGCCTGGAAACTCCCAGAGGCCCGCCAGCGACTTGCCCTCGGGGCGCTGGGCGATGAGCACGCGCCGGTCGGAATCGACCAGCGCCACGGCGGCGACCAGCATCAGCTTCATCAACGTCCCCGGTCCGGTGCGCGGCGGTAGGTATAGGGGTAGACCTCGCCGAAGCCGAACGAGGCGTAGAGGTTCAGTGCCGGCAGGTTGTCGGCCAGCACCTGCAGCGCCGAGTGGTGCGCGCCGCGCGAGCGGACCCAGTTGATCGCCGCGCTCATTGCCGCCCGGCCATAGCCCATGCCGCGGGCCGAAGGATGGGTGACGACATTGAGGTAGATGCCCATGCCGCTCGCCACGCAGGCCAGCACCGCCGCGACGGGCAGCCCGGCCTTGTGGTAGACCAGCACGCCCTGGCACTCACAGGCGATCTGCCCGATGATCTGGGCCAGTACCTCGATGGTCTGGGTGGAATAGCCAGACATATGGGCCTGCGCCTTGTACCACTCGGGGTCGTTGGGATCGAAGTACCGGGTGGTGTACTCGACCGGAAAATCGGCGTCCGGCATCTCCATCGCCATCACGATGGAGGGCTCGAACTCCTTCCACTGCATGCCATCGAGCACGGCAAGGATGCTCGGCGGCGTGAGCGGTGTGACCCGGAACACCGGAGCGATTCCGTGCGCGTCGGAGAGGTCCACCAGCCGCTGCAGGCGCAGTTCGGCATAGGCGCCGTCGGACGGATCGAGGCAGTGGATCGAGTTGGCGCGCTTGGTGTAGCCGCGCGCATAGCGCCACAGCCACAGCCCGTCATGGGCCTGCTTGAGGGCAGGCCAGGCGGTGAGAGTTGCCCCTTCGATCTGGCTGACGCTCAGCGGAACCATCAGGACCGGTAGTCGCCGTTGATGGTGATGTAGCCGTGCGTCAGATCGCAGGTGTAGACGGTGGCCGTGCCCTGCCCGAGGCCGATGCCGACGGTGACCTCGATGTCCTGGTTCTTCATGTAGGCCGAGGTCTGCGCCTCGTTGTAGTTCGGGTCGCGCTCGCCCTCGGTGGCGACGCGGATGTCGCCGAAGCTGATCGACAGGCGGTCGCGGTCGGCCGGCTCGCCGGCCTTGCCCACGGCCATGACGATGCGGCCCCAGTTGGCGTCCTCGCCGGCGATGGCAGTCTTGACCAGCGGCGAATTGGCAATCGACTGGGCTATGCGGAAGGCGCTGCGGTCGCTTTCGGCGCCCTCGACGGTGACGGTGACCATCTTGGTGGCGCCTTCGCCGTCGCGGACGACATGGATGGCGAGTTCATGCAGCACGTCGGCCAGCGCCTCGCCGAACACCGCGGCGCGCGGATCGTCGGCCGAGGTGATCGGCTCGATCGCCGCCTTCTGCGTGGCAAACACGAGGCAGGTGTCGGAGGTCGAGGTATCGCTGTCGACGGTGACGGCGTTGAAGCTCGCATCGATGGCCGGCTGCAGCAGGCCCTTCAGCACCGCGGCCGAGATCGGCGCATCGGTGAACACGAAGCTCAGCATCGTTGCCATGTCCGGCGCGATCATGCCCGAGCCCTTGGCGATGCCCGAGATCGAGACCGACACGCCGTCGAACTCGACGGTGGCGGTGGCGACCTTGGCGAAGGTGTCGGTGGTCATGATCGCCTTGGCCGCATCCATCCACGGGCCGGGCGCGAGGCGCGACTTCAGCGCGTCGGCAACGCCGCTGAACTTCTCGGCCGGCAGCGGCTCGCCGATCACGCCGGTGGAGGCGAGGAAGATTTCGGAGTGGTGCACGCCGAGCGCCTTGCCGACGATATCGGCGGAGAGCTGGACGGCGGCTTTGCCCTTCTTGCCGGTGAAGGCATTGGCGTTGCCCGAATTGACCAGCAGCGCCCGCGCCTTGCCGCCCGGCAGGTTGTCGCGGCACCAGTCGATGGCGGCCGACGGACACTTCGAGCGGGTCAGCACGCCGGCGACGACCGTGCCCTCGTCCATCTCGACGAGCAGCACATCGGTGCGGTTCTTGTACTTGATGCCCGCTTCGGCGGTGGCGAAACGGACGCCCGCGATCTCGGGCAGCTCCGGATACTCGGTCGGAGCGAGCGGGGAAACGGGGTGAGCCATGATGCGTCCTCACTGGCCTGCTTTTGGTCCACCCGTTTGCCCCAACCCTCGCTCCCGTGCAAGCCGAGATTGGCGAGGGCCGAAAACAGAAAGGGCGCCACGGGGGCGCCCTTTTGCGTTCATCGCGTGCCGGTTACTGGCCGGAGTCGGCTTGGGCGTTCACCTGGGCTGCGAGGTCGGCATCGGGAATGTCGACCGTGTACTTGGCCCGGTACTCGGTGACGGCAGCGTCATAGGCGTCGTAGATCGCGGTCTGGCCGAGCTGCCCCTGCATTTCCTCGAAGGACTGCGGTGCGGTCTCGCGCTTTTCGTCGACCTTGATGATGTGCCAGCCGAACTGGCTCTGCACCGGCTCGGACACCTGGCCGACCTCGAGCATTAACGCGGCGGTCTCGAACTCGGGCACCATCTGGCCCTTGCCGAAGAAGCCCAGATCACCGCCGCTGTTCTTGCCGGAGGGGTCGATGGTCTTTTCCATCGCCTCGACCTCGAACGGCTTGCCGCCATCGAGCGCGGCCTTCACCGCCTTGGCCTCGTCCTCGGTCGCCACAAGGATGTGGCGCGCGTGGATTTCCTGCGTCGGGACGAAGCTCGCGACGTACTCGTCGTAGACGACCTTCACCGACTCCGGCGTCACCGAGGTGGCGATCTTTTCGGCGAAGAACAGCCGGCGCAGCGCCTTGTCCTGCAGGAAGGTGGCACGGGCCTTGTATTCGTCGGTCTCGTCGAGGGCGTTCTCGCGCGCTGCCTCAGCCATCACTTTCATGTCAATCAGCACCGACAGCAGGAAGGCGCGCTGCTGCTCGGGCGGCACCTGCTGCAACTGCTGGCCGATATCTTCGGCCGCCAGCGACAGGTCGCCCTCGGTGATCGGCTTGCCGCCGACGGTGGCGATGACGGTGCTGGCCGACGGTGCGGCGGGAGCCTCGGGCGCGGCCTCGGCCGGGGCTTCGGCAGCAGGAGCTTCGGCTGCAGGAGTGGTTGCATCCTGCGCGAACGCGACAGGCGACAGCGCCACGGCGGTGGTCACCAGCAGGCCACCCGCAAGGGTCCTGAGGGTGGAGCGGAACCCCTTTGGGGTCTGGATCGTCATGGTGAAAATCTCCTCGGGAAGGCGCTGGGCCCCCGGCTGGCGCAACGGCCGGGAGGTTTGGCGCATTTCCATTCCGTTGACAAGCAAAACACCCGCTCTTACATGTCCAACCACTTCAAAGAGTGTTGACGGGTAAGGACCCCGCCGCCCTGCCGGCAAGTGGCGCTGCAAGCGCCCTCCGGCCCCGCAATCAAAGGACATTTCCATGGTGCTGGCTGCAATCGCCAAGGCGATCTTCGGTTCGTCCAACGACCGCCAGGTCAAGAAGTACCTACCACGGGTGCAGGCGATCAACGCGCTGGAGGCCGAATATGCGAAGCTGACCGACGATCAGCTCCGGGCCAAGACGCAGGAATTCAAGGATCAGGTGGCCGCCGGCAAGACGCTGGAGGATATCCTCGTTCCCGCCTTCGCCACGGTGCGCGAGGGGTCGAAGCGGGCGCTCGGCATGCGGCACTTCGACGTGCAGCTGATCGGCGGCATGGTGCTCAACAACCGGTCCATCTCCGAGATGCGCACCGGTGAAGGCAAGACGCTGGTGGCGACGCTGGCGGTCTACCTCAACGCGCTCGAGGGCAAGGGCGTCCACCTCGTGACGGTGAACGACTACCTCGCCCGCCGCGACGCCGAGTGGATGGGCCGGCTCTACAACTTCCTCGGGCTCACCATCGGCACCATCGTGCACGGGCTCGACGACAGCCAGCGCAAGGCCGCCTACGCTGCCGACATCACCTACGGCACCAATAACGAGTTCGGCTTCGACTACCTGCGCGACAACATGAAGTACAGCCGCGACCAGATGGTGCAGCGCGGCCACCACTACTGCATCGTCGACGAAGTGGACTCGATCCTCATCGACGAGGCGCGGACACCGCTGATCATCTCCGGCCCCTCGGCCGACCGCTCGGCACTCTACGAACTGGCCGACGCGCTGATCCCGAGCCTCGAGGAAGGCGACTACGACATCGACCTCAAGCAGCGCTCGGCGACCTTCACCGATGCCGGCATCGAGAAGCTCGAGATCGCGCTCAACGAGCAGGGCCAGATCAAGGAGGGCAACCTCTACGACATCGAAAACGTCGCGCTGGTGCACCACCTGAACTCGGCGCTGCGCGCCCACAAGATGTTCGCAAAGGACAAGGACTACATCGTCCGCAACGACGAAGTGGTCATCATCGACGAGTTCACCGGCCGCATGATGCCGGGCCGCCGCTATTCGGAAGGCCTGCACCAGGCGCTCGAAGCCAAGGAACACGTCAAGATCCAGCCGGAAAACCAGACGCTGGCCTCGATCACCTTCCAGAACTATTTCCGCCTCTACAAGAAGCTGGCTGGCATGACCGGCACGGCGGCGACCGAGGCCGAGGAATTCGGCGACATCTACGGGCTGAACGTCGTCACCATCCCGACCAATGTCGGCATCAAGCGCGTCGACGAGGATGATGCCATCTTCCGCACCGCGGCCGAGAAGTTCGAGGAGATCGCCGACCTCGTCGCCGACTGCCGTACCCGCGGCCAGCCGGTGCTGGTGGGCACGACCTCGATCGAGAAATCGGAAATGCTGGCCGAGCTGCTACGCAAGAAGGGTGTCGACAACCTGCAGGTGCTGAACGCCCGCTACCACGAGCAGGAAGCCTACATCATCGCCGATGCCGGTGTGTCGAACGCCGTGACCATCGCCACCAACATGGCCGGCCGCGGCACCGACATCCAGCTGGGCGGCAACCTCGAGATGCGCATCGAGCGCGAGCTCAAGGAAGTCACCGACCCCGCCGAGCG